>ERZ778025.756-NODE-756-length-39652-cov-4.128293_pt1 | contig 39652 bp, 34 predicted proteins | sample MGYA00375755_ERZ778025 | MGnify/ENA primary metagenome ERZ778025 (study PRJEB29350, sample SAMN05389825) | bioreactor metagenome | isolation source: Thiocyanate bioreactor | place: South Africa: University of Cape Town | collected 2014-03-17 ... | reverse complement strand
TCCCTTTTGATTCCGAAGTTCGCTCGGGACGCCAGCATCGAGGTTAAGCGAACTTCGGAATCGGGACACTAGGGCGAGCTGAGATGTTGGACCTCAAGGGAGTTGATGCGGGCTACGGGGCATTTCAGGCCCTGTTCGGCATCTCGATGCGGGTCAATGCCGGCGAGGCCGTGGCCGTGATCGGCGCCAACGGCGCTGGCAAGACGACGCTCATGCGCGTCATCTCCGGAATGCTGCCGGCATCCTCGGGCACGATGACCATGGAGGGCGCGGACCTGCGCACGACGCCGCCGCACAAGGTCGTCGAGCTCGGCATCGCGCACGTCCCGGAGAGCCGCCGGCTCTTCCCGCGCCTCTCGGTCGAGGACAACCTGCGCCTCGGCGCCTACATTCCTTCTGCCCGCGCGCACTTCGCCGAGCGGCTCGACTACGTGTACGGCCTCTTTCCACGCCTCAAAGAGCGGCGCAGCCAGCTCGCCGGCACCATGTCCGGCGGCGAGCAGCAGATGTGCGCGATCGGCCGTGCGCTCATGAGCAAGCCGAAGCTCGTGCTTCTCGACGAGCCTTCGATGGGCCTCGCGCCGGTCATCGTGCAGCAGGTCTTCGATCTCGTCCGGCGCATCCGCTCCGAGGGCTACACCGTCCTGATCGTCGAGCAGAACGTCTCGCAAGTTCTCAAGGTGTGCGATCGCGCCTACCTGCTCGAGGTCGGCCGCATCGTGCAGTCGGGCAGCTCTGCCGAGCTCGCCGAAAGCGACGAGATCCGCAAGGCGTACATGGGCATTTGAGCGCACGCCGCAGAAATTTGACGGGTTGACGGTCGGTCGCCGCGCCGGCCGCGAGGGGAGAAGGGGATGCTCGGGTTGTTCTCAAGTCTCGACTGCTCGCTCGACGTCTTCTTTGTCGAAGCGCTGCTCAACGGCGTGCTGCTGGCCGGATTGCTCGCTCTCCTGGCGCTCGGCCTCAACCTCATCTTCGGCGTCATCGACGTCGTATGGATCTGCTACGCCGAGCTCGTCATGATCGGGATGTACGCGATCTTCTACTTCGTGCAGGTCGCCGGCATACCCTTGCCCCTCTCCTTCCTGCTGGCGATCGGCCTTGTCGCGTGCGCCGGCACGATCCTGCACTACCTCGTCATCCGTCCCGTGCTCGACCAGCCGCCGATCAACCAGCTCCTGGTGACGGGCGGCGTGCTGTTCCTGCTGCAAGCGGCCGCGACCATGGCGTTCGGCATCGAATTCCGGAACCTCGGCATTCGGCTCGGCTCGGTGAACATCGGCGACATGAGCTTTGCCTGGAGCCGGATCATCACGTTCGCCGTCGCGCTCGGGGCCATGATCCTGCTCTGGCAGTTCCTCACGCGCACCTACATAGGCACCGCGATCCGCGCGATCTCGCAGGACCGCCAGATCATGCCGCTCATGGGCGTCGACCAGAAGAAGATCTATCTTGCGACCTCGGCGATCGGCGGCGGCCTTGCCGGCCTCGCGTCCTGCCTGATGGTTCTCCAGTACGACATCTATCCGCAGATCGGCCTGCAGTTCGGCCCGCTCACGTTCATGATCTGCGTGCTCGGCGGCCTCGGCAACATGGTCGGCGGCTTCGTCGCGGCCTTCATCATCGCCCAGTTCATCACCATCGGCGGATCGTGCGTCGCCACGGAGTGGGGCTACGCAGTGGCCTTCCTGTTCTTCATGCTCGTCATCTTCGTCCGTCCGCAAGGTCTCTTCGGAGCCAAGTCATGATCACCCAAAAGCACATCGCCTGGGCGATCGGGCTCGCTGCTCTGCTGCTGCTTCCCTTGCTGATCAGGATGATCTTCCCGGGCACGGATCGCTACTACCTGCACCTCGTCATCCAGATCCTGATCTGGGCGTTCATCTACACGGGCTGGTCGATGATGGGGCGCTTCGGCCTCACGTCGCTCGGCCATGGCGCTTTCACCGGCATCGGCGCCTACGTGACCGTGATGCTCTGGAACTTCGCCGGCATCACGCCATGGATCGGTATTCCCGTCGCCATGCTGGTAGCCACCATCGCGGGCATGCTCGTCGGCTACCCGTGCTTTCGCATGCGGATCACGGGCCACTACTTCGCGCTGCTGACACTCGCCTTCACGGAGTTCATCCGTCTCTGCATCATCGGCATGCGCGACTGGACGGGCGGCTCGCTCGGCACGCAGCCAACTCGCTACGGCGACGGTCTGTCCCTCTACGCCGTCCAGTTCGAGCCGAACCGCGTGCTCGCCTACTACATCGTGCTCGCCGTCTGGCTCATCGGTCTCATCATCTGGGTGAAGGTCGACCGGAGCATGGACCGCTACGCGCTCGACGCCGCCTCACAGGACGAGGACGCGGCCGCCTCCGTCGGCATCAACGTGACCCGCGAGAAGCTCAAGATCACGGCGCTGTCCTCGGCCATGTGCGCCTTCGGCGGCGCCATCTACGGCCAGTACCAGATGTACATCGGCCCCGACACGATCGCCGGGCTCGGCGTCTCGCTCAACATCGTGTTCGCCGTCATCGCGGGGGGCATCTGGTCGCTGTTCGGGCCGACCTTCGGGGCAGTCTTCACGCAGGTGCTGGCGGAAACATTGCGCGTCGGGCTGCGCGGCTCCGAGACGCTAAGCAAGCTGCTCGGCCAGAGCGCGCTGGCGCTCGACACCTTCATCTACGGCCTGCTGCTGGTGCTCTTCATCATCTACATGCCGAAAGGCGTCATCGGCACACTTGGCGAGCGCTGGAAGCGCAGGTGACGGCGGCGCTCTACCAGGCCCAGAATCAAAAACGGCCGGGGCGACCCGGCCGTTTCGTCTCAATCCGTCTGACTGCGGGCGATCAGAGCATTCCGCACACGGTTGCCGCGCTCGACTTGTCGACCGTCGCACCTTCCTCGAGGTTCAGCGACTTCACGACGCCGTTCTCGACAACCATCGAGTAGCGCCGCGAGCGTACGCCGAGGCCGCGAGCCGTCAGGTCGAACTCGAGGCCGATCTTCTTCGTGAAGTCGGCAGAGCCGTCCGCAAGGAAGACGATCTTGCCCTCGGCGCCCGTCTGCTTGGCCCAGGCATTGAGGACGAACACATCATTGACCGAGACGCAGGCAATCGTGTCGATGCCCTTGGACTTCATATCGCCGGCCATCTGGATGAAGCCCGGCAGGTGGGTGTTGTGGCACGTCGGCGTGAAAGCGCCCGGCACGGCGAAGAGGACGACCTTCTTGCCGCCGAAGACATCGGCCGTCGTCATCGGCTTCGGCCCCTCGGGGCTCATGGTGTTGAACGTCGCGTCCGGCAGCTTGTCCCCGACCTTGATGGTCATGATGTGTATCCTTCCCGGTTTGGCTTGAACGAGCTCGCGCTGGAGGCGGAGCGGCGCGGGGCACACGCGGCGCCGCCGTCGGGACAACCATAGCGGCTCCTGATGATGCGGCCAAGCTCCTCGGCCTTCAGAGCAGCTCTTACCAATCGAGCGCGGCGCCCTCGCGCAGCACGGCGTCGATGGTGGGCACGAACGCATGACCCTCGCCATGCAGCACGAGCCCCTGGAGCAGGCTGAGCGGTGCGCGGCTCCCCTTGCGGCCCTGGATGATGACGCGGTGCGCCGCCTCGCCTGCACGCGAATGCAGGGGCAGCACGCGGAGCGCGCCGAAACGTCGAGCCAGCCCGTCGAGCAGTGCTCCGAGCGCGTCGGCGCGATGGATGATCGTCACGAGGCCGTCACTTGCCGCAGCCGTCGCGAGAAAGCGGCACCACTGGTCGAGCGCGCCATCCGCCATCTGGTGCGATGCTGCCTTGAGGAGCGCTGGTGGCCGTGTCCCGCGCCCCTCGGCATAGTAGGGCGGATTGGCAATGACATGTGTGTAGGCGCCTGCGGGCACATCCTCCCCGGAGCCGCCAGCCTGCGCGCGGTTGATGGCGGCGCCGCCCTCCGCGACATCCAGCTCGACCACTCGGACACGCGCCTCGAGCTCATTGCGCGCTGCATTCCGGCGGGCGATCTCGGCGAGCACCGGCTCGCGCTCGACGAGCGTCACGTGTGCGTCCACGACGCGGCGCGCGACGCAGAGGCCGGCGACGCCTACGCCCGCACCCGCGTCGAGCACCCGGGCGCCCTTGCCAGCCTGCGCGCCGCACGCGGCGGCAAGCAGCACAGCGTCGAGGCCGGCACGGTAGCCCTCAGCGGGCTGCAGAATGGCGAGGGCACCGCCGAGGAAGGCGTCATCCGTCAGCGCGCCTGCCTCCGCAGCGTTCATGGACTTTCTTCAGGCGGCACAGGGCGCCGCCGTGCTCCCTCGCGCACGATCCACTGACCGAGATCCGCTTCCTCGAGGATCTGCGCGGCGCGCGCCCAGTCCTCGTCGAGCACCAGCACGCGGCGCGGGAAGACACCAATCGAGCCCTCGGTGATGCTCATGTGGGTATCGGCAATATGCGCGGCGATGCCGGCTTCACGGAACAGCGCTTCGACGAAGCTGATGAGAACTGGATCGTTCGCTCGGACGATGACCCGCATCGGCGCTCCTGGAAAAGCTAGCGATCACCACGTGTCGCACGAGCCGGCGCCGCGGTCACGCCTCTTGCTGTGCCATGGAGGTCGATGCCGCTCCCTCAAATCCTCAGCATTCTTGAAGCGAATCAGTAACCAGAGAGGGACTTCCATAAGTTGCAATGATGAGAATCATGCAATCAAAGATTGCAGACGAAGCGTCCGTCCCACAGCCACGCGGCCGCGGCGTCACGGCACTTAGGGGAGAGCCGACATGTCGACACTGGAGCTGCCAGCCAGCATCGCCCTGATCCTCGTCATGGCGAACCTAGCCCTCTGTCTCAGTGCCGAACGCTGGCATCCTCCGGTGCGCTCGTTCGTCGGGCCGGTTGCCACGACCCCAGCCGGCATCACCGTCTGCGAGCCCCACCTCGGTCCCTGCTAGCCCTTGGCCAGCGCGCGATCGAGGAACTCCAGCCGGTCCTGGCCCCAGAAGAATTCACCCGAGGGCAGCACGTAGCTCGGCGCTCCGAAGACGCCGCGCTCGAGCGCCTCGGCCGTGTTCTGGTTGTGGATGCGATCGAGTTCCTCATCGGACGGGCCAGCCTTGCGGATCGCTGCCGCATCGAGGCCGGCACGCTTGGCGGCTTCGGCGACCACGGCCTCATCGCCGAGGTTACCTTCAAGCTCCCAAAGCGATCGGCCGAGCTCCTGCGCCAGTCTGCAGGCATCCTTGCCCTGCAGCGCCGCCGCGATCACGAGGCGCGTGCCGATCGTCTCGTCGGAGGGGAAATGCTTGGGCTCGAGCGTGATCGGCACCTTGCGGTAGTCGCGCCAGCGCTTGAGCTCCATCATGCGGTAGGCTCGCCGCTCCGGCGATCGCTTCGGCAGAGGCAGACCGCCCGTCTTCGGGAAGACCTCGCCGTACTTCGTCGGCTTGATGCGCACGGTCGCTCCGTGACGCGCGGCGATCTCGGCAAAGAGAGCCGAGCCTAGATAGGTCCACGGGCTGTTGAGCGTCATGTAGTAGTCGATCGTCGTCATCGAACAGTCCTCCCGTCCGCGTGGTCGCCGGCTATTTGCCGGCGCCGCGGATCATTGTGTAGATGTGCGAGAAGTCCTTGCCGTCCTGGCCCGCGAGCGCGTGCAGCGCATAGAGCTGCACGGCGAGCGCGCCCAGCGGGCTCGTCGCGCCGACGGATGCCGCTGCCGACTGCGCAAGCTTCAGATCCTTGAGCATGAGCGCGAGCGCAAAGCCCGGCTTGTACTCGTTGTTGGAAACCGAGCGCTCGACGAGCCCCGGAACTGGACAGAAGCCGGTAACGGCCGTCGATTGCCCCGAGGACGTCGACACGACATCGAAGAGGGCCTGCGCCGAAAGCCCGAGCCGCTCGGCGAGCGCGAAGCCTTCCGACGCGGCCACCATGTTGATGCCCGCCATCATATTGTTGCAGATCTTGGCCGCCTGCCCCATGCCGGCCTCGCCACAGCGCACGACCTTGCTGCCGACCTTCTCCAGGATGGGCCGGGCGCGCGAGACAGCCTGTTCCGTGCCGCCGACCATCAGCGTCAAGGTCGCAGCCTTCGCGCCGGCCGTGCCGCCCGACACGGGCGCATCGACCACGTCGAGACCGCGCGCCGCGGCAATGCCATGCGCCTCACGCGCACTCGCGACATCGATCGTCGAGCAGTCGATCATGAGCGCGCCGGCCGGCACGGCCTCGATGATGTCGCGCCACACGCTCAACACATGCTGGCCTTGCGGCAGCATGGTGATGACGACCTCGGCGTCTTTCACCGCGTCACGCGCGGACGCGGCGATCTCGACGCCCTCGCGCTCTGCGGCAGCACGCAGATCCGCAACGAGGTCGAAGCCGCGCACCTTGTGCTGCGCCTTCACGAGGTTGGCCGACATGTAGCCGCCCATGTTGCCGAGGCCGATGAATGCAATGTTCGCCATGGCTCAGGCCTTTCCGCGGATCATGTTGATGATGCCGGAGAAGTCATCTCCGCCGTGACCCTGCGAAACGAACAGGTTGTAGAGCTGGCTCGCGGCCGCGCCCATCGGCGTCGAAGCGCCGGCACTGCGGGCCGCCTCCTGCGACAACCCCAGATCCTTCTGCATGAGGGCTGCGGCAAAGCCCGGCTTGTAGTGGTTGTTGGCCGGCGACGTCGGCACGGGGCCGGGCACGGGGCAGTAGGTCGTCACGGCCCAGCTCTGTCCGGACGAGGTCGAAGCCACATCGAAGAGCGCCTCGTGCGAAAGGCCGAGCTTCTCCGCGAGATTGAAGGCCTCGCACGTGCCGATCATCGTGATCGCGAGCATCATGTTGTTGCAGATCTTGGCCGACTGGCCGGCACCGGGATCGCCGCAGTGCACGACCTTCTTGCCGACGCCCGAGAGGATCGGCTGGCCCTTGGCGAAGGCTTCCTTGGTGCCGCCGACCATCAATGTCAGGGATGCAGCTTCCGCGCCGCCGACGCCACCGGAGACGGGCGCGTCGAGCGAGAGCATTCCCGCCTTCGCCGCCATGTCGTGCGCCTTGCGCGCCGAGGCGACGTCGATCGTCGAGCAGTCGATGAAGATCGTGCCGGGCTTTGCCGCCGCGAGCAGGCCGCCGCCCCACACATCGAGCACGTGCTTGCCAGCGGGGAGCATGGTGATGACGCAGTCCGCGTCCTTGGCGACGTCGGCGGCGCCGTGCGCCTTCTCGACCTTGCGCGCCACCGCCTTCTCGACGTTGGAATTGACGAGATCGAAGCCCAGGACCTGATGGCCCGCTTTGACGAGATTGCCTGCCATGGGCAAGCCCATGTTGCCGAGGCCGATGAAGCCTATGCGTGCCATACCGTTTCCTCCATTTCTTGAATGCGTGGTCGGCTCGTGCGTGCGCCTCAGTCGCGCAGCACCTTGCCGGGGTTCATGATGTTCTTGGGATCGAGCGCCTTCTTCACGGCCGCCATCATGCCGATCTCGACGGGGCTCTTGTAGCGGTAGTTCTCCTCGAGACGCAGACGGCCGATGCCGTGCTCCGCGCTGATCGAGCCGCCGAGCGAGACGACGAGATCGTGCACGATCTTGTTCATGTTCGGATACTCGGCATGGAAACGCTCGTACGTCCAATCCACGGGGCGGATCGGGTTGTAGTGGAGGTTGCCATCGCCGACGTGGCCGAAGCAGCAGTGCCGGACACCGGGATAGGCTTTCGCGACGGCCGCATCGGCCTTTTCGATGAATTCTGGAATGCGCGAGAGCGGCACGGAGATGTCGTGCGCGATCGAGCCGCCGGCGGACTTCTGCGCCTCGGCGAGGTCCTCGCGCATCTTCCAGAGCTTGCGCGCCTGCTCGCCCGAGGTCGTGATCATGGCATCGCGCACGAGACCGGCTTCCATGGCCGCACCCAGCGCATCGGCAAGCGGGGCGTTGAGCGTGCCCGGCTCTCCCTGCCCCGCGACTTCCATCAGCACGTACCAGGGATGGACGCTCGGCATGGGATCGCTGTGGCCGGGAACACCCGTCAGCAGCAGGTCGATGATCGCGCGGCGCATCAGCTCGAAGGCCGAGATCGATTCGCCGAGCTTGCTGCGCAGGAGCGACAGAAGCTCCACGGCGGCTGTCGGACTCTCGATACCGATGTAGGCGCTGACCGTATCCGAGGGCTTCGGGAACAGGCGCAGCGTCGCGCCCGTGATGATGCCGAGCGTGCCTTCGGCGCCGATGAAGAGCTGCTTCATATCGTAGCCGGTATTGTCCTTGCGCAGGCCGCGCAGGCCATTCCAGATCTCGCCATTCGCGAGCACAACCTCGAGACCGAGCACGAGGCTGCGCGTATTGCCGTAGCGCAGCACCTGGTTGCCGCCGGCATTCGTCGAGATATTGCCGCCGATCTGGCAGGAGCCCTCGGCGCCGAGGCTCAGCGGGAAGAGGCGGTTGGCGTCGGACGCCGCCTGCTGGATTTCCCTGAGGATCACGCCGGCATCGACAGTCATCGTGTCGTTCGCGATGTCGATGCCGCGGATGCGCTTCATGCGTTGCGTCGAGATGATGACCTCGCTGCGGTCCTCATGCGGTTGGCTGGCGCCGGTGAGGCCGGTGATCCCGCCCTGGGGCACGATCGCAGTGCCCGTTTCCGCGCAGATGCGGACGAGCGCGGCAACTTCCTCGGCGTTTGCGGGACGCAGGACGAGTGGCGCATCGCCGGCCCAAATGCCGCGCCAGGCACGACAATAAGGTGCGATGTCCGAGGGATCATCAATGGTACCGGCGGGCCCGACGACGCTCTTGAGGCGTTCGAGTACATCGTTCCCAACCGGGGCCCGCCGCGCAATCGTCGCCATGCCCGTGCTGTCTCCGCTTGTGTCGAAAATCAGGGCGGCACATTAGCAGCGCGGCTGGCAGCGGCAAACGCGACCGAGGGCTGATGACCGTACCCGCATGGGCCCTGCGCGCCCAATGCACGGCACCGCGACGGATTATTCGCCGGTGAGCGTTTGACCACAAACGGAAACGGCCGGCCGGCAAAGCCGACCGACCGTCCGTTTAGTCTGCAGTTAGTCTGCAGTCTTAGTGGTAGTGCCGCCGGTTGTAGCGGTGCGTCCAGTGGCGGTGCTGATAGTGCGGCCTCACGTAACGGCGCGGGGCCGTGTAGTAGTGCCAGCGGACAACCGGGCGATGACGCCAATGGTTCCGATGGACGTAGCGGCGATGGTGATAGCCATAGCCCGTAGTCTGCACAAGACTAGTCCCGGCCTCAGTGCTCTTCGGCACCGTAATCGGAGCTGCCTGCGCTGTAACCGCGCCGCCCACCAGTGTAATCAACCCACCCAATACTGCGGCCAGAAGAGTTCGCTTCATGCTTCACTCCTATGTATTCCTGCGACATCCCAGCGTTAGGTACGAATTTAGTGCCATCCATCTGAATGCGCGCTGAATTGCTTGTTCATCTCCTGGCGAGCTGCCGGACAAGAGTTCGCTCGATTGGCCCGTGCTTCCGCCACATTGTTGCCGGCAAATCGACGCTGCGTTATGGCCACTTCCGGGAGGGATTCGGTCGCCTGACCTTGTTTCTTGCCGATAAACGCGGAGGCCGGGGTCCGTGAGGGCAATGACGGGCACAGGATTGGCGAGATCGGGCACGCGCTGCGATCTCGGCGGCGGTGTTCGCTTTCGCGCGCGACGGCGGCGCGAATGACAAATCTTGCCGCCTTGCCCGTCGGCACCCGCCTCGCGGACGACTATCGGATCGAGCGCGTTCTCGGCGCGGGCGGTTTCGGCATCACGTACCTCGCCGAGGAAGTGCCGCTCGCGCGCATGGTGACGATCAAGGAGTATTTCCCGGTCGATTTTGCCGTGCGCGACAACAGGCAGGCCGCGCAACCCCGCTCCGAGGACTGCACGGGCGACTACCAGTGGGGCCTCGAGCGCTTTCTCGACGAGGCGCGAACGCTCGCCCGCTTCGATCACCCGAACATCGTCCGCGTCTACCGCTTCTTCCGCGAGGCGAACTCGGGCTTCATCGTCCTGCACTACGAGGATGGAAAGAGCTTCAAGGCCTGGCTCAAGGGTCTCGGACGCGCGCCGCGCCAGCACGAGCTCGATCGGGTTGTACCGCCGCTATTGGACGCGCTAGCACTCCTTCACGCTTCGGACTTTCTCCATCGCGACATCGCGCCGGACAACATCATCATCCGCAGCGACGGCTCACCGGTGCTGATCGACTTCGGTTCGGCGCGCGGCGACATCGCCCAGCACTCGCGTACTGTCTCCGCGCTCGTGAAGCCGGGTTACAGTCCCTATGAGCAGTACGCGACCAATGCGCGTCAGCAGGGGCCGTGGACGGACATCTATTCGCTCGGCGCCACGCTATATCAGGCGGTGACCGGGAAGCGCCCGCCGGACGCCCCCTCGCGCATGGTCGCGGACGAGATGGTGCCGGCGCGCGATGCCGCGATCAGCTCCTATCGGCCGGGCTTTCTTGCTGCGATCGATGCCGCGCTCGCCCTCGACATCACGGCGCGTCCACGCTCGATCGACGCATGGCGCAAGCAGCTCATGGCACCCGCCGGCAAGCCGGAGCCCGCTGCGGAGCCGGAACCGGCAGCCCCCGAGCCGGCCAAGACGCCGCGAACTGCCGGCAAATCGAAGGCAAAGCCGGCCGCCAAGGCAAAAGAGAGCGCGGAAGAGCGCGACGCGGCGGTCCCCAAGATCATCAAGGAAGCCAAAGAGGCCAAGAAGGCGCCGGCGAAAGCGGCGGTCGCGAGCGAGGCTCAGCCCCCACCCGCTGACGTGCCTCGCCGCCTGATCTCCGAAGGCAAAGTCGCGGCAATCTTCAGCGAATGGCGCGCGCGCCGCGCCGAGGCCAAGGCCAAGGAGCCCCCGAAGCCTGCGCCCGCCGCCACGCCAGCCAAAGCCGCAGCGGCGCCCGCGGCAGCAGCTGCCGCTGCAGCGGTTACCCCCTCGCCGAAAGCGAACCTGCCTGTGCCCGCACCTCGTCGCGCGCCCAAGCCCGCTCGACCAAAGAAGAAGCGCTCGTGGCGCCCACTCCTCTTCAAGGCCGCGATCGGCTTCGGCGTCGCCTGGCTCGCCGTCGCTTACCAGAATGCACCGCGCATCGAGCGGCAGGGCGCCGGCACCCTCTCCAGCGGAACCATCGCGTCGTATCAGGTCGGCGAAATCAAGGGCCACAAGGGCAGCGTAACCGGCGTCGGCCACTCGTCGGACGGGCGCTTCGTCGTCACGACCGGCGAGGATGCCACGCTCAAGGTCTGGCAGGACGGCGGGCGCAAGCTGCTGCGATCCATCAACCTCGACGCCGGCAAGGCGACATCCCTCGCCGTCGGATCCACGCGCGCCGTGACCGGGCACAAGGAAGGGCGCGTCACGCTTTGGGATCTCGAATACGGCCTGCGCGTCGCCGCCTTCAAGCGCAATGACGCCGACATCTGGTCCGTATCGTTCGCCGGCTCGCCCGAGCGCATTCTCGCGGCCGGCAACGACTGGAAGCTCACGCTGCTCGATGCCCGAACGCCCGTCCTTCCCGTGCACGTCTTCGACGGCCACGAGAATGCCGTGCAGGCCATTGCTTTCTCCGGCCCGCGCAATCTGATCGCCTCGGGCGGCGCCGATCGCACGGTCCGCACCTGGAATGCGGAGACACTTGCCGAAACGCGCGTCTATCGCGGGCATCGCGACCATGTCGTCACCCTCGCCTTCGCCCCGGGCGGCCGCCACCTCGCGTCGGGAGACCTCGCCGGCAACGTCCGCATCTGGTCGATGACGACCCGCCGCCTCGAGCGCTCCATCCAGGCGCACAAGGGGGCCGCGACCGCGCTCGCCTATTCGGGCGACGGGCGCTGGCTCGCCACGGCCGGCCAGGATGGCCGCGTACGCCTTTGGGATACGACCCGGCCCCGGCAGCCCCGCACGCTCACCGGCCACACGGGCGAGGTTCGCTCCCTCAGCTTCGCGCCCGACGGGGCAACGCTCGCCTCGGCTGGCACAGACGGGACCGTCCGCCTGTGGTCCACGGCCTTCATGACCCGCAGCGGCTCGTGACCCGGTCCGCCTTTTCCGTCAAGGCCTTGTGGTAACAGCGCCGATTTGCTTGCCAAACGGGCTCGGGAAGTCCAAGTTTGAGCAACAACGAATCGTCGTTGGCGGACTCGGCATACAGTTGATGTGCGTCGGGGGTTTTGCTGTCTGCGGGCGCCGGGACGGATAGGTAGGTGGGCTAAAATGCGGTTTGTCATCGAACGTGGCGACCTTCTGCGCGCACTCGGCCATGTCGCAAGCGTCGTCGAAAAACGAACGACGATCCCGATCCTGTCCAACGTCCTGCTGAGGGCCAATGCCGAAGGGCTTCAGCTCAAGGCGACGGACCTCGAGCGCGAGGTCGTCGAGAGCGTCTCGGCCAACGTCGCGACGCCGGGTGCCGTGACGGTCCCTGCGCACATGCTCCACGACATCGTGCGCAAGCTTCCCGATGGCGTGCAGATCCGCATCGAGCGCGAGCCGGAGCGCGAGCGCGTCTCGATCACCGCCGGCCACGCACGGTTTGCCCTGCAGGCGCTGCCGGCCGATGATTTCCCGGACCTCGCCGCGGGACAGATGTCGCACAGCTTCGAAATCGCCTCGGGCGATCTCAAGCGCCTCATCGAGAAAACGCGTTTCGCGATCTCGACGGAGGAGACGCGCTACTACCTCAATGGCATCTACCTGCACCCGGCCAAAACCGGCGGCCAGCCAACGCTTCGCGCGGTCGCGACGGACGGCCACCGCCTCGCCCAGTTCGATCTCCCCCAGCCGGCAGGCGTCGACGGAATGCCGGGCATCATCATCCCGCGCAAGACGGTGCACGAGCTCTACCGCCTCATCGAGGCGAGCGATGCGCCGGTCCGCGTGGAAGTCTCGCCGGCCAAGGTGCGCGTCGAGATCGGCCCGATCACGATGACCTCGAAGCTCGTCGACGGCACGTTTCCCGACTATGGACGCGTCATTCCGCAGTCGAACGACAAGGTGCTGGAGGTCTCGAGCCAGGTGTTCATGGGCGCGGTCGATCGCGTCTCGACGATCGCGAGCGAGCGCGTGCGCGCCGTCAAGCTCAACATCGCGCCGGGCAAGCTCGTCCTCTCCGTGAACAACCCCGACGGCGGCAGCGCGACCGAGGAAGTCGAAGCGCAGTTCTCGGCGCCCGCCATGGAGATCGGCTTCAACGCCCGCTATCTGCTCGATATTTCCGGCCAGCTCGAGAGCGACTCGCTCAAGTTCCTGCTTTCCGATCCAGGCTCGCCGACCATCCTCAAGGACGTCGGCGACGAGAGCGCTCTCTACGTTCTGATGCCGATGCGGGTGTGACGACACACGAAGGCATGGCTGAAGTTTCCGGCATGGCGGCGGCAAGCGCGGGCGCACGCGTGTGGGTCGAGCGTCTGACGCTGACCGATTTCCGCAATCACGCACGTCTGTCTCACACGTTCGACGCGCGCCCTGTCGTGCTGACGGGGCCGAACGGCGCGGGCAAGACCAATCTCATCGAGGCCATCTCGCTGCTGGCGCCGGGCCAAGGCCTCAGGCGCGCGCCCTATCCCGAGATCGCGCGGCGCGGGGCCGACGCCTGGGCTGTCGCCGCGCGCGTGCACACGCCCATAGGACCGGTCGACATCGGCACGGGCCTCACAGGCGCCAGCACGGCCTCCAATCGCGCAGGGCGCACCGTCCGCATCGACGGCGAGGCACAGAGCGGCTCCGGGATCCTCGCCGAGTACGTCGAGATGGTCTGGCTCACGCCGGCCATGGATGGGCTCTTCACGGGCGCAGGCGGCGATCGCCGCCGCTTTCTCGACCGCATGATCCTCTGCTTCGATCCCGGCTACCGCACGCGGGTGAACCACTTCGAGCGGGCCATGGCCCAGCGCAATCGTCTGCTTGAGGAAGGCGTGCGCGATAACGCGCGCCTCGAGGGCCTCGAGATCGTCATGGCCGAGACGGGCGTCGCGATGGCAGCAGCGCGCGCGCAGACCGTCGCCGCGCTCGCGACCATGATCGAGGCACGACGCGACCGGACGACGGCCTCCGCCTTTCCCTGGGCCAAGTTGGAACTGGAGGGCGAGCTCGAAGCCGCACTCGCCGTGCGCGCGGCTGTCGAGGTCGAGGATGCCTATGCCCGCACGCTCGCCAGCGTCCGCGAGCGCGATCGCGCTGCTGGCCGTGCGCTCGATGGCCCTCACCGTAGCGACCTCGTCGTCGGTCACGGCCCCAAGGATGCCCCGGCTCGCCAATGCTCGACAGGCGAGCAGAAAGCCCTGCTGGTCGGGCTCATCCTCGCCCACGCCGAGCTGATGGCCGAGCGCCGGCGAGGCGCGGCGCCGATCCTCCTGCTCGACGAAATCGCTGCCCATCTGGATGCCGCGCGGCGCGCTGCGCTCTTCGACGAGATCATCGCGATCGGCACCCAGGCCTGGATGACCGGCACGGATCTGGAGGCCTTTTCAGCCCTCGGCGAACGCGCCCAAAGGCTCACGCTCGGGGAGTATGGGACGCCTCAGTAAGGGTAAGTCCCGAGGCGCTCACCAATAGCCGCGTAATGCATTGAATATAAACGCGTTTTATCGCTGGAAATCATGTCGCAGCGCGTACGATTTCGCACCCGTTTCAGCCATAGTCGTGATATAAGAATCTGCAGCAAATACAGGACCTCCAGGACACCTTTGACATGAGTGCTACGCCGGCCCAGCAGCGCAACGGCGCTGACGACTATGGCGAGGACGCCATCAAGATGCTCAAGGGGCTCGATGCCGTGCGCAAGCGCCCCGGCATGTACATCGGCGACACCGATGACGGCTCCGGTTTGCATCACATGGTCTACGAGGTCGTCGACAACGCGATCGACGAGATCCTGGCCGGCTACGCGAGCGAATGCCACGTCACGCTCAACGCCGACGGCTCGGCGACAGTGCGCGACAACGGCCGCGGCATCCCGGTCGGCATCAAGCAGGACGACGACCACGACCCGAAGCGCTCGGCCGCCGAGATCGTGTTCACCGAGCTGCACGCGGGCGGCAAGTTCGACCAGAACTCCTACAAGGTCTCCGGCGGCCTGCACGGCGTCGGCGTCTCGGTCGTCAACGCGCTCTCGACGTGGCTCAGGGCACGCATCTGGCGCCACGAAAAGGAGCATTTCATCGAATTCCACGACGGCGTCCCGGTCGCGCCGCTCAAGGTGCTGAACGAGGCGCCGGGGCAGAAGGGCACCGAGGTGTCGTTCCTGCCGAGCACGGCGACCTTCACGAAAGTCGAGTTCGACTACGGCACGCTGGAGCATCGCCTGCGCGAGCTCGCGTTCCTGAACTCGGGCGCCAAGATCGTGCTCACGGACGCGCGCCACGCGGACGTCAAGCAGCAGACGCTCGTCTACGACGGCGGCACCGCGGCGTTCGTGAAGTTCCTCGACCGCTCGAAGAAGACGCTCGAGGCGATCACCGAGCCGATCATGATCCGCTCGGAGCGGGACGGCGTCACGGTCGAGGTCGCGCTCTGGTGGAACGACAGCTACCACGAGAACGTCCTCTGCTTCACGAACAACATCCCGCAGCGGGACGGCGGCACGCATCTCGCGGGCTTCCGCGCCGCGCTCACGCGCATCATCAACAAGTACGCGGACGAGAGCGGGATCGCGAAGAAGGAAAAGGTCGACCTCACGGGCGAGGACTCGCGCGAAGGGCTGACCTGCGTGCTCTCTGTGAAGGTGCCCGATCCCAAGTTCTCCAGCCAGACGAAGGACAAGCTCGTCTCGTCCGAGGTGAAGCCGATCGTCGAAAGCATCGTCGGCGAGCAGCTCGCGGCATGGTTCGAGGAGCATCCGCGCGAGAGCAAGTCGATCATCTACAAGATCGTGCAAGCCGCGCAGGCGCGCGAGGCCGCCCGCAAGGCGCGCGAGATCACGCGCAAAGGCGCACTCAATCTGAACTCCCTCCCGGGCAAGCTCGCCGAGTGCCAGAGCCGCGATCCCGTGGTGACGGAAATGTTCATCGTCGAGGGTGACTCGGCCGGCGGTTCGGCCAAGCAGGGGCGCAATCGCGAGTTCCAGGCCGTCTTGCCGATCCGCGGCAAGATCCTGAATGTCGAGCGCGCGCGCATGGACAAAATGCTGTCCAGCCAGGAAATCGGCACGCTCATCACGGCGCTCGGCACCGGCATCGGGCGCGGCGAGGACGGCGGCTTCAATCTCGACAAGCTGCGCTACCACAAGATCATCATCATGACGGACGCCGACGTTGACGGCGCCCATATCCGCACGCTGCTGCTCACGTTCTTCTATCGCCAGATGCCCGAGCTCGTGCAGAAGGGCCACCTCTACATCGCACAGCCCCCGCTCTACAAAGTCGCCAAGGGCAAGAGCGAGACCTACCTGAAGGACCAGCGCGCGCTCGAGGACTACCTCATCGAGAGCGGTCTCGAAGGCGCCACCCTGCAGCTCGGCTCGGGCGAGCAGCGCACGGGCAATGACCTGCGCGACATCGTCGAGCAGGCGCGCGGCGTCGCGCGTATCATCGAGGACCTGCACTCGCGCTATTCGCGCTTCGTCGTCGAGCAGGCGGCGATCGGCGGTGCCTTCGATACCGAGCTGCTGCTCTCCGCGGCCAACGCGACGGCCAAGGCCGAGCAGATCGCGCAGCGCCTCGATACCATCGCGGAAGAGACGGAGAAGGGCTGGAGCGGCCGCTTCGGCAATGAAGGCTACAACTTCCGCCGGGAAGTGCGCGGCGTCACCGAGAGCCACACGCTCGACCGCTCGCTCATCCAGTCCGTGGAGGCACGCCGCCTCAATGATCGCCGCACGCATCTGCAGGAGATCTACGGCGGGCTCGCCAGCCTCAAGCGCAAGGACGGCGAAACACCCGTGTCCGGGCCACGCGCGCTCCTCGAGGCGGTGTACGAGGTCGGCCGCAAAGGCCTCTCGCTGCAGCGCTACAAAGGCCTCGGTGAGATGAACCCGGAGCAGCTCTGGGAAACGACGCTCGACAAGGAAGCGCGCACGCTCCTGCAGGTGAAGATCGGCGACCTCGACGAGGCCGACGAGATCTTCTCCAAGCTCATGGGCGATGTCGTCGAGCCGCGGCGCGAGTTCATCCAGGAGAACGCGCTGAGCGTCGCCAACCTGGACGTCTGATCGCTGCGCTGATGTATGAGCCAATCGCATTTCGCGATCGGCTTGAACCCTTCCAATCTGGCTTATTTGCTCTCCCGCCCGCTGCTGATCGCGGCTAGAGTGCCCGCGGGGGAGCACCACAGCTAATGACAGGAGGGGCTGTCATGATCATGCGACGGCTGCTGTTTTCGACGGGGAACATCTTCCTCTCGCTGATCCTTGGGGCGATCGCCTTCGGCTTCGTGTTCCTCAAGTATCCCGACACCATGAACCAGATCCTCGACGCGGCCAGCGGTCTCAAGACCTGGCTCATCACGCGAGGCCTCTCCCCCGAGTACAACAACTGGATCCGCGTCCTGCTGGAAGAGCGCCAGCTTGCTTTCATGGGCTTCACGATCGCCGCCCGGATTGCCCTCTCGATCGTCACCGGCACGCTCACCTGGGTCTGGGACACCGTCCGGGGCAATTGAGCCCGAAGGGCCGCCGTCCTGACGCTGCTGTCCGTCCGCCTATGCGATTCTCGCCGAGCCAAGCGGCGCGCGGGCCAGTATATTGCCCGGCACGGCGCGTCTGCGCGCCCGACGAATGATCCCCAGGGAAGGAAACCTCGATGCGCAAAAACGAACTCAAGAAGGCCATTGCCGCGGGCACGCGCGCCCTCAACGGCTGGCTTGCCATTCCCAATTCCTACTCTGCCGAGATCATGGCGCATCAGGGCTGGGAGGCGGTCACCATCGACCTCCAGCACGGCGCGGTCGACTATCAGGCTGCGGTCGGCATGATGCAGGCCATCTCGACGACGAATGCAGTGCCGATGGCGCGCGTGCCATGGAACGAGGCCGGCATCATCATGAAGATGCTGGACGCCGGCGCCTACGGCATCATCTGCCCGATGATCAACAACAAGGCCGAGGCCGAGCAGTTTGTCTCGTATGGGCGCTATCCGCCGATCGGCACGCGCTCCATGGGCCCGAACCGCGCCGTGCAGTACGGCGGCGCCGACTACTGGCAGGGCGCGAACGAGGAAGTCCTGCTGCTCGCCATGATCGAGACGCGCGACGGCCTCAAGAACCTCGACGAGATCCTGAGCGTGAAGGGCCTGAGCGGCGTCTACGTCGGCCCCTCGGACCTCTCCATGGCGCATGGCAAGCCGCCGACGCTCGATCCCTCGGATCCCGAAGTTGTCGAGGCCATCAAGCTCATCGCCAAGAAGACCGGCGAGAAGGGCCTCATTGCCGGCGTGCACACGGACGGGCCGAAGACGGCGCTCACGCGCTTCGAGCAGGGCTACCACTTCTGCACGATCCTCAATGACGCGCGTCTGCTGGCCGTGGCCGCGGCGCAGGCCATCAAGGACGTCCGCGGCGGCGGCGAAGTCGCCAAGCCGAAGACGTACTGAGCCGCGCAACAGAGCACTCAAACGAAATGACCGGCCACACGGCCGGTCATTTTGCTTTCAGCGTTCGAAGGACGATCAAGTCTCGGACATGAGCCAGCGCTCGAGTGCCTTGAGGCCGACGACAGCGCCGGCAACGATCGCCGCAAAGGTGATGAACGAACCGAGCGCGAGCGTCGAGACCCCCGTGATGCCCTGCCCGACCGTGCAGCCGAGCGCCATCACGCCGCCGATACCCATCATCGCCGCCCCGAGCAAGCTGCGCACCGTGTCACCGGGATCAGAGAAGGTCAGAAGCCGGAAGCGCCCCATGGCCTTCGCCGCAACGAATGCGCCGAGGATCGCGCCGAACACGGTCGCCACACCGAAGCCCGGCATCGGCGCCGCCGTGAAGCGCTGCAGCCATTCGAGCGCATCGCCGCTCGGGCGGACGTAGGTGAGCGAGATCGGCTGGGTCGGCCGCTCCGCCATGTCGTCGAAGGCGAGGCCGGTAAGCGCCCAGCCCGCAACGGCGCAGAGCCCGATGGCAATGCCCGACAATATGTGCACGGGCGAGGATCGGAATTCCGGATCCTTGAAGCAGTAGGCAAGCCCGACGAGCACGATGATCCACGATGCGAAGATGCGCCCGAAGCCTGCGGAAAGCACCAAGGCGCGATCGACGAGATCGCCGATGCCCTGGGTCGAGGTCGGCAGCGTGATGTTCGTCGCCTGCTCGATGGCCGCGCGTGCCGGGCCGAGGAGGCCGCCGATGGTCATGTAGGCGAAGATGCCGACCACGACGAGCGTCAGCAGCGCGCGCAGATCACCGCCGCCGGCACGCGCGAGATTGCGGCTCGGGCAGCCGCCCGCAAACACCATGCCGAAACCGAAAATGAGCCCACCAGCGATGCGGCCGACCCAGTTGAAAGTCGCGCCGAGATACATCGACTTCGTGAGATCGACCACGCCGAGCCAATGGAGGGTCTGTGCGCCAGCAAGCGCGACGACGGCCGCCAGTATCCATGCCCGGAAGCGGCGCCAGTCGCCGAGGTTCACGATGTCGGAGACCGAGCCCATGGTGCAGAAGTTCGTGCGAAAGACGACGGCACCGAACACGAAGCCAATGACGAGGCCGCCGATGGCCAGCCATTGCGGGCCGTTTTCGACGATCGCTTCTCTCATGTTCCCCTCCCCGGCGCGCGAGGCGTCACACCAGCATATTCGCAAATGTGAATATACGAGCCGATTGGGAGGCGCAAGCTGCGCCGAGCATCACGCCGCGCCGGCCTGGGCGCCTTCGTGACCATTCTCGATGATCCGCTCGGCGGTCGCGAGATCGACCGAGACGAGCTGCGAGACGCCGCGCTCGGCCATGGTGACGCCAAACAGGCGATCCATGCGCGCCATGGTCATCGGATGGTGCGTGATGACGAGGAAGCGGGTCTCGGTCTCGCTCGCCATGCGCTCCATCATGGAGCAGAAGCGGTCGACGTTCGCGTCGTCGAGCGGGGCGTCCACCTCGTCGAGCACACAGATCGGCGAAGGGTTCGTCAGGAACACCGCAAAGATCAGCGAGAGCGCAGTGAGCGTCTGCTCGCCGCCGGACAGGAGCGACAGCGTCGCGGGCTTCTTGCCGGGCGGCCGCGCGATGATTTCGAGACCGCCTTCGAGCGGATCCTCCTCGCTCTCGATCATCTCGAGGCGTGCCTCACCGCCACCGAACAGCGTGCCGAACAGCCGCTGGAAGTGGCCGTTCACCTGATCGAAAGCCTCGCCGAGGCGCTTCTTCGCCTCGCGATTGAGCTGGCCGATGGCGCCACGCAGCTTGTTGATCGCCTGCTCGACGTCGAGCCGCTCGAGATCCATCGCCGCGAACTGCTCGTTCATTTTCTGCAGCTCGTCGTCGGCCGCGAGATTGACGCCGCCGAGGCGTTCGCGATCCGCCTTGAGGCGCTGGAGCGAGCGATCGACATCCGCAAGCGACGGGAGGGCCGCGTCGGGAGCAACCTCGGCCAGGGCGAGGCAGGCCTCCGGCGCACACTCCATGGTCTCGCGGATGCGGCGCGCCTCCTCCGAGCGCTTCTGGCGCGCGGCTTCGAGCTTCGCCTCGACACGCGCGCGCGACTCGCGCTCGTCGGAGACTGCAGCTTGCGCGGCCTTGAGCGCCTGCTGGCTCTCACGGTGCGCGGACTGGGCCTGGGCCAGGCGATCCGCCGCCGCACTCCGCTCGGCTTCCGCGGCCTGCATCTGATCGTGCAGCCTCACACGCTGCGCCTCGAGCTCGGCCGGAAGCTCGGCCATCTCGGCAAGCTCACTCTCGGTCTCGCCCATGCGCGCGCTCAGCGTCGCGACATGGCTGCCGGCGTCCTCGCAGCGCGCCTCCCAGCGCGTGCGCTCGACGCCAATAGCATTGAGCCGCTCGGCGCGGACATGCGCATCGCGCTCGAGCCGCGAGAGGATCTGGCGGATTTCGCCGACCGTGCCGCGGTGTGCAGTCGTCTCGCGCTCGGCAGCCGCAACCTCGGCTTCGAGCGCATCGTCGTTATCGAGCGCGGCGATCGCCGCCTCGCTCTCGGCGAGACGCTCCTTGGCCTCGATAAGAGCCGCCTCGGCGGCGGTGCGGTTCTCGGCGACGGCCGCCAGCCGCTGCTCGGTCTCACGCGCCTGGCGCTCGATCACTGTGAGCTTCTCACGCGTACGCGCAAGCTCGGCCTGCGTCTCGCGCCCGGCTTGGCGCAGGCGGCGCTCCTCGCTTTCCGCCATGCGGTGAACTTCGCGGGCCGTACGCGCCGCGGATGCAAGATCCTCGGCCTCGCGCCGCGCCGCATCCTCGAGCACTTCGAGCTCGGACAGCCGGTTCCGCTCGGCTAGTCTGACCGCGGCCGCCGTCGGCGCCGTGGCCGCAACCGTAAATCCGTCCCAGCGCCAGAGGTCGCCTTCCGGCGACACGAGCCGCTGACCGGTCCGCAGGTACGGCTGCAGCAGACGCCCATCTTCGCGCGCGACGACGCCGATCTGCGCGAGGCGCCGCGCCAGCTCGGGCGGCGCATCCACTTCCAGCGCGAGCGGATGCACACCGACCGGCAGCGGCGGATCATCCGCCACACGACCGACCCGGCGCCAGTACATGTCCGCCTCTTCGGCGATCGGCGCATCGAGATCATCGCCGAGCGCGGCGCCAAGCGCGCGCTCGTAGCCCGGCGCAACGCGCAGCTCGTCGATCATCGGCGGCAGGCCGTCGTCGCGCACGGGAAGAAGCAGCTTCGCCAGCGTCTCCACTTCCGTACGGAGCTGCCCCGAAGTCAGCAGCGCGGCTTGGGCTTCCTGCTCGCGCGTCCGCCCGTCGATGGCGAGCTCGGCAGCGCGCTCCTCCGCCACCAGTGCCTCGTCCTCGATGGCGGCAGCTTCGCGCATCAAGCGCTGCCCCGCCTCGGTGAGCTGCTGCAGGCGCTCGGCGTCCGGGGCCCGGGCCGCGATCTCGCGCGACTGAGTCGCGAGCGAAGCGAGCTGGCTCTCTATGCGCTTGACCTGCCCCAAGCGTTCCGCGTGTGCACTTTCCAAGGCACGGCGGCGCGTACGCGCTTCGATGGCTCGCGCCGTCACCTCGGTCAGTCGGGCTTGCGCCTCGCCAAGTTTAGCCTCAGCCTCATCCAGACGCGCGCGCGTCTCCTCCTCGGCGCGGCGGCCACCCTCGGCCTCGCCATTGATGGTCTCGGCTTCCGTCGCCAGCCGTTCGAGGATTGCACGCGCCTCCGCGAGTTGCTGCTGCTCGCGCTCGATGTCGCGGCGCATCTGCTCGGCGCGCTCTTCGAGCTCGCGCTGGCGCTCGGCGAGACGGCGCGCCTCCTTCTCGAAATTCTCCTGCTCGATGCGGATGCGCGCGAGCGCTGCGCCCCGCCGCGCCTCGTCCTCGCGGAGCGGATCGATCGCCGCCGCGCGCTCGGCTTCCTCGGTGACGAGCGCCGCTTCCCGCTCGGTCGCCGCCGCCAGCGCACCAAGCCCCTGCCAGAGGGCCGCCTCGGTCGCCACGACCTCGGCCTGGGCTGCAGTCCACGAGAGGTGCAGCAGCAGCGCCTCGGCCTTGCGGATCTCGCCAGAGATCTCGCGATAGCGCCTCGCCTGCCGCGTCTGGCGCTTCAGCGCCTCGATCTGGCTCGTGAGCTGCCCGAGCACATCGTTGACGCGCGCGAGGTTCCCTTCGGCCGCCTTGAGCCGCAGCTCCGCCTCGTGGCGGCGGCTGTGCAGGCCGGCAATGCCCGCAGCATCCTCCAGAATCCGCCGACGCTGCTCGGGCTTCGCGTTGACAATCTCGGCAATCTGCCCCTGGCGCACGAGCGAGGGTGAGCGGGCGCCCGTCGCCGCATCCTCGAAGAGCAGCTTGATATCGCGCGCGCGCACCTCGCCGCCGTTGACGCGATAGGCCGAGCCCGCATCGCGCTCGATGCGGCGTGTGACTTCCAGCACGTCGGCGTCATTGAGCTCGGCGGGCGCCGTGCGGGCCGCATTGTCGATCGAGATCGTGACCTCGGCCATGTTGCGGGACGGCCGGGCGTTCGTCCCGGAGAAGATCACGTCCTCCATGGTCGAGGCGCGCATGGACTTGTAGGACGTCTCGCCCATCACCCAGCGCAGCGCTTCGAGCAGGTTCGACTTGCCGCAGCCATTGGGCCCGACAACGCCGGTCAGTCCCTTTTCGATGACAAGCTCGGTCGGCTCCACGAAGGATTTGAAGCCGAGGAGCCGGAGTCGCGTGATCTGCACGTCAGCCCCCGCCTCTCAAGCGGAAATTGGCACCTCGTCCTAACGCCCTATACGGAAAAACGCTCAACGCGGCACGGACACCGATGTCGCGGCCGCGGTAGGGCCGGCAATGAGGGGATCGATGATCTCGCGAAGCTCGGCCAAATCGAGCGTTTTCTTGATCAGCCGGCCGTTGATGAAGAAATTCGGCGTCCCGATCACCCCAAGCTCCCGACCGCGGTCTTTCACCTGGTTCAGGGCACTGATCATGCCGTGATTCTGACGGCATTTGTCAAACTCGGAGGCCGTCAATCCAACACCTTGAGCGACCTTCAGGATCGGCTCGATGCGGACTTCCTGCGAGACCCACTGCGCCTGCGAGGAAAGGTAACGCCCGTACAGCTCCAGGTAGCGGTCCATCGGCGCACAGCGGAGCGCAATCGTCGCCATGCCGCTGGTCTTGCCGATGGGGAACTCGCGGATGATGAAGCGGACCTTGCCGCGGTCGATGTAGTCCCGCTTCAGGACTGGGACAACCTCCGCCTGGAAGCGGCGGCAGAAGGGGCAGGTCAGCGACGCGTACTTGATGATGGTGACCGGCGCATCCGCATCCCCCATTGACAGCTCAGGGAGCGGTCCCGGCCGCATGACCTCGGCGAGCGTCGGGTTCTCGATGACCTGACGCATCGGCACGGAGGTCGCCAAGCTGTCGGAGAACGGATCGAAGGCCGGCTCCGGCGCACGCGCGGATGCGCCGACCGCCGCCGTCTCTACTGTCAGGTTGGAGGCGCGCCCCGGATCGAGCGCGTTCATGGCGTCGCCCGAGCAGCCCGCGAGCCCAAACGCAACCGAAATCAGGGCGAGTGCCGCAGCACGCCGCCCCCGATTGCGCAAGAACATGCCGGTGGGCAGATGGGCGCGCACGGAGCCGTCAACCGCCGAGGAAGGGCGCGAGCGCCTGATCGAACGCCTCGATCGTATCGGACCGGCCGCGCAGCCGCTTGCCATTGATGAAGAACGTCGGTGTGGCGTTGACCCCGAACTCGTCGCTCGCGCGCTGGCGGGCAGAGATCATCTGGTCGAGGGTCGCGTTGTCCTTGAGGCAGGTGTCGAAGCGCTCCTGGCTGAACCCAGCCTGCTGCGCGATCTTGAAGAGCTCGGGCACCGGGTTGCCGCGGACGAAGGCCCACTTGTCCTGGGTCTTGAAGAGCGCGCTGATCATGGCAACGGTCGCATCGCCGCCCGCGCACCGCGCCAGCATGGCCGCCGCGGCCGCCAGATTGTCGAGCGGGAACTCGCGCATGACCAGGCGCACCTTGCCGGTGTCGATGTACTTCTCCTTGAGCGCCGGGAAGACATTGTTGTGGAAATTGGCGCAGTGGCCACAGGTCATGGAGGCGTATTCGACGATCGTGACCGGCGCATCGGCCTTGCCGACGACGATGTCCGGCAGCGCGCCGGGCTTCATGAGCGCCTCGACTGATACCTCGTCGGGGCCGCGGTCGCCGCGCCGCTGAGCCAAGGCCGGCGTCATGCCCACGGCGGTCGTGAGCGCGGCCACGCTTGCCGCGCCGAGCAGAAATGCCCGGCGGTTGAGGCCGCGCGCAAGGAAGGCAAATGGGTTCGCCGACACGTCGATCTCCTTCAAGACAAGGACTTCTCGCCGGCGCTCCGACCGCACGACCGGCGCGCCCGACTACGTTTATTGGGCCGAAGCTTTACGGCATTTCGGCGCCCAGCGCCAATTGAACAGGTCGTGACCCGCCCGTGGGATGCTCCCGGCGGCAGCAATCCGCGACCTGTAGCGAGAAATGCCCATGAGACGGCCGGCAACCGGCCGTTCCCTTCGGGGGGGTGCGGGCAGAATTGCTCAGGGCACGCTGAGGCCCTGAGCAATGCGCGATACGATAACCTAGAGACTAGCGCTGATCCCGCTGCCGACGCCGTTCGGCTTCTGGACGGCATAGGCCGGCTCAACGGCGATCGCGGGCGCCTCGAAGCCCTGGAACGTGCGATCGAACTCGAAGTAATTGCAGATGAGTTCATCGCCCGGATGGATGTCCGCAATGGCGTAGCCGACGTCCGGCCGTGTGAAGTCGGTGTTCGGCGTCATGCTGTGGTTCATGAAGCGGCCGTTGTCGAGCTCGAGCACGACGAAGCCCTCCCGCTCCATGTGCGGGTATCCGTAGCGCGTGAAGTAGTCCTGCACGTTCTTCGGGAAGCTTGCGACCTCTTCCTCGGTGAAGACCTTGTCGAAGCGCTCGTCGAGCGCCCAGATCGGCGTCCCCGCCGGGATGAAGTCCACTGCAAATACGCCAACGCCTTCGATCGCGCTGGCACGCACGGACGTAGCGACGAGCATCATGATACTTGTCTCCAGCTATTCAGCATTTTCGAGAGAAAAGTGAGGTGATCGAGGGCAAGGTCCACTTGGCCCCGCAGTGCGAGCATTGTGTCCTGACGGACATGCGCAGGTAGTCTCCAGTCACCACCCCGCGCTGTCTTGCGGATCATGATGGACGCGCGTTCTTGGAGGACGACAACCGCCCGAGAGGTCTGGAGCAGGTCCGCATCTCTGCGGCGCCTCGTCCATGCCCCCCGAACCCGGAACCGACTTGGTCCCGATGCGCGGAGCTTGTAGAGCTGGCGTAGCGCATGTCAAATCCCATTTTGTACGGACTGTGAAACTGTCACCAACTTGCTACAAGCGGTCCTGGCCCAAATGGTTCCGCGACGAGCGTGACAATCGAGAACGCGAGGACGCAGGCCGGTGACGATGCGCGAGCCCAGGTGGTGGTATGCCCCCGCGCCCGGTCCGGTGAGTCGGCTGCTCGAGCCGGTCGGCGCGCTCTGGGGCACGCTCGTGCGCCGCCGATTCGCGCGCGCCACATCGTACCGCGCAGCGGCTCCCGTCATCTGCGTCGGCAATTTCACGGCAGGCGGCACGGGGAAAACACCGCTCGCGCTGGAGGTCGCCGGTCTCGTTGCCGGCATGGGCCTCACGTGCGCCTTCCTTTCGCGCGGCTATGGCGGACGCCTCGCCGGACCGCACTGGGTGGATCCCGAACGCGACCGCGCGCGCGACGTCGGTGACGAACCGCTGCTTTTGGCCGCAGCCCGGCCGACGCTGATCTGCCGCGACCGGGCAGCGGGCGCGCGCGCCATCGCGACAAGCGCGGCCGCCGTGGACGTCATCATCATGGACGACGGGCTGCAGAACCCAGGCCTCGTAAAGGATCTCACGCTCGCGGTCGTCGACGGCGCGCGCGGCGTCGGCAATGGCCGCGTCATCCCGGCCGGCCCGCTCCGGGCGCCCCTCGGCTTCCAGCTCGATCTGGTCGATGCCGTGGTCGTCAACCGCGGCTCCGAGGACAGCGCGGCTCGAGGCGATTTCGCGGACCTGCTGCGCCGCGACTTCGAGGGCCCCGTGCTCGAGGCCCGCATCGTCCCTGGTGGCGCAACCGAGTGGCTGACGTCGGCGCCCGTCGTCGCATTCGCGGGCATCGGCGTGCCGGACCGCTTCTTCGCGACCCTCGCCGCTCTCGGCGCCGACCTGATCGCGAAGATCGCCTTTCCCGATCACCACGACTTCACGGCCGCCGACGCGACTCGACTGCTGGACCTTGCCCGGAGCCACGATGCCACGATCGTCACCACCGAGAAGGACCGCGCCCGTCTCGCCGGTGGCGAAGGTCCCGTCGCCGAGCTCCACGCGCGGGCTCGGGCGCTACCGATCCGCCTCAAGCTCGAAGCGCGCGACGAGAGCCGCCTCGTTGCTCTGATCGAGGGGGCCGTCGGCCGGCGGGCACAGAAGGCACGCTAGCCTGCTTCCCCCTCTCCCAATGTCTTCAATGGGTGGCAGCCACATATGCCGGCGTTTGCGTGTGCCGCTGCCCCTCACCCTAACCCTCTCCCCGCAAGCGGGGAGAGGGGACTATGGTGCGCTCAGTTCCCCCGCTCGTAGCCGGGACGCGGCACCTGGCCCATGAGGATCGTGTTGGCGCCGCCATCGACCAGCACTTCCGTGCCGCTCACGTACCCTGCGCGGTCCGAAACGAGGAACGTGATGACCTGCGCGAGATCGTCGGGCGTCGCAACCCGGCCGATCGGCACCAGCTTCGAGCGCGCCTCGAGCACGCCCGGCACCTGATAGTAGCTCTCGCTCAGCGCCGTGCGGACAAAGCCCGGGCTCACGACATTCGAGCGCACGCCTTCCGGCCCCCACTCATAGGCGAGCTGGCGCGACAGCATGTGGACGCCGGCCTTGGCCGTGCTGTAGGCGCCCGAGAACGGCTGCGGCTCGGTCGCGGCGATCGAGGCAATGTGCACAAGCGCGCCGCGTTTGCGCTGGCGCATGCCCTCGCCGAAGGCCTGCGCCGCGAGGAGGTAGCCCGTCAGGTTCACCGCGAGGATCTTGTTCCAGTCGGCGAGCGAGAGCTTGTCGAGCCCGCCGGGGCGCAGGATGCCGGCGTTGTTCACGAGGATGTCGGCGCCGCCGAGCGCGGCTTCGACCTCCTTGCGCGCGGCGGCGATGCTCGCCTCGCTGGTCGTGTCGCAGGCGACGGCGATCGCCTTGCCGCCTGTCTCGGCGATCGTCTGGGCAGCAGCCTTGGCGCCTTCGAGATTGATATCGAGGAGCGCGACGGCTGCTCCGACACTGGATAGGCTGTTGGCCGTCGCCCGCCCGATCCCGCTCGCGCCACCCGTCACTACCGCGATGCGGCCGCTCAGACCGAGCCAATCGCCACCTGAAGCGTTCGCGCTCATTTTGTCTTCCTCCCGATTGCAGGTTCTTGGCTTCAGCCTAGCCCACACTAGGCAGCATTGGGTAGCGCAGCTAAGCTCGCCCGCAGAGGCAAACGCTCAAGAAGAAGGCTCCCAATGGCGAACTCGCTCCCTCTGGAGGGATTGCGCGTGCTCGACGTGAGCTCATTCATCGCCGCACCCGCAGCGGCCGTCGTGCTCGGCGACTATGGTGCCGACGTCATCAAGGTCGAGCCACCCGGCGAAGGCGATCCGCATCGCGGCAACATCAATCTCACGAGCTTCCCCAAGTCCGAGGTGAACTACCCCTGGCACCTCGACGCCAGAAACAAGCGCTCGATCGCCCTCGACCTCAAGCACCCGGACGGCCGCGCCGCCCTCGACCGCCTGATCGACACGGCCGACATCCTGATCACCAACTACCCATTTCCCGTGCGCGCACGCCTGCGTCTCAGCTACGAGGAAGTTGCCGCGCGCAATCCGCGGCTGATCTACGCCTCCTTCTCCGGCTACGGCGAGGAGGGCGCGGACAAGGATCAGCCGGGCTACGACAGCAACGCCTACTTCGCGCGCTCCGGCCTCCTCGATGCCATCCACTTCGAGGGGCAGCCGCCGGGCTTTGCCCTTCCTGCGCAGGGTGACCGCCCCTCGGCCATGGCGCTGCTCTCCGCCATTCTTCTGGCCCTCATCGACCGTGGGCGCACGGGCAAGGGCACGTGGGTCGCGAGCAACCTGCTCGCCAACGGGCTCTGGTCGAACGGCGTCTATGCCCAGGCCGCGCTGGTCGGATCGTATCTGCCGAACCGCCCGCCCCGCGAGCGGCCGCGCTCGGCCCTCGCCAATATCTACCTGACCGCGGACGATCGCTGGCTCCAGATCAACGTGACGAACGAGACCCGCGACTGGCCGGCGATCCTGGAGATGATCGAGCGGCCCGAGCTCGTCGCCGACCCTCGGTTCGCCGAGAGGGAGGCGCGCCAGGCCAATGCTGCCGCGCTGACCGAGATCTTCGATAGCGCCATTCGGAAACGGCCCTTCGCCCACTGGAACCGGCTGCTGAAGGCGCGGGCCGTCCCGCATTCGCGCATCAATCGCCTGCAGGACATTCCCGAGGACGCCCAAGCGGTCGCCGCGCGTGCAGTCGTGGCAAGCGACGCGCCCGACATGCCGCTGACCCTGGCAGCGCCCTTCCAGATCGGTCATGCTGCTCCCCGCCGGCCGGGCCCTGGCCCCGCGCTCGGCCAACACACAGATGTGATCCTACGGGAGGCGGGCCTTAGCGAGAATGAGATCGCGGCATTGAGGGCAAGTGGGGCTGCCGCATGACGGCGTAACAGACTTGGAGGTCTCAATGCGCGTGAGGAAGTTGCTCGTCGCTGCCGCCATGTTCCTCGTGCCGGCAGTCCTGCTGATCCTCGGCGCCCCTCCAACCAGAGCCCAGACCCCTTCCCAGGGGAAGATCGCCCCGGATCTCTGCCTCGCGCTCGCCGAAGCGCCGCCTCGCCGCGGCCCCGGCGGCATCACGATCCCCTCGCTCGTGCAGAAGGCTCAGCTCAAGATCGGCGAGACGCGGATCAGCTACGTCGGGCACTCGACGTTCCTGCTCGAGACGCAGCGCGGCGTTCGCATCGCGACGGACTACAACGACTACGTGCGCCCGTCCGTGATCCCCGAGATCGTCACCATGAACCGGGCCCACTCGACCCACTACACCAACCACCCCGATCCCTCGATCCGATATGTCCTGCGCGGCTGGAACCCCGAGGGTGGCCACGCCCAGCACGACATCACGCTGGAGGATGTGCGGGTCCGCAATGTCCCAACGAACATCCGCAGCTACTCGGGCGGCACGGACGTCTGGGGCAACTCGATCTTCATCTTCGAGACAGGCAACCTCTGCATCGGGCATCTGGGCCACCTGCACCATACGCTGACCACCCAGCAGCTCGCCCAGATCGGCCAGCTCGACGTGGTTCTGGTGCCGGTCGATGGCAGCTTCACGCTCGACGTGCAGGGCATGATGGAGGTCCTGAAGGCGCTCAGGGCGCCGCTCATGATCCCCATGCACTACTTCTCGTCCTACACGCTGGAGCGCTTCCTGCACGAGGCGCGCCCCCACTTCGAGGTCGAGATGAGCGAGGTGCCGACCGTCGTCGTCTCGCGGGCGACGCTGCCGAAGTCGCCGAAGATCCTCGTCCTGCCCGGGAGCTGACCGCTCTCAGGTGAGCAGCAGCCGGCGGATATCCGCGGCGGCATCCTCGCTCGGCGCGATGACGAGACCGCCTGCATTGTCGCCCGGACGATAGGGGCTGCCGTCGTGCTTCGAGAAAACGAAGCCGAGCTCGCTCGCAAGTGCGAGACCCGGCAGATGATCCCAGGGCTCGGATTTGTTGTAGATCGCGAAGTGGGCGCTCCCCGATAGCAGCCGCGGATAGTCGAGGCCCGCGCAGGAGACATTCTGAAGTGCCGCGAAAGCTTTGCCGCGCGACTTGATCTCCGCGCGGCGCGCGTCGCTCATATGGCGGCGGCCGAGGAGACCGATCAGCTCCTTGCTAAGTGTGGGAACCTCAGGCCGAGGAAGTCGCTCGACCCCACCATGGCGGACGCGCCAGGCACCACTTCCGCGCTCACCCATGTGCAGCTCGCCACTTACGGGCGCAAGGATCCATCCGGCAACGAGCTCCTCGCCGCGCACGAGCGCGACCATCACCGCGAATGCGGTCTCACCCTTGGCGAAGGCGCTCGTGCCATCGATCGGATCGATCACCCATACTGGATCGCCGCTCGCGAAGTGCTTCGTGACGGACGGATCGGCGTGAACGCCTTCCTCGCCGATGACGCGCGAGCCGGCGATGATCTCCGCAAGACGACGCGCGAGCTGCACCTCGGCAGCGCGGTCCGCGACCGTGACGACGTCGCTCGGACCGGTCTTCTCGACGACATCTCCACCTGCAAGATTGCGCCAGCGCGGCATGATTTCTTCCGCCGCAACTTCGCGCATGATTCGCGCAACATGCTCGATTTCGACCACTTCTTAGCCCTCGACAGCGCTTTCGCGCGCTTCTTCTTGCTCATCCTTGCGCGAAATTTTCGAGGCCGTCCAGATGCATCGGCGATCGTGTGAATATGGCCGGTTTTATTGCATTACTTTCATTTTTGCGTTAGAGAAAGCAGATTGAAAATTTATTCGGATTATCTCGGCCGAGTATCGAGATTTGATTTCATTAACTTCCCATTAACCACCGAATCTCCAAATTCATCCTTGCAAGTGGACACGATTCGTCTTGACAGGCGAGTGACTTGCTACCGGGAAGAGATAGGAGATATCAACATGGCTAAGGTTGCAAAGAAGACCACGAAGAAGGCGGCTCCGAAGAAGGTTGCCGTGAAGAAGACTGCGAAGAAGGCCCCCGCGAAGCGCGCTGTGAAGAAGACCGCTGTGAAGGCTGGCCCGGCCCGCCGCAAGACCGCTGCGGCGAAGACCCGCCGCGCCCCCGCCAAGAAGACGGCTGCCCGTAAGCCGGCTGCCCGCAAGCGCGCCTAGAGCGATTTCCCGTAGTCGCTCGCCGCGTTTCTTATGTCCCAGTCGACCGGTGCCGTCTCGATCGCGGCGCCGGTCGATTTACTTTCGGGGGCCTATTTCAAGGCTCCGATACGCCGAATAAGCATGTATGTCCCCCCGTCAGTGCGGCGCGACTCGGTGCCTGCGGGGTTCCATTGCCTCCCCAGCTCGGACAAACTGCCGAAAGCTCGGCAATTGCCAGGCCGCTGATGCGGGATCAACCTGCAGGCGATAAGGCGGGGAGGCGCACCCATGAATTTCGGCATCTTCAATCTCATGGGCTATCGCACGCCGGGAACGGCCGCGGCTGCGCTTTATGATGGCGCAATTGCCCAGGTGAAAGCGGCCGAAGCCGCAGGTTTTGATATCGCCTGGTTCGCCGAGCACCATTTCTCGAATTATTGCACATGCCCCTCGCCGCTCATGATGGTCGCCCGGCTCGCTGGCGAGACCTCCCGAATCAGGCTTGCGACAGGGGTGGTCGTCGTCCCGCTCTATGATCCTGTCCGGCTGGTTTCCGAGATCGGGATGGTCGACCAGCTCACCCATGGCCGCCTCGTCCTCGGCATCGGCAGCGGCTACCAGCCCTATGAGTTCGAGCGCTTCAGCGAGGACCTCTCCGATTCGGCCCCGAAGCTCGTCGAATTCGTCGACATCCTCGAGAAGGCGTTCTCGGGCGAGACATTCACTCACAAGGGCCGCTACTGGGAGCTCCCGGAGACCCACATCGCCCCGCGCCCGGTCGGCAAGCTCCCCGACATCTGGATTGCAGGTGACAACCGCACGCTCCAGGGCCTCGCCGCGCGCAAGGGCTGGCCGATCATGCTCACGCCGCGCCATGCCTCCGTCGCCCAGCTTACCGAGGTGAAAGCCCGCATCGGCGAGATCTATGCCGAGCAGGGCCTCGACCCGAAGCGCCCGGCCATCGCGCCCTTGCGCCATGTCTGCATAACGGACAGCAAGGCCGAGGCCGCCGAGTTCGTCGACAACGTCCGCCACCAGATCCGCCTCTCGCAGAGCCTGCGTCGCCGCGAGGAGCTGATCGACGGCACCATGCTCATCGAGAAGCCCTACCAGGGCGAGCCGCCGCTCGACGTGCTCGCGAATTCGCTGCTGGTCGGCGATGCCGCCTCGGTCGCCGAGCGCATGGCAGCGCTGATCCGCGCGGCCGAGCCCGTGCACATGCTCCTCCAGTTCCAGGCCGGCGCCTCGCCGTTCTCCATGGCGCTGAGGTCCATCGAGCGCTTCGCCGGAGAGGTCGTGCACATGCTGGAGCGCGCGCTCGGACCGCTGGACGAGATCGGCGCCGCACGCCGCCGCCACTGACTTGCAGGGGAAGGAAACCCAATGACCGACGAGCTCATTCGCATGACCGCACGCGAGGCCGTGCGCCGCCTCGGCAAGAAGGAGATCACCCCGCTCGATCTCATCGATGCCGCCGAGAAGCGCATCGCGTCCTGTGAAGGCGCGCTCAATGCCCTGCCGACCCTCTGTCTCGACCGCGCGCGCGACCACGCCCGCGCCCTCATGCGCGGCGAGCGGCGCGAGGCCGAAGGCGAAGCGGGTTGGCTCGCTGGCCTGCCGGTGACCATCAAGGACCTGACGGACGTCGCGGGCGTGCGCACGACCTACGGCTCGCCGATCTTCAAGGACCATGTGCCGACGGCCTCGCACCCGCTCGTCGAGCGCATCGAGCGCAAGGGTGGCATCGTCATTGCCAAGTCAAACACGCCAGAGTTCGGCTCGGGCGGCTCGACCTTCAACGAGGTCTTCGGGCGCACGACCAATCCGTGGAACACCTCGCTCACCTGCGGCGGCTCGACGGGCGGCGGTGCCGCCTCGCTCGCGGCTGGCGAAGCCTGGCTCGCGCACGGCAGCGACCACGCAGGGAGCCTCAGGCGACCGGCGACCTACTGCAGTGTCGTCGGCCTCAGGCCTTCACCAGGTCGCGTCACGCGCGGCACGTCCAACAATCTCTACGCGCCACTCTCCGTGCAGGGCCCCATGGCGCGCAATGTGCCCGATGTCGCGCTCTTCCTCGACAGCATGGCTGGCTTCTGCCCGCGCGACCCGCTGACCTTCGATGCGCCCGCGCAGTCCTTCAGCGAGGCCGTGGCCGCGCGCAAGCTGCCGCGGCGCGTCGCCTGGTCGGCAAACTTCGGCGGCGTGGCGCCCATGGACAGCGAGACGCGGGAGATCTGCGCCAAGGCCGCTCAGAGCTTCAAGGAGCTCGGCGCCACGGTCGAGGAGGCGACGCCCGACGTCGGCCAGATCGCCGATGCCTTCATGGTCTTGCGCGCGCAGTCGTACGTCGTGGACCGCGAGCTGCAGATCGCGCAGTACCCCGACAAGTTCAAGCAGGACATCATCTGGAACACCAAGCTCGGCCTCGAGGCCACGCCCTCGCGGATCGGCTGGGCTGAGCGCGAGCGCGCAGCCTTCTACCGGCGCGTGGCCGCCTTCTTCGAGACCTACGACCTGCTGATCACGCCCGGCGCCTCGACACCGGCCTTCGATGTCACGCGGCGCATGCCGGAGAAGATCGATGGCAAAGTCGTCGAGCATTATCTCGGCGGCTCGCTGATCACAGCGATCCCGACGCTCATGGGCGTGCCGTCGCTGGCCGTGCCCTGCGGCTTCGATCAGTACGACCGGCCGGTCGGGTTGCAGATCGTCGCGCCGCCGCGCGGGGAGGCCGCCTTGCTCGCAGCCGGCGCGGCCTTCGAGGAACTGACGGGCCTCGACAAGCTCGTGCCGATCGCCCCGCGCTCCGGCAAGGTGCCGCCTGCGTAAGACACGCGGCTACTTCAGCCGGATATCCACGCGGTCGCTCTTGCCCTTGGCATCGATCACGGTGATGCGCATGAAACCGCGCCCATCCGGGCGCCATTCGACCTCGCGCCGCTGCGGATCGGACGAGATCGGCGCGCCATCGGCAAGCCACGTCAGCGGCAGCGCGCCGCCCTCGGCCTTGAGCATCACCGCGGCGTCATCGCCGTCGTCATGCTCCAGCTCCGCGCGATCGGGCGGGAAGGCAATGCGCACGAGCGGCTCGACGAACGTCGCGACTTCCCGGGGCTGCGCCTCATTGCCAAAGCGCCGGAGCGGCGGCGGCAGCGTACCGCTCGTCGCGCGGATCGCGCCCGGCGGCGCCGCGGGCAAGGGCGTCGTCTTCTCGGCAATGCGCGCGAAGGCATCGAACAGCAGCGGCGCCGCGGCCGTATGCCCGCTCAGGCCCGGTGTCGCCGTGCCGTCGGCGCGGCCGATCCACACGGCAACGACATGCTTGCCGTCGTACCCGACGGCCCAGGCATCGCGATAGCCGTACGACGTCCCGGTCTTGTAGGCGATCCGGCCCCCGCGCGCATTGGCGGGCGGCGGCGCATCCTTGAGGATGTCGGTCACGTACCACGCCGCAACCGGCGACAGGAGCCGCGGCGGCGCCTTCGCAAGCGTACGGCGCTCGCCGCGCACGTAGTTGAGCTCCATCGCGCGCCCGCCGCTGGCGAGACCTGCATAGAGCGTGGCGAGGTCCTGCAGCCTGAGCCCGATACCGCCAAGCGCTATGGCGAGCGTCGGCTGCGCCCCCGCAGGAAGCTCCGTCTTGAGGCCCGCGCGACGCAAGCGCCCATTGAGGCGCGCCGGGCCGATCTCTGAGAGCACCTGCACGGCCGGAATGTTGAGCGAGAGGCCGAGCGCCTCGCGTATCGAGACTGTCCCGCGGAAGCCCTGGTCGAAGTTCTTCGGATTGTACGTACCGAAGCGCGTTGGCCGATCCTCGATCAGCGTCTCGGGATGCGCGCGGCCACCTTCGAAGGCAAGGCCATAGATGATCGGCTTCAACGTCGAGCCGGGTGAGCGCACGGCCTGCACCATGTCATTCGCACCTAGCCGGCCCGTGTCGAAGTAATCCGCCGAGCCCACATAGGCGAGGACGTCGCCGGTCGTATGGTCGAGGGCGAGCACCGCGCTCGACAGCCGCGAGCCCAGGGCCTCGGTGTGCTCGCGCGCGAGCCGTTCCAGTGCCGTCTGTGCGTCACGGTCGAGTGTGAGGCGATGCACGCGCTTGTCCGGCAGGCGGGCGACCTCGCTCTCCGCAAGGTGCGGCGCGAGCATACCGAAGGCACGGCGCGCCGTCGGCACGGCCTCGGCAAGCGCGGCGCGCGCCTCGTCCTCCTTGATCACGCCAGCCTCTACGGCACGCGCCAGCACGCGATCACGCGCGCGTCGTGCGTTCTCGGGATTGCGATCGGGCCGCCGCATGGCTGGGCTCTGCGGGAGCGCGACGAGGAGCGCAGCCTCATCGGGTGAGAGCCGCCGCGGCTCTTTGCCGAAGTAGGCGAGCGAGGCCGCACGCACGCCCTCGATGTTGCCGCCGAAGGGCGCGAGCAGCAGATAGAGATCGAGGATCTCGTCCTTTGTCAGCTTCAGCTCGAGCTGGCGCGCGCGCACCATCTGCTCGAGCTTGCCAGCGAGCGTGCGCGGATGCTCGCCACTCAGCAGGCGCGCCGTCTGCATGGTGAGCGTGGATGATCCCGAGACGATCCGTCCGTGGCTCAGGAACTGCCAGCCCGCCCGAAGCGTCGCCAGGGCATCGACGCCGCCGTGAGACCGGAAGCGCCGATCCTCGAAAGCGAGAAGCATGTCGAGATAGCGCGTGTCGACATCGCTGACCGCAACAGGCAGTCGCCAGATGCCGTCCGGCGTCGTGAAGGCCCGCAGCAAACGATCGCGACGATCGAGAACAATGGTGGAGGTGTGCCCCGCGCGCTCGAGGCTCGGTGGTGCTGTCCAGCGCGCCGCCAGCTCGAGTGCGAGAAGTGGGGTGAAGATCAGCAGGGCGGCTGTCAGCGCGCCGAACGCACTACGACGAACGATGGCGCCGCGGGATTGCGTCTTCGACGTCTCACCGCGGCGCCAGGGCGCCTGACCCGTGGTTGGCGCCTCCCCCGTGTCTCGCCGTCCCGTTAATACCTGTGACGAGCAGCGCCATGGTGGCCGCCGGAAGAGGGCAAAAGCGTGGCACGCCGGGCGATATGCCCAACGGAACCGCGACGATCCGTGCACGCGATCCGCGCCGGTCCGTTCGCCGTCCATGCGAGAAGTCTCCAATTTCCTTGCTTCTCGCATACATGGCACGAATTGCGGCGGAAATCCTCGACGGCACATGAGCTCCGGGCCCGATCATCAGCTCACCCTTGCCTTTTCTTGCACTCCAACGCCGTTCAGGCGCGGCCATTGCCGGAATTGAGCGGCTTCGGGGCATGAACGGAGGCGACGAGCACGAAGCTGATGATCATCAGAAGGAACCACGCGCCGAGCTTGCCGAGGCTCACCGGCGACCACGCCTTGAGCTGATGCGGGTAGAGCCAGACGGCGGAAAACGAGCTGATGTTCTCAGCAAACCAGATGAAGAGCGACACGAGGAAGAAGCCGAGCAGCAGCGGCATCCGGCGCGGGACTTCGTCGATCGTGAAGTGAATGACCGTACGGCCGTAGATCAGCGCGGCAAAGGCAAAGAGGCCGTAGCGCAGATCAACGACGTAGTGGTGTGTGAAAAAGTTCACGTAGATGAGCGCAGCGAGAAGCCAGGGCGTCCAGATCGGCGGGTAGTGCGAGAAGCGGAAGTCAAACAGGCGCCAGCAGCGCGCGATGTAGCTTCCGACGGCAGAGTACATGAAGCCCGAGAACAGCGGCACGCCGGCGATGCGGATGAGGTTCGCCTCCGGATAGATCCATGATCCCTTGGCCGTCTTGAAAAGCTCCATGATCGTCGCGACGACATGGAAAATGAGAATGACCTTCGCCTCCTCGATGCGCTCCATCTTGAGCGCGAGCAGCGCGCCCTGGGTCGAGAGCGCGACGAGGAACAGGAAATCGTAGCGCGCGATCGGCGCACCGAGCGGCCAGGCGAACTTCGTCGTGACGATCGCGAGGAGCAGAATGCCGGCGAAGAGGCAGGCCCAGGCCTGCAGGACGCCGAACAGCAGGAGCTCATGCCACACGCGGCCGAGCGGCAAGGGCAGAAGCCAGCGCTCCGAGTGACGCTTGAGCGCTGCAAGCCAGATGTCTCGGCGGCGTATGTCTGCAGCAGCGGTCGCGCTAGCCGCTTCGGCGCGCCATGCCTCGTCATTCATGCTCGATATCCTGAAGCGCCGTTTCTCAGCCGCGCGAAGACTGAGGCGACGATCAGGGCATCATGAGGGCTTCTCGCTGCACGAACAACAACAGGCGGCGAAGTGCGTTCGCCGCCTGCTCGATAGACAACCTGCGCATCCAGGGCTGGATGCGCGGTGTTAGATCACTTGCCCGGAGAGGCTTCCGGGCGGCAGGGCCGCGCCGTCAGACGGCAGCGGTAGAATACCTGCCCGACGACGGAGCCGACCGACGAACGGCCGCACTCGTAGGTGGCATCGTGCGCGTGCTCGCGCGCCATGTAGCGCTCGCCCCACTGCCAGCGCGCGGTCTGCATCCAGGCCTTGTCGGCCTCGCCCTGCGCGCCGCTTTCGCTTGCGTACTGGTCACCGACGACGGCGAGCTGCGGACGGCACTTGTCCGCCGCGTCTACGACCGGCGCCGTGCGGATGATGCGGGCGCGCCGAATGTACCGCTCCTCGCGCCTCTCACGCCTCAACTCTGCCGCCCGCTCCTGCTGGCGGACCACCCGACGATGCTGACGGGCCTGTGCCGCAACGGTGTCCCCATGTGCCTCCGCCTGCCAACGCGACTGCGCCGATGCACAGCCTGTCATCGCCGTCACGGCAATGGCGACCAGGCCGCCGGTCAGTGCCGCAGAGAAGATTGCTTTCCTCGAGCTCACGAACGCCCCCATCTGATCAACGCACGCACAAAAAAGCCACATTCCCCCCTCTAGCCAGCGCCCAAAGGGGGGTCAATCTGAGGGCGCGAACTCGGCGGTGGGTAACCTGTGCACAGTCCGGCGTGTGACATGGCGGGCACCACGCTCGATGGCCCGCGCAGCACGGGAACGCAATCCGAGCGCGCGCATCAGGCGCTACTCTGCAACCTCGCTGAAGAAGGCATGGATCTCGTCCGCCAGCGCTTCCGGCTGCTCGAGCGCGGCGAAGTGGCCACCCTTCGGCATCACCGTCCAGCGGCGGATATCGGCATACGTCTTGGCGGCCAGCGACTGCGGCGGCCGCAGGATCTCCCGCGGAAAGGCCACGTAGCCTGTCGGCACCTTGATGGTCTCGCCGAGCGGCAGGAACCACGGCCGGTGCAAGCGGGAGTAGTAAGGCCAGAAGGACGAGCCGATCGCGCCCGTGAACCAATAGAGCGAGATGTTCGCCAGCATGGCGTCCCGACTGATGGCATCCTCGGGTACGCCGCTGTTGTCGGTCCAGCGATGGAACTTCTCGGCGATCCACGCGGCGAGGCCGGACGGCGAATCCGTCAGGCCGAAGGCGAGCGTCTGCGGCCGCGTTCCCTGGATCCACTGGTAGCCCGTCTCCTCCTTCAGAAACTCGCTGAGCTCATCGAGGAACGCCTTCTCCTCCGGCGTCGGGTTGGCGACGAGCGATGGATCGCGGCGCACGGCCAGGAAGTTCAGATGGAGGCCGATCAGCCGTTCCGGATACCGATAACCGAGGATCGAGCCGACGAAGGCACCCCAGTCGCCACCCTGATAGGCGAACTTCTCGTAGCCGAGCACGCCGGTCATCAGCTCCGCGTAGAGATCGGCGATCTCCTCGGCGCCGAAGCGCTCCTGGCCCGGCTTGAATGAGAGCGTGTAGCCCGGAAGCGATGGCGCGATGACCGTGAAGCGGTCCGTCAGGCGGTGGATCAGGTCGTGGAACTCGAACACCGATCCGGGCCAGCCGTGCGAGATCAGCAGCGGGATGGGATTGGGCCCGCGACCGGGCTCATGAATGAAGTGCAGGTCTATGCCGCCGATCGGCACCGTGAACTGGCGAAAGCCATTGAGCTTCGTTTCCCAGGCGCGCCAGTCGAACTCGGTCCGCCAGTAGTCGGCGAGCCCTTTGACATAGTCGAGGCTCGCGCCGGTTGACCATGGCGCGAGCGGCGGCTCGTCCGGCCAACGCGTGCGTGC
>ERZ778025.743-NODE-743-length-40098-cov-6.460655_pt1 | contig 40098 bp, 33 predicted proteins | sample MGYA00375755_ERZ778025 | MGnify/ENA primary metagenome ERZ778025 (study PRJEB29350, sample SAMN05389825) | bioreactor metagenome | isolation source: Thiocyanate bioreactor | place: South Africa: University of Cape Town | collected 2014-03-17 ... | reverse complement strand
AAGAAGTCGGCCAGCGTTATCTCGCTGCGTCGTTCGCGCATCGACTCGGCAGGGTTGAGATCCTGCGCGATGTCTGCATTCAGCGCCGCGACCGTCTTGCGAGCTTGCTCGATGCTCACATCCGGGTAGCGCCCGATCTTGATGCGCTCCGGTCTGCCTTGGATGCGTCGGTAGAGCAAGAAACTCTTCCGGCCGGTCTTGCCGACGCTGATCGCGAGTCCTTTGGTGTCCGTGTCGTAGAAATAGGCCACGCCTTCGGACGGCAGCGTCAGCCGGTCGAGGACTCGCTTGGTGAAGTTAAGGCGGTTGCTGGGGGTTGGTTGGTCTTTGTGCATGCGGGAAATCTTGCTACGCGGTGGCTACGAGCCCCGTGCCTTTTGCAGAGATAGATCGCACGCTTGCTACGCCGAGCGTTGATCGAGGCCGGTCACGGTTTACCGAGACTTGCCGTTTGACCCGCAGGGCTGTTGAAGTTGTTAACGTCCGTTGTCCGCAGATGGCGACGAGTGGCGAAAAACAACATTAGCCGTAACCATGCTCATAATCCGTTGGTGCGGGGTTCGACTCCCCGGGGGCCCACCATGAACTCCCCATACAGTTCCGAAAGGTCCGCTGCAGCGTCTCTTCGTGCAAGAACGCTAACCGGCAAGCTTTGCTGCCGCGGTGCTTGACTAAGCGCAGGCCGTGCGTCAAGTCCAGCGCAGGGCGTCAGGACGCCAGGTGGCTATCGCTGGGCCGCGGTCGGTGGCAAGCTGCGTAGGAGGCCACAGCAGGTCGCCCAGCAGCGCCACGGTGTCGCCCAGGCTGTCAGCCTCTATGCGGTTCCTGTTCAAGAAAGCCTGCCACTGCAGCAGCTTGGCTGCGTTTTCGCTGAATTTGCTCGTCAGGGCCAAAGGGCGCTCGGTGGGCAGCGCGGTCTGGCGCCGGGCAAAGGTGGCGGTGATGGCTGCGACCAGCGTGGCGCCGTCCAGTTCCGTGCGCCGCGCTATCACTGCAAGGTCGCAGAAGTCTTTCATGCGGCTGTTCGCTTGTCCCAGGCTCACCATGGCCTGGTATTTCTCGGCAATCACGGTGTAGATCGGATATACCCGCAGCGTCGGGGGCTGGAAGTCAGCCAGCAAGCTGGGATAGACCACGGTTTGCGGCCCTGGCGTCACCGCATCGCCGAAGCCCACGTCAATCTGCAGGGCACAGCGTGCGGAGCCTATGCGCGCCGCCAGCGTGATGCGGGTGCCGCCATAGGTGCTGTCTTCGCGAATGGCCTGCGCCTGTACCGATTCAGGGGCAAACACGATGCCGTCATCCAGGTCCAGGGCGGCAACTTCGCGGAAGCTGGCGACCAGGTCCGTTGCATCATCAGGTCCAAAGCCCAGCAGGTCGGCGTCTCTGGTCGGGCGGTGCGGGGTGTCGTACCACAGCGCAAAGAGCAGTGCGCCCTTGAGCAGGAAGCGCTCGGCATGCCTGGATGCGCTCAGGCGTGCCAGCAGGCGCTCCATCGCGAAGCGGTTCAGCAGCAGGCTGTAGTCGTCGCCCCGTTGCCTGGCGAGTGCCAGCAGCCGGGCCAGGATCGATGCCGAAAGATTCGCGCTCATGGCGTCACCGCCTCAAGGTAGGGTTGCATGACACGTTCTACGCGATTGATGCGGGCGAAGTGGCTCAGTTCGGCCATGGTGACCTTGCGGCTGCGCCAGGCCTCCTTGAGCGCCTCCAGCGCCACATCCAGGCCGATCTTGTTGCGGAACTTGAAGCAGTCCGTCACCGTCTTGGCGGCGCTGTACACGCGGATGGGCGCGCCGTGGTTGGTCACGGTCTGGATGCCATCGCTGTAGGCGGCGCCGCGCAGGCGCGTGATGCGCATTGAGGGGTAGCTCAGCGCCGGGGTTTGTGTCGCTTCGGGCAGCGCGATCCACACTTCGTGCGGCAGCTGCGTGCCGATCTCATGGAATTGCAGCGCACTCAGCAGACACAGCACGGCCTTGGGCACGCGCTGGCAGACCTCGATCAGCGTCTGGTGCTCGGTGACTTCAGCATCGGGCAGTCCATACAGTCCACGGCCCAGCCGTTGCAGCTTGCCGGCCTGGTGCAGCCGGATCAACAGCTGCGGTGACCAGCCATGCTCGCGCACATCCGCTGCCCGCAGCACGCGCCGGCTTCGGGCCAGTTCAAGGATATGGTCGGATTGGTTCATCGGGAGTTGAGTTTATTATTCACATTACTTTTGCACAAGTAATGCATATTGCAAACCGCCCATCGCTCTCCATAGGAGCTGTGCTCCTGGTTGGTGGGCATGGCTTTGCCGGCCGTAGAGATGGCATCCATCCCTCTTGCAAGTCTCTGCCGTTTCGGTGGCGGCATGGCGTGCGCCGGTCCGGGGCTCCTCTACAATTTGCGGCCCGTTTTTTTCATTCGCCGCTGCCCATGACCGAAAAATTCCGCCCGAGCGCCGCCTTGCGCCCCTTGCCGTCCCTCATTTTCGCGAGCCGCTGGCTGCAGTTGCCGCTCTACCTGGGGCTGATTGCTGCGCAGGCCGTGTACGTGTTCCATTTCTGGGTGGAGTTGGTGCATTTGCTGGAGGCCGCGTTCGGCAATGCCGAGGCGCTGCAGGCGCTGGTCGCCAACCTGGGCTACAAGGCCGATGCGCAGGTTACCCGGCTCAACGAGACCATCACCATGCTGGTGGTGCTGGGCCTGATCGACGTGGTGATGATCTCCAACCTGCTCATCATGGTCATCGTGGGCGGGTACGAGACTTTCGTCAGCCGCATGAACCTCGAAGGTCACCCCGACCAGCCCGAGTGGCTCAACCACGTGAACGCCTCGGTGCTCAAGGTCAAGCTGGGCATGGCCATCATCGGCATCAGCTCGATCCACCTGCTCAAGAGCTTCATCAACGCCGCCAACTACGACACGAAGGTGCTGATGTGGCAGACCATCATCCACAGCGTGTTCCTGCTCTCGGCGCTGGCCATTGCGCTGACCGACCGGCTGATGGGCCACTCCGCGCACGACGCCGAGCACTGAGCGCCGCACGCAGGGGGCGGCCTATTCCTGCGCCCCCTCGATCACGAACTGCACCTTGCGCTCGCCGCGCCATTCGTTGACGTCCAGGCGCCAGGCGAGCAGGGCGCGCGCGGGCAGGGGTTCGGTGCGGCCGAACCAGATGCCGTCCACGGGCGCGCCCTGGTGGCGCAGCTTGAGCGAGAGGTGGCGCTCGCCCACCAGGCGCTGGCCCAGCACCTCCACCTCCTCGCTGAACAGGGGCGGCGCAAAGCCCTGGCCCCAGACCTCGCGCTGCAGCGTGTCGGCCAGGTCGGCGCGGCGCCATTCGGGCGCCAGGGGGCCGTCGGTCTCCAGGCGGCGGGTGAGGGTGGCGGCGTCCAGCCATTCGCGGGCGACCTGGGCCAGGGCCTGCTCGAACTCGGCGAAGCGCTCGGCGGGCACGGTGCAGCCCGCGGCCATGGCGTGGCCGCCAAAGCGCAGCAGCACGCCGGGGTGGCGCTTGGCCACCAGGTCCAGCGCGTCGCGCAAATGAAAGCCCGGAATGGAGCGGCCCGAGCCCTTGAGCTCGTGCGCCTTGCCCGGCGCGCCGCTGGCGGCAAAGACGAAGGTGGGGCGGTGCAGCCGGTCCTTGATGCGCGAGGCGACGATGCCCACCACGCCTTCGTGGAAGTCGGGGTCGAACACGCTGACGGCGGGGGGCGGTTCGTCCTGCGCGTCAAACCGGTCTTCGGCCAGCAACAGGGCCTGCTCGCGCATGCCGCCTTCGATTTCGCGGCGTTCGCGGTTGATGGCGTCGAGCTGCTGCGCCAGATCGTCGGCGCGCGCGGCGTCGTCGGTCAGCAGGCATTCGATGCCCAGCGTCATGTCGGCCAGACGCCCGGCGGCGTTGATGCGCGGGCCCAGCGCGAAGCCGAAGTCGAAGGTGGTGGCCAGGGGCGGCTGGCGCCCGGCCACGCGCAGCAGGGCGGCAATGCCCGGCGGCATCTGCCCGGCGCGGATGCGTTTCAAGCCCTGGGCTACCAGGCGTCGGTTGTTGGCGTCCAGGCGCACCACGTCGGCCACGGTGCCCAGGGCGACCAGGGGCAGCAGGGGCTCCAGGCGCGGCTGCTGGGCGGCGTCGAACACGCCGCGCTGGCGCAGTTCGGCGCGCAGTTGCATGAGCACGTAGAACATCACGCCCACGCCGGCCAGGGCCTTGCTCGCAAAGTGGCAGCCCGGCTGGTTGGGGTTGACGATGGCCTGGGCCGGCGGCAGTTCGGGGCCGGGCAGGTGGTGGTCGGTGATGAGCACGGCCAGGCCCAGGGCGCGTGCCTGGGCCACGCCTTCCACGCTGGCGATGCCGTTGTCCACGGTGATGAGCAAGTCCGCGCCGCGCTCGTGCACGCGCCGGGCGATGGGCGGGGTGAGGCCGTAGCCATCGACCACGCGGTCGGGCACCAGGTAGTCCACATGGCGCGCGCCCAGCAGGCGCAGGCCGCGCACGGCCACGGCGCAGGCGGTGGCGCCGTCGCAGTCGTAGTCGGCCACGATGCACAGGCGCTGGTCGCGCGCGATGGCGTCGGCCAGCAGGCGGGCGGCCTCTTGCACGCCCTGCAGCCCGCCGGGCGGCAGCAACTGGGCCAGGCTGTCGTCCAGCTCGCCCGGCGCCTGTACGCCGCGTGCGGCATACAGGCGTGCCAGCAGCGGGTGCAGGCCCGCCTGCTCCAGCGCCCAGACGGCGCGCGGGGGGATGTCTCTCGCTATTATTTTCATAGCTTCTCGCGCACGTCTGCAAAGCGCTGGGGCCGCAAAAGGCTTTGAATCTTCTGCCCCAGGCTGCGCGCTGCCGTGTGCCAGGTGAGCGCGCCGCGCTCGCCGCACAGGGTGAGGCGCACGGCCTGGCCCTGCGCGGCCTGGGTGTGCAACTGGGCCAGGGGGCCGGCGTCCAGCGCCTGCCAGGCGGCGGCCCAGGCGGGCCAGTCCTCGCGCAGGGCGGCGTCCTGCAGGCGGGTATCGACCCGGGGCGCCGCACCGGTGGGGGAGGGCGGTGCGTCCAGGCGGCCCGCGCCGTGCACCCAGAAGGCGTTGACGGGCGGCAGGCCCTGGGCCTCGCGCGCGTCGTTCAGGGGGTGGGTGTAGAGCAGCATCTGCATTTCGCTGTGCAGGCGGCGCAGCGGGTGGGCCTTGTGCTCGCCCGGCAGCCAGTGCGAGACGTCGCGGTGCAGCACGCGCTCGACCGAGGCCGTGGCCAGGCCGGCCAGCAGTTCGCCCTGGGCCAGCCAGCGCGTGGGGCGGTCGTAGTGCAGGGTGATGCCGTCCTGCGCAAACCAGGGCGCCAGCACCTCCAGCAGGGCGCGCGGGGCGGCTTCGTCGAGCTGCAGCGCGGCGGGGTCGGCCAGGGTCACGTGGTCGGTGCGCACCTGCCAGTGGCAGGGCGTGATCCAGGCCCAGGCGCTGTGCAGGGCGTCTGGCGTGCGGCCGCGCTGGCAGAGCTCCCAGGCGGCCCAGGGGGTGCGCCCGTCGTCCTCGGGCAGGCCCAGGGCGTGCGCCAGGACGCGCTCGTGCGGGGCGCTGAGGGCGTCGTCGGGGGTCTGGGTGTGCTCTTGCAGGCTCAGGCGCCGCAGCAGCGCGTCCAGGTGGGGCAGGCGCAGGCCCTGCAGGGCCTGGCGGCAGCCTTCAACGGGCAGGAAGGCGCTGGGGATGATGAGGTGCGGGGTGTCCGGCATGCCCGGTATTTTGCGGGATGCCACAATCGCGCTCTCATGCAGATTCCCTACGAACTGGCCCTGGGCTGGCGCTACACCCGCGCGGGCCGCGCCACGCGGCGCAATGGCTTCATCTCGTTCATCTCGGGCGTGTCCATGCTGGGCATCGCGCTGGGGGTGGCGGCGCTGATCATCGTGCTGTCGGTGATGAACGGCTTTCAGAAAGACGTGCGCGACCGCATGCTGAGCGTGGTCTCGCACATCGAGATCTTTGCGCCCCTGGGGGCCGCACTGCCCGACCCGGCGCTCACCCTGGCCGAGGCCAAGAAGAACCCGAACGTGATCGGTGCCGCGCCTTTTGTGGCGGCCCAGGCCCTGCTGGCGCGCGGTGAGGATATGAAAGGCGCATTGGTGCGCGGCATCGACCCAGCGCTCGAAGGCGCGGTGACCGACCTGGCCGCCACCAACGAGAAAACGCTGAACCTGCTGGTGCCCGGCGAGTTTCGCGTGGTGCTGGGGGGCGAGCTGGCCCGCGCCCTGGGCGTGCGGGTGGGCGACCCGGTGACGCTGATTGCGCCCGCCGGTCAGGTGACGCCCGCAGGCGTGGTGCCGCGCCTCAAGCAGATGACGGTGGCGGGCACGTTTGACTCGGGCCACTACGAATACGACTCGGCCCTGGTGCTGCTGCACCATGAGGACGCGCAGCGCATCTTCCGCCTGGAAGGCCCCACGGGCGTGCGCCTGAAGCTCAAGGACCTGCACCAGGCCCGCGAGGTGGCGCAGCAGCTGGCGCAGTCCCTGAGCGGTCAGTTGCTGATCCGCGACTGGACGCAGCAGAACCGCACCTGGTTCGCCGCTGTGCAGCTCGAAAAACGCATGATGTTCATCATCCTCACACTCATCGTGGCGGTGGCGGCATTCAACCTTGTCTCCACGCTGGTGATGACGGTGACCGACAAGCGCGCGGACATCGCCATCCTGCGCACGCTGGGCGCGAGCCCGAAAAGCATCATGGGCATCTTTGTGGTGCAGGGCGCGATGGTGGGCGTGATTGGCACGCTGGTCGGCCTGCTGCTGGGCCTTGGCATCGCCTTCAACATCGACGTGATCGTGCCGGCCATCGAGCGCGCACTGAACGCCAGCTTTTTGCCCAAGGACATCTACCTCATCAGCAAGATGCCCAGCGAGCCGCAGAGCAGCGACATCGTGCCCATCGCCGTCATCTCGCTGGTGCTGGCCTTTGTGGCCACCCTGTACCCCAGCTGGCGCGCCAGCCGTGTGAACCCTGCCGAGGCGCTGCGTTATGAGTAATCCCACCTCCCACAACAACAAAAGCAACGCTCATCCGGTGGTGCTGGAAGCCAAGGGCCTGACCAAACGCTTTAGCGAAGGCCGCCTGGATGTGACGGTTCTCAAGGGCGTGGACCTGCAGATCCATGCGGGTGAAACGCTGGCCATCGTCGGAGCTTCGGGCTCGGGCAAGAGCACCTTGCTGCACCTGCTGGGCGGGCTGGACGCTCCCACGGCGGGCACCGTGCGCCTGAAGGGCGAGGAGATGTCGTCCCTGTCAGCGGAGCGCCAGGGGCAGTTGCGCAATCAGCATCTGGGCTTTATCTACCAGTTTCACCACCTATTGCCGGAGTTCAGTGCGCTGGACAACGTGGCCATGCCGCTGCGCATTCGCCGCCTGCCGTTGGCGCAGTGCCATGCCGAGGCGGAGCGGGTGCTGGCGTCGGTCGGGTTGAAGGAGCGGCTGATGCACCGGCCGGCCGAGCTGTCGGGTGGTGAGCGCCAGCGGGTGGCGATTGCGCGGGCGTTGGTGACGCGGCCGGCTTGCGTGCTGGCGGATGAGCCTACGGGCAATCTGGACCGGAGTACGGCTGACGGGGTTTTTGACTTGATGCTGCAGTTGGCGCGGGATCAGGGGACGGCGTTTGTGATGGTGACGCACGATGAGTCGCTGGCGGCGCGGTGTGACCGGGTGATGCGGTTGGTGTCTGGGGTTTTGGGGTGATTTTGGCTGGATGCGATAGTGGGATATGCGCTGGTAGCTATTGATTTTGTAGTGTTTTCTTTTGGGCGCTGATTGGGCCGCATGCCTGGGTTGCGGGCGGAGGCCCGGGAGTCGCCCCGGCGGGCGAGGTACTTTTCTTTGCTTCGCCAAAGAAAAGTACCCAAAAGAAAGGCGACCCCCAGTCTGCGACCCCTTCGCGGAGCGAAGGGGCAAACCTGCGGCGTGTCGGTTGCGGGGTGCGCCGCAGAACTCACTTCGCGCTGGCGCGCTTCGTTCAAACAACTGCGGCGAGTCAGTTCACGAAGCACGCGCGCTGCGACGCGCGTGCCACCCCGCAACCGCCCCGCCGCAGGCGCAGCCAGCAGGGGTGGGACAGCCGAACATCCAAACAGCCGGACAGCCATTCGGGCCATCGCTGCGCTTGGCCTGGCCTGCGCAGCGTGTGGCGCTTGCGCCCGCGAGTTGGGGCCGAGCGCAGCGATGGCCCGTGTGGATGTTCTGCACCCCGTGCCCCTCTGGATGCGCCGAGGAGCGCAGGGTTTGGCGGATCAGGGCTCGCGTGTGTCTGAGCGACGCGCAGCGGCGCGAGTTGAGCGAGACCCCGCTAAACCCGAGCACCGCAGGTTGCCCCGTAGCGAAGCGCAGGGGACGCAGACAGTGGGGTCGCCCTTTCTTTGGTTCCTTTCTTTCGGCGACGCGAAAGAAAGGGACTCGCACGCCGGGCGACTCCCGGCCTCCGTCCTCAACCTAGGCATGCCGTCAACCAGGCACGCAGCCCCTTGCACGAATGGAGAATGCTTCAAAAAGCATAGCTACCAGCGTATATCCCACTAGCACATTCAGCCAAAATCACCCAAAAAAGATCACATCACCCGCCCATACCACCACACCGACAACCCCGCCGCCACCAACGCCAGCACCGCCCCCAACAACGCCAGCAAAGACGAAATCTCCGTCTCCTTCTTCTCCACTGTCAGTCGCGAACTCAACGTTTCATACACCTTCTTCAGGTCTGCCGCCGTCGCCGCATGAAAGTATTCGGCATTGGTCCGCGCAGCCACCGCCTTCAGCGTTTCCTCGTCCAGCCGCACCCGCATCGACCAGCCCTCAAAGCCAATCGTCTCGCCCTGCACCGTGCCCACCCCCACCGTGTACACACGCACCCCCCGGTCGGCCGCCCACTTGGCGGCTTCCAGCGGGTCCACGCCTGTGGTGCGTTGGCCGTCAGTCAGCATGATGATGGCGGCTGAGTTGTAGGAGCCAGGGGCCACGGGCGTGAAGGTTTTGGCGGGGTCCTGCTGCTTGCCCAGCTCTTCGATGGGTCTGGGGCGCATGGCCTGGCGGCCGCCCAGCGCGGCGATGTCGATGCCCGCGTCGGGGAAGATCGTGGCCAGCGACAGCATGATGCCGTTGCCCGTGGCCGTGCCGCGCTGCAGCTGGAAGCTGTCGATGGCTTTCACCAGGTCTTCACGGCTCTGGGTGGGCAGCTGGGCCAGCTGGGCGCTGCCCGCAAAGGCCACGATGCCCACGCGCACATGGCGCGGCAGGTCGGCGATGAAGGCCTTGGCGGCGTTCTGGGCGGCGGTGATGCGGTCGGGCTCCACGTCGGCGGCGCGCATGCTGCCCGACACGTCCATCGCCAGCATGATGGTCTGGTCCTGCGAGGGCAGGGTGATGACAGCCAGCGGGCGCGCGGCGGCCAGCAGCAGTGCCACCAGGGCCAGCAGAAACAGCGCGGGCGGGATGTGGCGGCGCAGGTGCTGGCCGGGGCCCATGGCCTCGCGCACCAGGGACAGGCTGGAGTAGGTCAGCGCTGTTTTCTTGCGCCGGTGCAGCAGCCACCAGTACAGCAGTACCAAGAGGGGCACCGCCAGCAGCAGCCAGAGCAGGGTGGGCCAGAGAAAAACCATGGTGTGTGTCCTTGGTGGCGAGTACAGCGTGAGTGGCGGGTGATTGATGAATCAATCCATTGGTCGGTCAGGCGGCGGCCGCCTGTGCGGCAGGGCCTGCGGATGCCGATGCGGGGACGAGGGGGCGGCTGTGCGCCCGGACCCGGCGCTGGCGCAGGTCCATGAAGCGCAGCAGGGCGTCGACCAGGTCGTCGTCGGTGCACAGCTCCAGCGTGTCGGCACCTGCGCGCGTCAGGCCTTCACGCAGCGCGGCCTCGCGGTCGGCGGCCAGCTGGGCAAAGCGGCGGCGAAAGCCCGCGTCGTGTGTGTCCACCTGCAGTTGCTCGCCGCTTTCGGCATCGCGCAGCGTGACCAGGCCCACGTCGGGCAGTTCCAGCTCCAGCGGGTCGAGCAGGCGCACAGCCACCACGTCATGCCGCTGGGCCAGTTGGGCCAGGGGCCTTTCCCAGCCGGGCGCGCTGATGAAGTCGGACACCACAAACACGGTGGACCGGCGCTTGAGCGTGGCCAGGCCGGTCTGCAGCAGCCGGTGCAGTTCGGTGGCGCCGCCCCCCGTCTTGTGCGGTGGCACCGGGGTTTTGGAGGGCAGCAGCTTGTGCACCAGGTGCAGCACATGGGCGCGGCTGCTGCGCGGGGGCAGCACGGCGTCCACTGCGCGTTCAGCCTTCGGGCTGGCACCGCCGTAGAGCACGGCGCCCACACGGTTGCCGTGGCGGGTGAGCAGGCGCGAAAGCACGGCGACAAAGCCGGTCAGGATGTCGCGTTTGGCATGGCCGGTGGGGCCAAAGCTGATGGACGGGCTCAGGTCCAGCAGAAACCAAGCCGACATTTCGCGGTCTTCGGTGAACACGCGCACATGGGGCGTGTTCAGCCGCGCGGTCACGTTCCAGTCGATGTGGCGCACGTCGTCATGCGGCTGGTATTCGCGCAGATCGGTCAGGTCCAGGCCGCTGCCGCGCATCAGCGTGCGGTAGTCGCCCTGCAGCAGTCCGTCCAGGCGGCGGATCACCTTCCACTCCAGCTCGCGCAGCAGCCGGTCGGCCTGCCCGGGCAGCGTGGGCAGGGTGTGCACCGTGGCAGAGGTTTCGGGTGGCTTGCCGGTCATGGTCGGTGGACTCAAGCGGCCTTTTGTTCGTGGTGCAAGGGGCGTGCCGGCGCCGAGATCTTGGTCATGATGCGCTGGATGAGTGCGTCGGCATCCAGCCCCTCGGACAGCGCCTCGTACGACAGCGCCACGCGGTGGCGCAGCACATCGGCGGCCAGGTCCACCATGTCTTCGGGCAGCACATAGTTGCGCCCGCGCAGCATGGCCAGGGCCTGCGCGCCCTCGGCCAGGGCAATGGTGGCGCGAGGGCTGGCGCCGCAGCTGATGTAGCCAGCCAGGTCTTTCAGGCCATGGCGCGCAGGCTCGCGCGTGGCCGCCACAAGCTTCACGGCGTACTGCAGCATCGAGGGGTCTACATACACCGTGCGGCATTCGGCCTGTAATGCCGCCAGCTGCGCCGTGGTGGCCACGGGCAGCACCTGCACGGGCACATCGAGTGCGCGCTGGGCGATCACGAATTCTTCTTCCTCGGTGGGGTAGCCCAGCAGCACCTTCATCATGAAACGGTCCACCTGCGCCTCGGGCAGCGCGTAGGTGCCTTCGGTCTCGATGGGGTTCTGCGTGGCCATCACCAGGAAGGGCTCGGGCACCTTGTGGGTTTCTCCCGCAATGGTCACCTGTCGCTCCTGCATTACCTCCAGCAGCGCGCTTTGCACCTTGGCGGGGGCTCGGTTGATCTCGTCGGCCAGCAGCAGGTGGGTAAAGACAGGGCCGAGCGTGGTGCTGAACTCGCCAGTTTTCTGGTTGTACATGCGGGTGCCTACCAAGTCGGCGGGCACCAGGTCGGGCGTGAACTGGATGCGCTTGAAGCTGCCCTGGATGGTGCTGGCGAGTGTTTTCACCGTCAGCGTCTTGGCCAGGCCCGGCACGCCCTCGACCAGCAGGTGGCCCTGGGCCAGCATGGCGACCATGACGCGCTCCAGAAAGTGGTCTTGCCCGACCACCACGCGTTTGACCTCGTAAAGCACCTGTTCCATCAGCGTGGCGGTGGCAGCGTTCGATGCATTGGGCGATGTGCTGGACGACATGGGGCTCCTTGCGATGATGGGTGGGAAGGTGGTGATGGTGGGGCGGTGTACGGTCAGAACGGTGGCATGCCCACGGCAGACGCCGCGTTTTCGATGGGCACCGCAAAACCGATGCCGATGAAGGTGCGCGCCTGCGTGGGGTTGAGGATGGCGGTGACGATGCCCACCACCTCGCCGTCCAGTGTGACCAGCGGACCACCGGAGTTGCCCGGGTTGGCGGCCGCGTCGAACTGGATCAGGTTGCTGAGCTGGCGTTTTCCCTCGGGCGACGTGAATTCGCGTTTGAGGCCGGACACCACGCCCGCAGAGGCCGAGGGGCCGATGCCAAAAGGAAAGCCCACGGCCACCACATGGTCGCCCGGGCGCAGGTTCTGGGTGGACCGCAGGGTGGCAGCCTCCAGGTCGTCGGGCACCTTGTGGGCCTGCAGCACGGCCAGGTCGTTTTCGGGTTGCACGCCGGTGATGCTGGCCGTGGTCTCCAGCCCGTCGTGGAAGGTGATGCCGATGCGTTCTGAGCCCGCCACCACATGCAGATTGGTCAGGATGACGCCTTTGTCCACGATGCCCACGCCCGTGCCGATGCCGCGCTCGCCCTCTTCCTTGCCGTTCTTGCTGCGCCCGTAGCCCACCACGCGCACCACCGAGGGTCCAATGCTCTCCACCGCGCGCGCGGCGGCAGAGGGTGGGGTGGTGGTCTCCAGCGTGCGCAGCACCGCCGCGTCGATGTCGTCCTGGGTGATCTTGCGGGCGGGGCTGCGGGCGTTGTGCCAGGCACTGGCTACCAGCAAGCCTGCCAACAGCACCACGATCGCCCACAGGGCCACCAGCTGGCGTTTGAAGGCCCGGGAGTTCGGGGGCATGGAGGCAGCGGTGGCGGCGTTCGTCGCTGGCGAATCCTCTGCGGGCGGCGCTGTGGAGGCCACGGCTTCGGTGGCATCCACCGCCGCAGGCGTGCGGCTGCGGGCGGAGCGGGAGCTGCTGTAGAGGGCGGGCCGGGGCATCCTGTCACCTTTGCTCGTACACGCCAGGGGCTGGCGCACGCAAATGACAGTAGCACGGTTTGCCGCCAAATGCACTCGCAGGGCTACACGGGCTCCCCTTCCCCTGCAGCCACAGCCTTTGCAGGCGGCATCGGGCATCATCGGCGCATGACCGCCTGGATCGATACCCACTGCCACCTCGACGCCCCCGAGTTCGATGCCGACCGCAGCGCAGTCCGCGCACAGGCTGCGGCGCAAGGCGTCTGCCATTGCGTGATTCCGGCGGTAGAGCGCAGCAACTGGGACACCGTGCGGGCACTGGCGCACCTGCATGGGGACAGCTATGCGCTGGGCATTCATCCGCTCTACACAGGGCGCGCCGAGGAGGAGGACCTGCAGCATCTGGCCAGGTACCTGGAGCAGCACCATGCTGACCCGCGGCTGGTGGCGATTGGCGAGATCGGCCTCGATTATTTTGTGCCGGACCTCGACCCGGCGCGCCAGGAGCGGTTTTACCGCGCGCAGCTGCAGCTGGCCCGGCGGTTTGACCTGCCGGTGATCCTGCATGTGCGCCGCTCTGCCGACAAGCTGCTCAAGGGCCTGCGGGATGTGCCGGTGCGCGGTGGCATCGCCCATGCCTTCAACGGCAGCCTGCAGCAGGCACAGGCGTTCATTGCGCTGGGCTTCAAGCTGGGATTTGGCGGTGCGGTGACCTATGACCGCGCCCTGCAGCTGCGCCGTCTGGCCACCGAGGTGCCCGGCGACGCCCTGGTGCTGGAGACGGATGCGCCCGATATTCCCCCCCACTGGCTCTACACCACGGCGGCAGAGCGCGCCGCAGGGCGGCCCCAGGGGCGCAACAGCCCGGGTGAGCTACCCGGCATCGCTGCCGTGGTGGCCCAGTTGCGCGGTGAGTCTGTGCAGGCGCTGGCTGGCAGCACCAGGGCCAATGCCGTGGCGGCGTTGCCCCGGCTGCAGACTCTGCTGGCAGAAGGGCAGCCATTGCAGGGTGGATGAGAGACCGGCAAGAAAGATGGATGGGGAGAAATTTGGGAGTTCAACGCGCTGTGGCAAAGGGCCGACAGCTATCTTTTTTGTGCCGCCAGACGGGGCTGACGACCCTTTGGGGCCAAAATTGCCCCATGTCCCCAGCCCCTGTTGCCGCCGATCCGTCTGTGGCTGCCGCTCCTGACGCCGTCGGCCCATCCACGCGCTGGCTGGGCCTGCCGCCGGTGGCCGGTGCGCGCACTGTGGTGCTGGTGCTGGGCAGTTTCCCGGGGGCTGCGTCATTGCAAGCCCGCCAGTACTACGCGCACCCCCAGAACCACTTCTGGAAGATACTGCAGGCCTTGTGGCCCCAGCATCCCTTGCCCCCGGCGGGGCCTGAGGGCTATGTGGACCGCTGCACCTGGCTGCTGGATCGCGGCCTGGGTCTGTGGGACGTGTATCAGAGCTGCGAGCGAGAGGGCAGCCTGGACACCAGCATCCGCAACGCCCGGCTCAACGACTTTGCCGCGCTGCGCAGTGTGTGCCCCCAGTTGGCCGCGCTCGCGCACAACGGTGCGGAGAGTTTTCGGCACGCCCCGGCAGCACTTGCCGCGCTGGGGGCTGCCGGGCAGCCGACGCGCATGCAGCATGATGTGGGGGCATCAGGCGCGCGGCCTATCGAGGCCGTGCGGCTGCCATCGACCAGCCCGGCCAATGCCTCCTGGAGTTTTGAACGTAAATTGACCGCCTGGGCCGATGTGATGGCCAGGCACGGATTGCTGTGAATGGCACGTAAAAAAGAGACCTTGCAAGAACTGCCCGAAGTCAGCGTGTCTGACGACGGCGAAGTGCGCCACCTGCACCTGGGCACACCCTGGATCCAGGGCTCCATGCGCATCGACGAGCCCTTTGCCCTGGAGCTGGAATACGTGCAGCGCATGATGGCCTGGTTGCTGTTTGCCGACCTGGCGCAGGTATCCAAGGGCCATGCCATGCAGCTGGGCCTGGGGGCGGGTGCCATCACCAAGTTCTGCCACAAGAAGCTGCGCATCTGCACCACGGCCATCGAGTTGAACCCGCAGGTGCTGGCCGTGTGCCGCCAGTGGTTCAAGCTGCCGCCCGACGGCCCCAAGCTGCGCGTGGTGCTGGCTGATGCGTCCAAGGAGATCCAGAACCCCATGTGGTTGGGAACGGTGGATGCGCTGGCCGTGGACCTGTACGACCACGAGGCCGCCGCGCCCGTGCTCGACAGCCCCGACTTTTATGCCGATTGCCGCGCGCTGCTCACGGAAACAGGCTGCATGACCGTGAACCTGTTCGGCCGCGCGTCGAGCTTTGACCGCAGCCTGCAGAGCATGGCGCAGGCGTTTGGCGAAGACGCGCTGTGGGCGTTCAAGCCCACACGCGAAGGCAACACGGTGGTGCTGGCGCAGCGCACCCCCACGCGGCCCAAGCGCGCGGAGCTGGCCGAAAAGGCTGAAGCGATCCAGGCGCGCTGGGACCTGCCCACTTCCAAATGGCTGCGGGTGTTCAAGCCCGTAAAGCCCTGAAAGGATTCTTGCAATGAATGCTCCCGTCGTGACGCCGGAACGGCTGAAATCGGCTTCGCACATTGGGCCTGTGGACTGGCGCCGCGTGGTGCAGTGGCTCAGTGATGACAAGGTGATCTCGCACGAGGAAGCCCAGCGCACCATGGCCCGCTGTTCGCAGGCCGAGAGCTCTCAGCATGCCCTGGTGCGCCTGGCCAACGTGGCCATGGAGCGGGCGAGCGATGGCAAGCCGCTCGACATCGAGGCGCTGACTGAGTACCTGGCCCGGCGGGCGGGTCTGGCCTATATGCGCATCGACCCGCTCAAGGTCGATGTGGGCCGTGTGGCCGACACCATGAGCGCTACCTATGCGGAGCGCCACAAGGTGCTGCCCGTGCAGGTAACCAGCAAAGAAGTGGTGGTGGCCACGGCCGAGCCCTTCATCGACGACTGGGTGGCCGAGGTGGAGCGCCAGTCCCGCCGCTCGGTGCGCAGGGTGGTGGCCAACCCGCAGGACATTCACCGCTTCACGGCCGAATTTTTTGCGCTCGCCAAGTCGGTGCGTGCGGCGCAGAAGGCCGGCGGCAGCTCGGGTGGCAACAGCTTTGAACAGCTGGTGGAGCTGGGCAAGAGCAACAAGCAGCTCGACGCCAACGACCAGGGCGTGGTCAAGGTGGTGGACTGGCTCTGGCAGTACGCCTTTGACCAGCGTGCCAGCGACATCCACTTGGAGCCGCGCCGCGACCAGGGCGTGATCCGTTTCCGCATCGACGGCGTGCTGCACCCGGTCTACCAGATGCCCATGGGTGTGCACAACGCCATGGTGGCGCGTATCAAGTTGCTGGGCCGCATCGACGTGGTGGAAAAGCGCCGCCCCCAGGACGGCCGCATCAAGACGCGGAACCAGCGGGGCGAAGAGGTGGAAATGCGCTTGTCTACCCTGCCCACGGCGTTTGGCGAAAAGATGGTCATGCGCATTTTTGACCCCGACAACGCGGTCAAGGACCTGGACGCCCTGGGCTTTGCGCAGCACGATGCGCAGCGCTGGGAGGCGCTGGTCAAGCGGCCGCACGGCATCATCCTGGTGACGGGGCCCACAGGCTCGGGCAAGACCACCACGCTGTACTCCACCCTGAAGCGCGTAGCGACCGAAGAGGTCAACGTGAGCACGGTGGAAGACCCGATCGAAATGATCGAGCCCAGCTTCAATCAGACCCAGGTGCAGCCGCAGCTCGACTTCAATTTTGCCGAAGGCCTGCGCGCGCTCATGCGGCAGGACCCCGACATCATCATGGTGGGCGAAATCCGTGACCTGGAGACCGCCGAGATGGCCATCCAGGCTGCGCTGACGGGCCACCTGGTGTTCTCTACCCTGCACACCAACGATGCGCCCAGCGCCATCACCCGCATGATGGAGTTGGGGGTGCCGTCGTACCTCATCAATGCCACCCTGCTGGGTGTGCTGGCACAGCGGCTGGTGCGCACGCTGTGCAAGCAGTGCAAACAAAAGGACGAGTCCGCGAGCCGCGAAACGCTGACCGAGGTGGTCAAGCCCTGGAAGATCAGCGGCAGCTACCACCCGTACAAGCCGGTGGGTTGCGTGGATTGCCGCATGGGTGGCTTCAGAGGCCGCATGGGGCTTTATGAGTTGCTCACCGTCAGCGAGGCGCTCAAGGACAAGATCACCCAGGCGCCTTCCATTGATGTGCTGCGCCGGCAGGCCGTGCAGGACGGCATGCGTCCCCTCCGCCTGGCGGGCGCGCTGCGCGTGGCCGAGGGGTTGACCACGATGGAAGAGGTGATTGCCGCCACGCCGCCCCTGGAGTGAGCGAAGGGGAGGGGCGGGCATTCCTTTGCGGTTGCCCAGCCGTCTTCCCGAGTGGTTTTCGACACAGTCTCCAGGGCGACACTCCCTGCGGTGCAGGCCTGCCAGGCGTTACCGGATGTAGGTGGAATCCACATCGCGCCGCCCCCTCCTTGCCAGCACAATCGCGCAGTCGAGAATTCCGTCAAGGAGACAATTCGTGAAAATCAAGAGTAATAAAGACTTTGCGTCTGGGCTCATGTTCATGGGCGTCGGTACCGCATTTGCGTGGGGTGCGACCACCTACAACGTAGGGACCGGTGCGCGCATGGGCCCTGGCTACTTCCCGTTGCTGCTGGGCATTTTGCTGGCCATCATTGGTTTGGTGATCACTTTCAAGGCGATGACTGTGGAAACCGCCGATGGTGACAAGATCGGCAAATGGGCCTGGAAGCCGCTGTTCTTTATCCTGGCTGCCAACTTTGCCTTCGGCATTCTGCTGGGCGGCTTGCCCAGCCTGGGCATCCCGGCCATGGGTCTCATCGTGGGCATCTATGCGCTCACCTTCATCTCCAGCCTGGCTGGCAATGAGTTCAATGCCAAGGGTGTGTTTGTTCTGGCCACCGTGCTTGCCATCGGCAGCTATGTGGCTTTTGTGTGGGCGCTCAAGCTGCAGTTTCCTGTGTGGCCGAGTTTCATCGCAGGTTAAGCAGGAGCACCGACCATGGATTTGATTAACAACTTGTCGTTGGGTTTTGGTGTTGCGTTCACCTTCCAGAACCTGATTTACTGTTTTGTCGGCTGTTTGCTCGGTACGCTGATCGGCGTGCTGCCAGGCATCGGCCCCGTGGCGACCATCGCCATGCTGCTGCCCGCCACCTATGCGCTGCCCCCCGTGGCTGCGCTCATCATGCTGGCCGGTATCTACTACGGCGCCCAGTACGGTGGTTCGACCACGGCCATTCTGGTGAACCTGCCAGGTGAGTCTTCGTCGGTGGTGACCGTGATCGACGGCTACCAGATGGCCCGCAAGGGCCGGGCGGGGCCCGCGCTGGCGGCTGCAGGCCTGGGCTCGTTCTTCGCGGGCTGCGTGGGTACGCTGATCCTGGCGGCCTTTGCGCCTCCGCTGACCGAAGTCGCTTTCAAATTCGGTCCTGCCGAATACTTCTCGCTGATGGTGCTGGGTCTGATCGGTGCCGTGGTGCTGGCCTCGGGTTCGCTGCTCAAGGCGGTGGCCATGATCGTGCTGGGCCTGCTGATGGGTCTGGTGGGTACCGACGTGAACTCGGGCGTGGCCCGCTTCAGTTTTGACATCCCCGAACTGACCGACGGCATCGGCTTCGTGACCATCGCCATGGGCGTGTTCGGTTACGGTGAAATCATCGCCAACCTGTCGCGTCCTGATGAAGACCGTGAAGTGTTTACAGCCGAGGTGCATGGCCTGTTCCCGACCAAGGAAGATTTCAAGCGCATGTTTCCTGCAGTGCTGCGTGGTACTGCATTGGGCTCAGCCCTGGGTATCTTGCCTGGCGGCGGTGCGTTGCTCTCTGCCTTCGCTGCTTACACCATCGAGAAGAAAACGAAACTGCACCCTGGTGAGGTGCCTTTTGGTCAGGGCAATATCCGCGGCGTAGCGGCCCCTGAGTCGGCCAACAATGCCGGTTCGCAGACTTCGTTCATCCCGCTGCTGACGCTGGGTATTCCTCCCAACGCCGTGATGGCGCTGATGGTGGGTGCCATGACCATCCACAACATCCAGCCTGGCCCCCAGGTGATGACCAGCAACCCCGAGCTGTTCTGGGGCCTGATTGCCTCGATGTGGCTGGGTAACGCCATGCTGATCATCCTGAATCTGCCGCTGATCGGCATCTGGATCAAGCTGCTGACCGTGCCTTACCGTTGGCTGTACCCGTCCATCGTGCTGTTCTGTGCAGTGGGCGTGTACTCCACCAACAACAACACCTGGGACATCTGGATGGTGGGTGCGTTTGGTCTGGTCGGATACATCTTTCACAAGCTGGGCACGGAGCCGGCACCACTTCTGCTCGGTTTCATTCTGGGCCCGATGATGGAAGAAAACCTGCGCCGTGCGCTGCTGCTGTCGCGTGGCGACTGGAGCGTGTTCGTGACGCGTCCGCTGTCTGCTGGCCTGCTGGCAGCTGCAGCCCTGCTGCTCGTCATCGTGCTGCTGCCCGCCGTGAAGAACAAGCGCGAAGAAGCCTTCGTGGAAGATTGATCCTTCTCTGCGGACTTTCTCACCCTGACCAACGGCACCTTCGGGTGCCGTTGTTTTTTGGGCAGTGGCGTCCACATGGCACGGCTGTCTGCGGTACACAATTGCGGGCAGAGGTCCGCATGTCCACACCCTTTCATCCCACGCAGCATCCCCACCGGGCGATGCTGCACAACGAAATCCACGCCCGTCCCCCTGAGGCGATGAATGCGCCGCTGGCCATCGCGCACATTGTCATGCTCGCCGATGCTGCCGGGCGCGAGGCCAGTCGTGCCCATGTGGCCGCGCTGCTGCGGGACCATCACATGGCGCTGCCTGATGCACAGACCACCCACCTGCGCATGGATCTGGGCGCCTTTCGGATGCGCTGGGAACTGCACACCGAGTTCGTCACCTGGACCTTCATGGTCCCGGCGCCGGTCGAGGCTTTTGGAGAGCGGGAGCCGGTCAGTGCGGTGGACTCAGTGCCCCGCGACTGGCTGGCCGCCTTGCCGGGCCAGTGCCTGTGCAGTCTGAACCTGTGGGTGCTGCCCACCCATACGTTTGGCTCGGGTTCGCTGGTCAAGCATGTGCTGCATGAGGACACCCTGGTGGCGTCCACGGTGGCCGATGGCCATGGCGAGGTGTACACCGACTTCGCGATCCATGCGGATGGTTTCTCGCGCATGGTGTTGCTGGCCGGTGGTATGACACCCAGGCGCCTGGGGCGCCTGGTGCAGCGTCTGCTGGAGATCGAGACCTACCGCATGGCCGCCCTGTTAGGCCTGCCGGCCGCCCGCGAGGCAGCCAGCGTGCTGGCCTTTGCCGAGCGCGAACTGGCGGCGTTGGCTGAAGCCATCCGCACGGCCAACCGTGACGATGAACCGGCGTTGCTGGACCGGCTGACGCGCCTGGCCGGGCAGGTGGAGAGCCAATACGCAGCCACACATTCGCGTTTCTCGGCCAGCAGCGCCTACTTTGAATTGCTGGACCGCCGCATTCAGGACATTGCCGAGTCGCGCCTGGCGGGCATGCAGACCATCCGCGAGTTCATGGACCGGCGCCTGACCCCCGCGCGCAGCACCTGCGAGTGGGCCACCCGGCGGCAGGATGCGCTGTCGCAGCGGGTATCGCGCATGAGCAACCTGCTGCGCACCCGGGTGGAGATCGAACAGCAGCAAAGCAGCCAGGCGCTGCTGACCACCATGAACCACCGGCAGGATTTGCAGTTGCAGATGCAGTCCACGGTGGAGGGCTTGTCCGTGGCGGCCATTACCTATTACATCGTCGGGCTCGTCAGCTATCTGGCGAAGGGCGCGCAAAAGATGGGGTGGCCGTTGTCGCCGGAGACCACGGCAGCCCTGGCGATTCCGGTGGTGGCAATCGGGGTGTGGTGGTCGCTGCGGCGCCTGCACCAGCGGGTGTTCCACAAACACCGCTGAGGGCGAAGGTGGTGATCGGCCGGACTGCGCGGGAACTCGTTGAACCCGTGTGCCATCGCTGATCAAGGGGTCGCCCGCACAGAGGTTCGATGGCCTACTGCCGCCGCATCGTGTCACACTGGGTGCCACTTTCTGACGCCTTTTGATCGGCAGACCATCCCTCGGGCGCCTCGTGCCCCTGCATATCCGTGACCACTGAAAAGAAGAGTATTGCGACCGGCCTGGTGCTGGCATTCCTGGGTTCCATCGCGTTCAGCGGCAAGGCCATCATCGTCAAGCTGGCCTACCGCTATGGGGTGGATGCGGTCACGCTCATCATGTACCGCATGCTGTTTGCACTGCCCATCTTTGCCGTGATGGCGTGGTGGGCGAGTCGGGGCAAGCCACCGCTTACCCGCAAGGACTGGCTGGGCGTGCTGGGCCTCGGGGTCACGGGCTACTGGCAAGTTTTCTTGACTTTGCCGGGCTGGCCTACATCAGTGCCAGCCTGGAGCGGCTGATCCTGTACCTCAACCCCACCCTGGTCGTGCTGCTGGGTTGGATGCTGTATGGGCGCGGCATCCGCTGGGCCCAGGCCGCCGGCATGCTGGTGAGCTACAGCGGCGTGGTGCTGGTCTTCGGGCACGAGGCCAACCTGCAGGGCGCCAATGCTGCCTGGGGCACGTTGCTGGTGTTCCTGAGCGCAGTCAGTTACGCCATCTACCTGGTCTACAGCGGCGAGATGGTGCAGCGCCTCGGTTCGCTGCGACTGGTGGGGCTGGCGACCACGGTGGCGTGCCTGTGCTGTCTGCTGCAGTTTGTGGTGCTGCGCCCGTTGAGTGCTGCGGTGGTGGCCCCGGAGGTGATCTGGTTGTCGGTGCTCAACGCGACCCTGTGCACGGCCGCGCCTGTGCTGATGGTGATGATGGCCATCGAGCGCATTGGCGCGGGCATGGCCGCTCAAACCGGCATGGTGGGCCCGTTGTCCACCATCCTCATGGGCGTGTGGATTCTGGGGGAGCCCTTCACCGTGTGGGTGGCTGGGGGGACGGTGCTGGTGATGACAGGCATCTTCATTTTCACCCGCATGGCGCGCAGGCCCTGACATAAACCATCCCGCAGCCCTCTCGGGCCCCGGGACAGGTGCGGCCAGACCTGGCTTTACGACGTTTTCTTTTTGGGGGCTGCCTTGCGGGCTGGCGTCTCGGCAGGTGCTGCGGGTGATGGCACCGCTGCGGCGGCGGGGGCTGCCTTGGGGCTCATACGCTGGGCCACCGTCACTGGCGCCGTGCCGGTGAAGCCATCGAGATTCTTGCCCATGGCCAGCTCCAGCTGCTCCAGGCGCGCCTGTGCGGGTGGGTGCGTGGCCAGTGCCAGCGTGAAGGCCGGGTTGTCTGGCGTGGCGGTGCGAAGGTGCTGCAGCACCGATACCAGTCCGTAGGGGTCGAAGCCCGCCCGTGTGGCCAGCGCCACGCCGGTGCGGTCGGCATCGTACTCATCGGTCTGGTCCAGGCCGCGCGCATACAGGTTGCGTCCCAAGGCCAGGAACTGCGATGTCACCACGCTACCCACGGCGTTGGTCTTGATCTGGGAGGCCACCAACTGCGTCAGCATGCCGGACTGGGCCGTCTTGCGGATCGCCAGCAGGTGGTGCTTGGCGGTGACATGGGTGATTTCATGGGCCAGGATGCCCGCGAGTTCGGCCTCGTCAGCACAGCGGTCGATCAGCCCTTTGGTCACGAACACATAACCCCCGGGGGCCGCAAAGGCGTTGTAGCCGGGGTCGTCCAGCACCACAAACGTCCAGGGCAGGTTGGGGCGGGGGGATTGCAGGCTGATCCAGCGTCCCAGTTGGTTCACGTAGCGCTGCAGCGCCATGTCGGGGTGCAAGGGCTTGCTGCCCAGCAGCACGGCCGACAGCTGCCGGCCGATCTCGATCTCGCGGGGCTCGTCGATGCTCTCGACCGAACGGGTGAGCATGCTGATGAGGTCATCCCCCTGGCCTGCGGGTGCGCCCCCGCCGGTGATGGCTCCCAGGAGGCCGCCGCCCGTGTTGCTGGTGGTGCTGCCACCGCCACCGAGGGCGTTGAGCAGGTTCATGACTCCCTGGCTCTGCCCCTGGCTGGGCAGCAGGGTCAGGGCCAGGGCGGTGCAGGCCGTTGCGATCAGCCGGATGCGGGGAAGGGAATGGGGCAGGCGCATGGCAGCTCTCGCTCAGTTGGGGCTGAAATTGGGGTCGGACGGATTGTTGGACGAGCCTGTCGCTCCCGATCCGCCGCTGGAGGAGGGCCGGGGCGGTTCAGCCAGCGGGGCGACGTTGCGTGGCTGCAGCGACGCATTGCTGGCGAACTGGCGGGCCTGGTCGGCATTCACGCGCAGACTCTCGGCCTGGGTCACCGCCGCAGGGTTGGGTTGTGCCTTGGCGATGTCTTCAGCGCCCAGGCCTCGGATACCTACGGTGGAGGTGGCCGTGGTGGTGCCACCGCTGTTTCCGCCAAACAAGCTTCCGAGGCCTCGCATCCCGCTGGTTGCGGCATTGCCAGTGGCAGGGGCTGCGCCGGACTGAGGGCCCAGGTCAAACATGTGAACCCAGCCGGTAGCGCCTTGGGACGTGCTGACTTTGGTCCAGGGGCCCTTGCGTTCGCTGGTGCGGGTAACTACGGCGTTGGCTTCCAGCGGCGCGACACTGGCGCCGGTTTCAGCCGGGCTGTCCCGCAACTGGGTGGCACGTTTGACAACTGCGGCCTCCTGGGCCTGGGCGGTGGCACTGAGCAGGGGTAGCAAGGCCATCGCGGCCGATGCCAGCCAAGGCGCCAGGGCTTTCCAGTGCGGCCGGTTCATGGTGATGCTCTCCAACTATGATTTGACAACGCACACTTGTATCAGTGTGCAACCAGGAGATTGTTATGGATTTGGGTATTGCAGGCAAATGGGCGCTGGTGTGTGGCGCGAGCAAGGGGCTGGGTTATGGCTGCGCGCAGGCTCTGGTGCGGGAGGGTGTGAATGTGGTCATCAACGCCCGCAACGCTGAGGCGCTGAGCCAGGCTGCTACCCGTTTGATAGCTGAAGGCGCAGCTGCAACGGGCGTCAGCAGCCAGAAGGGCGCAAGCCCGCAGGTGCTGGCCGTGGCGGCCGACATCACCACCCCTGAGGGGCGTGCGGCAGTGTTCTCGGTGGCCGGAGGACCGGGGCGGGACTTCGACATCGTGATCACCAACGCTGGGGGGCCTCCCACCGGCGATTTCCGCGACTGGAACCGCGATGCCTGGATCAAGGCCGTGGACGCCAATATGCTCACCCCCATCGAACTGATTCAGGCCACCGTGGATGGCATGGCTGCGCGTGGGTTTGGCCGCATCGTCAATATCACCTCCAGCGCAGTGAAGGCACCCATCGACATCCTGGGCCTGTCCAACGGCGCACGCAGTGGTCTCACGGGGTTTGTGGCGGGCGTGTCCCGCAGCAAGGTCGCGGCGCGCGGGGTGACCATCAACAATCTGCTGCCCGGCAAGTTCGATACCGATCGCCTGGCCGCCACCGTCAATGCGGCTGCCAGCAAGGCGGGCAAGAGCGTTCAGGACGTGCGCTCTGCCCAGCAGGCACAGATTCCGGCCGGGCGCTACGGCACGGCGGAAGAGTTTGGCGCCATCTGCGCCTTCCTGTGCAGTGTGCAAGCGGGCTACATGACGGGGCAGAACGTGCTGGCCGACGGCGGGGCCTATCCCGGCACGTTCTGAGGCGGTTTCGGGCCCGGAGTGGTCTGCGGGCTGACCCGCCGCAGAGGTTCTGCAGAACGGGAGGCAGTCGTGGTGTTTTGCCGACAGCTTTACCGGAGCGCTGAATAATTGGTGGAATACTGCGGGCCAGCGCCCGCTATCGCCCGACGCCATGCATCCTGCCCACACATCCATCCTGCTACGCCTGAAACGCCACTGCGCCGTGCTGTGCCTGGCGCTGGGTGTGGCGGGGGTTGTGCAGGCGGCTGGCGCCGCCAGCACGCCGGGTGCAAGCAGCACCGCGACGGCACCTTACCGGTTGCGTATCGTGGGCGGGCTGGCGGGCATCAGCCAGTACATCCGGCAGGAAGAACCTTTCTGGACCAAAGAGCTGTCACGCCTGAGCGCCGGACGCTTCCAGGCCGAGATCGTGCCCTTTGACCGTGCCGGTGTGCCCGGGGCCGAGATGCTGCGGCTGTTGCAGCTGGGGGTGGTCCCATTCGGCACCACCCTGATGAGCTCCTTCACGGCGCAATACCCCGAATACACCGCGCCCGACCTGGCGGGGCTGAACCCCGACATTGCCACGCTCAAGACCACCCTGGCGGCCTTCCGTCCTTACCTCGAAAAAGCACTGCGCGAGCAACACGGTGTCGAGGCGCTCGCCATCTATGTGTATCCAGCGCAGGTGGTGTTCTGCAAGAAGCCGCTGCGTACCTTGTCGGAGCTGACCGGCCGCCGTGTGCGCGTGTCGTCGGCCAGCCAGGCTGACTTTGTGGGGGCCTTGGGCGGGGTGCCGGTGCTGACCAGTTTTTCGCAGATCGTGCCCAGCCTGACGGCCGGCAATACCGAATGCGCCATCACCGGCACCATGTCCGGCAACATCCTGGGCCTGCCCTCGATCACCACTCATGTGCACACCCTGCCTGTTACCTGGGGGCTTGCGGTGTTTGGGGCCAACCAGGCCGCCTGGGCGGCCTTGCCGGCCGATTTGCGCACCTTGCTCCAACGGGAGCTGCCCCGCCTGGAGGCCGCCATCTGGGCCGAGTCCGAGCGCGAAACTGCGGATGGCTTGGCCTGCAACCGGGGGGCACCCACCTGCAGCGCTGGCACCAAGGGCAGCATGGTGGTGGTGCCGGTATCGCCCCAGGATGAGCGCAGCCGCCAGGAGATCCTCGAATCCACCGTTTTGCCGCGCTGGGTGCAGCGTTGCGGTGCCCGCTGTGCGCAGGTCTGGAACCAGACCATCGGGCCGGCGCGTGGCCTGCAGGCAGCGCCTGCGAAATGACAGAGTCCGCAGCCCCCTCCCGCATCAGGGCCTACGTCTGGGCGGGCGCCGCAGTGTTTGTGGCGGCCGTGGTGGCGGTGGCTGGCACCCTGGCGTGGAACGCCCGCCAGGCCGCGCTGGCCGACAGCGAGGCCCAGGCCACGCGTTTTGTGGCCGGTGCAGAGGCCGCACTCAACCGCTCTCTGCTCGCCGTGGACGTGCTGCTGGCCAGCATGGACGAATTGCTGGGCCTGTCCAACGCCATGCCCAAGTGGCTGGACCCCGACATGGCCAGCCAGCGGCTGCGCGGATCGGCGCGGCAGAACCTCATGGTGCGGTACGTGGCGGTGCTCGACGGCAGCGGCAAGGCGTTGGCGTCGTCCGACCCTGCGGGTGCCAGCCTGTCGGTGCAACTGCCGGCTGGCTTTCTGGAGAGCGTGCTGGAGCAACCGGTATCCACCCTGATGGTCAGCGCGCCGGTGGTGAGCTTTGCCAGTTCCGAGAAGGTGTTGTACTTCGCACGCCATCTGCGCATGGCCGACAGCTCGCGGGTGGTGGCTGTGGCCGAACTGCCGGTGTCGGCCCTGAGCTCAGTGCTGGTGCAGGGCGTGGATATCAGCGGCCTGCAGGTCACGCTGGAGCGGGCCACCGGGCAACTGCTGCTGAGCGTGCCCAACCGCGAAGACGTAACCGCGCCTACCCTCGCGCCCCCCATTGGCGATCTGGCCGATCAGGGCCTGGCCTGGCAAGCCCCGGCGCGACTGACGGGCGAGCCCTCGCTGGTGGTGTTCCGGCCCATCCTGTACCAGGACCTGCGTATTGCGGCCAGCATTCCGCTGGACGCAGCGCTTGCCGGCTGGCGCGAACAGCGCGATGCGATTGCACTGACCACCGCGTTGTTCATTGCCATGATCTTTGCGGCCGGGGTGCTGGCGTTGCGGTATGTGGACCGCATGTCCCAGGCCCGCCTGGCCATCGCGCAGTCCAAGGCGACGCTGGACCAGGCGCTGGAATCCATGGTTAGCGGATTTTTGCTGCTGGACAGCCAGCAGCGTGTGGTGCAGTGGAATCGCCAGCTCGAAACCATCCTCCCGTGGCTGCAGGGCGTGATCACACCCCTGATGCCGTTCCGAGCGGTGCTGGAAGCCACGGTGGAGCACCACGTGCCCCGCCTGTCTGACGAGGAGCGCAAGCGGTGGGTGAGCCAGCGCCTGGAGCAGCAAAAGCACCAGCCCGAGCCACGCGAGCAGTCGTACGCCAACGGCAGCACCATCCAGATCACCGAACGCGCCACGCCCGATGGGGGCCTCGTCATCAGCTACCACGACGTGACCGCGCTGCGCAAGGCCAGCACCGAGATCGAGAGCCTGGCCTTCTACGACCCGCTGACCAACCTGCCCAACCGCCGGCTGCTGATGGACCGCATGCAGCAGGCCATTGCTGCCAGCGTGCGCAGCGGGCAATACGGCGCCCTGCTGTTCCTGGACCTGGACCATTTCAAGACCCTGAACGACACGCGCGGCCACGAGGTCGGCGACATGCTGCTGCGCCAGGTGGCCCAGCGCCTGAAGACCTGCGTGCGGCGCGAGGACACCGTGGCACGGCTTGGGGGCGACGAATTTGTGGTCATGCTCAGCGACCTGTCGGTCCACCGCGACGAGGCCGCCGCCCAGGCGCGCCGGGTGGGCGAGAAGATCCTGCGCAAACTCAACGTGCCATACACGCTGGGGGGTAACGCGCACCACAGCACGCCCAGCATTGGCGCCACGCTGATGGGCGGCAGCCTGCAGTCGTCGGTGGACCTGCTGAAAGAGGCGGACATCGCCATGTACCAGGTCAAATCGCAAGGGCGCAACGCGCTGTGCTTTTTTGACCCCCAGATGCAGATCGTCATCAGCATGCGCGCGCAGCTGGAGACCGACCTGCAGATGGCGCTCACGGCGCGGCAGTTTGTGCTGCACTACCAGCCGCAGTTCCACCTGGATGGCCGCATGGTGGGTGCCGAGGCCCTGATCCGCTGGCAGCACCCGGAGCGCGGGCTGGTAGCCCCGGGCGAATTCATTGGTGTGGCCGAGGAGAGTGAACTCATCGTGCCCATGGGGCACTGGGTGCTGCGCACGGCCTGCGAGCAACTGGCGGCCTGGCAGGGGGACGAGCGCTACCGGCACCTGCAGGTGTCGGTCAACGTGAGCGCGCGGCAGTTTCGCCAGCGCGACTTTGTGGCCCGCGTGGTGGAGGTGCTTCGTGAGACGGGTGCGCGGCCGCACCTGCTCAAACTCGAACTCACCGAATCGCTGGTGCTGGACAACGTGGACGACACCATCGCCAAGATCGGCATGCTCAAGACCAAGGGTGTGCGCTTTTCGGTGGACGACTTTGGCACCGGCTATTCATCGCTGGCGTATCTCACGCGGCTGCCGCTGGACCAGCTCAAGATCGACCAGTCCTTTGTGCGCAACCTGGGGGTGCGGCACACCGACGATGTGATCGTCCAGACCATCCTGGGCATGGCACGCAACCTGGAGCTGGATGTGATTGCCGAAGGGGTGGAAACCGAGGCACAGAAGGACTTCCTGGCCCGGCACGGGTGTGTGTACTTCCAGGGCTATCTGCTGGGGCGGCCTACCCCGGTGGCCGACCTGGAGGCGTTGATCGAGTCCGCCACCGCCACCGCCGTGCAAGGCTGAGGCGCATTCCAACGTAGCTCTTGATTGCTATGTTTTGAGTAGCAAACAAGGCAATATCCACTAGCGCTCCACTGGATCTTTGTTTCAAAAGGCCTTGTCAGCGCCGTGACGACACCACGATGCCGCCCACGATCAACGCAAACGCCACGCCGTGAAAGGCCTTGGGCGTGTCGCCCAGAAACGCCGCCGACAGCACCCCGGCAAACAGGGGCGTGAGGTTGATGAAAAACCCGGCGGCTGCAGGCCCGGCGCGTTGCACGCCCACCCCCCAGCAGCGGTAGGCCAGCACCGCAGGCCCCACAGCTATGAAGGCCAGGGCGGCAATCAGCGGCCAGCCCCATTCGATATGCGTGCGCCCGCTGGCCCATTCGGCCCCCGCAAAGCTGCCCGACCAGGCCAGCCCAAACACCATCTGTGCCATCAAGAACGCGGCCCAGTCGCCCCGGATGCTGGTGGGCTCGCTGGTGCGCGATAGCAGCCAGCTGTAGAACGCCCACGAGATGGTCGCCAGCAGCATGAACAAATCGCCCGGCACCAGGCGGAAGGCCAGCAGCTGCGACCACTCACCCCGGCTCAGCACCAGCAGCACCCCACATACCGACAGCAGCGCGCCCAGTACCTGTCGCCGCGTGACGGCCGCGCCGAAGAACAGCGCGCCCACGGCCAGCATCCACACCGGCATGCTCGACCCCACCAGCGTCACATTGATGGGAGTGGAGGTCTGCAGTGCCATGTACTGCAGCGCGTTGTAGGCCCCGATGCCCAGCAGGCCCAGCAGCGCATAGCGGCGCCAGTGCGGCCACAGCGGGCTGTCGGCGCGCAGCACGCCATGCGCCAGGGGCAGCAGGATGGCAAAGGCCAGCACCCAGCGGATGAAGTTCAGGGTGATGGGGGGAATCAGTTCATGGACCAGCCGCCCTACCACCGCGTTGCCGGCCCACAGCAGGGGCGGGATCACCAGCAGCACGGCCGTGCCGGGTGAGATTTTTTGAGTCATGGGGCTGCACTGTAACGGCGCAGGCAGGGACCTGCTGCGGCGGGACCTCATGTCCCCAAGGCAAATCGGTGCGGGCCATGCCACCGGCACGGTCGAGAGATTCATGGCAGGATGGCCGCCGTTGTCAACATCCCACCCCTTTTGAGGAGACTTTTCGCCATGAGCCTTGCCGTCCAGATCCGCCAGCACGGTGGTCCCGAAGAACTCCACATCGTTGACGTCCCCGTGGGCGAGCCCGGCCCCGGCGAAATCCGAATCCGCCACCACGCCATCGGCCTGAACTTCATCGACGTGTACCACCGCACGGGCCTGTACCCGCTGAACATGCCCGCCACCATCGGCATGGAAGGTGCCGGTGTGATCGAGGCCGTGGGCGAGGGCGTTACGCACCTGAAGGTGGGTGACCGCGCCGCTTACGCCAGCAACCCCCCCGGCGCCTACTGCGAAGTGCGCGTGATGCCCGCCAAATGCGCGTGCAAGCTGCCCGACGCGATCAGCTTCGAGACCGGCGCGGCCATGATGCTCAAGGGGCTGACGGCGCAATACCTGCTCAAGAAAACCCGGCCCGTGGAAGGCCTGCAGCCCGGCGACCATGTGCTGTTCCATGCTGCGGCGGGTGGTGTGGGGCTGATCGCATGCCAGTGGGCCAAGGCGCTCGGCCTGCAGCTCATCGGCACGGCGGGGTCCGATGCCAAGTGCCAGCTGGCGCTGGCCAACGGCGCGGCGCACGCCATCAACTACAGCACCGAGGACTTTGCGGCGCGCGTCAAGGAGATCACCGGCGGCAAGGGCGTGAAGGTGGTGTACGACTCGGTGGGCAAGGACACCTGGGACAAGTCGCTCGAATGCCTGCGCCCCTTCGGCTTGATGGCCAGCTTCGGCAACGCGTCCGGCCCGGTGGCACCGTTTGCGCCGGGCAGCCTGGGCGCCAAGGGTTCGCTGTACGTCACGCGCCAGACGCTGTTCACCCACATTGCCACGCGCGAGGCCACGCAAGCCATGGCGGACGACCTGTTTGCCGTGGTTGCCAGCGGGCAGGTGAAGATCCACATCGACCAGCGCTACCCGCTGGCCGACGTGCAGCAGGCCCACCGCGACCTGGAGGCGCGCAAGACCACCGGCTGCACCATCCTCACGCTGTGAGCGCGGCTGCACAGGCGCCCACCTTCGACCAGTGGCTGGCAGGGGCACGCCACGCGGCGCAGCAGCCGCCGGCCCAGCCGCGCCAGCCGCTGGTGGTGGCGGGGCAGGTGGTGGGCTCGGTGGCGCCGGGGTTTTTTAACCAAATCAGCCGCAAGCGGTTGATGGACAAGCGCTACCAGCTATCAGAAGCGGAGCATTCTCAGGGTCTTGCTTGGCATTTGCAGGCACCGCCCACCGACACCACCGATGCCCTCAACACCCTGGCCGCCGCGCTGCGCGATGCGGGCCTGTGTGGCCCGTGGCGCGACGAGCAGCTGGCAGTGACCAACCCGACCGGCGATGTCATCGGCACCGTGGAGCGCGGGGCCGTGCGCGTGCTGGGCGTGGCTACCCGTGCCGTGCATCTGGTGGGTCTGGCGCCCGACGGGTGCATGTGGGTGCAAAAGCGCTCCCTGACCAAACCCAACAACCCCGGGCTGTGGGACACGCTGATGGGCGGCATGGTCTCGGCCGCCGACTCGCTGCCGCAGGCCCTGGCCCGCGAAACCTGGGAAGAGGCCGGTTTGCGGGTCGAGGCATTGGCGGACGTGGCCCACGGTGGCCAGGTGCTGTTCAGCCGCCCCAGCCGCGAGGGCGGGGGTGCGGGCTTCATGATCGAGCGCATCGATTGGTTCCGCGCGCAGGTGCCCCAGGGCATGGAGCCCGACAACCAGGACGGCGAGGTCGAGCGTTTTGACCTGCTGCCTCTGGAGGTGGTGCGCGAGCGGGTCGCCCAAGGGGCGTTCACGCTGGAAGCCGGGCTGGTGATTGCGGGGTTTCTGGGGGTGTAGGCGCTGTTTGCGGTACGGATGTTGACTGCGCTTGCTGGCCACCCACCCGCTACACCTCAAGTTCGCCGGGTCGGTGCCGATACAAATCTCAGAGGAGACTCTCGCAGTCCTCAGTAAACACTACAAAATCGAGGCGGAACATCAGCATGGCATCCACGATCAACACCAACGTTGCGTCCTTGACAGCGCAGCGCAACTTGGGTGCTAGCCAGACTTCGCTCAATACGTCCATTCAGCGCCTGTCCTCTGGTTTGCGCATCAACAGCGCCAAGGACGATGCCGCCGGTCTGGCCATTTCCGAGCGCTTCACCAGCCAGATCAAGGGCCTGAACCAAGCGGTGCGTAATGCCAACGACGGTATCTCTTTGGCGCAAACTGCTGAAGGTGCCCTGAAGGCGTCCGGCGACATCCTGCAACGTGTGCGTGAACTGGCCGTGCAGTCGGCCAATGCATCCAACAGCGCTGGTGACCGCCAGGCCTTGCAGGCAGAAGTGGGTCAGCTGGTGAGTGAATTGGACCGCATCTCCAAGACCACCGAGTTCAATGGCACCAAGCTGCTGGACGGCAGCTTTGGTACGCAGCAGTTCCAGGTGGGCGCCAACGCCAATCAGACCATCGTGGCGGCTACGGGCAACCTGCGTACCCGAGCATATGGCAACTATCAGAACACCGCGACCAACGGCTCGGGCGCGGCAGTTGCGTCAGGTGCTTACGGTTCTAATGGTGTGACGGCGGGCACGATTGCAGTCAACGGAGCGTTGGGATCGCAGAGTATTGATGTTGCCAGCAACGCCACTGCGCAATCCATTGCTGACAAGATTAATGCAGTTAAGAACAGTACTGGAGTAAGTGCCAGTGCCCGTACGGAGATCTATCTCACCCCCCAGAGTGCCGGGTCATACAGCCTGGATCTGCGCTCGGACAACGGGTCGTACACCACCATTTCTTTCACAGTGGACGAGGCTTTCACCGCCAAGGGGGTGCAGGGGATGATTTCCGCTATCAATGACCAGTCTTCCAAGACCGGCGTGACTGCTTCGCTGCTGCCGAATTTTCCGGACGGGGGATCGGTGGTGCTCACTAATGCCAGCGGCAACGATATTGCGGTGAGCCTCACGTCCGGCGTGTCCAATGCCTCTGACGTGCTGGTGCAAAAGCTGGGCGCCGACGGTAATGACATCGCGGGAACCCAGACGCTGGGTACGTCTACCGGGGAGGTCAGTGATGTGGTGGGTGCGGGTTATGTGGTCCTCGATTCGGAAAAGTCTTTTTCTGTCACGGAACTGACCGATACAAATGCCTTTGACACCACCTCCAGCTTCGGTACTTCTACCCTGAACCGGGTCTCGGACCTCGACATCACTACTTTTCGCAAGGCTACAGAGGCTCTCAAGACCGTGGACTCTGCGTTAGCCTACATCAATGGCGAGCGCGCCAAGCTAGGCGCTTTGCAGTCGCGCTTTGAGACGTCGATCAGCAACCTGCAGGTAACGTCTGAGAATCTGTCTGCATCGCGCAGCCGCATCCAAGACGCTGACTTTGCGGCGGAAACTGCCAACCTCTCCCGCGCGCAGATCCTGCAGCAGGCCGGCACGGCCATGGTGGCACAGGCCAACCAGCTGCCCCAGGGAGTTCTGGCGCTGCTGCGGTAGAGCGGAGCGCCGGCGGACCTGCCGCAGGCCTTGTCCGCAGGTCAGGGCTACCTTGTGGCTTGGTCTTTGCCGGCTAACCGCTGCACCGCAACCGTCTTCACCAGATCCCACGCCGCCAGCGCCACGGGCGATAGCGCACGGTGCCTCCGGTGCACCAGCATGATCTCCCGGTCCATGCGCGGCATCAGGGGACGCACCGCTAGCTGCGCCAGACCTTCGGGCGGCAGAGCCAGTGTGGGGATCACCGAGATGCCCAGGCCTGCGTCCAGCATGCGGAAGATGGTGGTGGGGTGGCCCACCTCCTGGGCCACCGTGCAGGTCACGCTGTGCTCGGCCAGGGCTCGGTCGATCAGGCGGCGGCTACCGGAGTCGTGGTCCAGCAGCACCAGTGCTTCGCCCTGCAGGTCGGTCCAGCGCACCTGGCGTTTGTCCGCCAGCCGGTGGCTGGGTGGGCAGGCCAGGCAAAAAGGTTCGGTCAGGATGGTCTCGTAGTGCAGCGCTTCGCGCTCGCTGGGGTCGATAACCACGCCAAAGTCCACCTCGCCCGACAGCACGCTGGCCAGCACCGCGCTCTGGATGCGGTCCAGCAGCACCAGCTCCAGGCCGGGCAGGGCGCGCTGGCATTCGGCGATGCAGTCGGGCATGAGGTTGGCCGACAGCGTGGGGCTGCTGGCCACGCGCACGCGTCCGCGCCGCTCGGTGGCCATTTCCCGCACGTCCAGCAGCGTGTTCTCCAGCTCCTCCAGCACGCGGGGCAGGCGTGCCGACAGGCGCTGGCCCGCGTCGGTCAGCGTCACCTCGCGCGTGGTGCGGTTGAGCAGCTTCAGGCCCAGCTGGGCTTCCAGTTCGGTGATGCAGCGGCTCACGGCCGGTTGGGTCAAGCCCACCGCATCGCCTGTGCGGCTGAAGTTGCGGGTGGCGGCCACCGACTGAAACACGTGCAGCTGGCGCAGGGTGATATTCATGCGCTCGAATCATAAATCCATCAGAGAAATCCATTTCTCTTTGGAATTGGGCTAAGGTCCAATGCGTGTCTTTGGGGCTTGCGTGCCCCACGTTTCTGCATTTTTTTGCGCTGCTGCTGCGCTGTCCCCCATGGCCCGTTCCCGCTTCCTTCCCGACAACTTCACTCTGGCCTTGCTGGGCACCGTCACCCTTGCCAGTGTGTTGCCCGCCTCGGGCGTAGCGGCCCAGGCGCTGGAGGGCGTCACCGTGGCGGCCGTGGCGCTGCTGTTCTTCCTACACGGGGCCAAGCTCTCGCGTGACGCCATCGTGGCGGGGCTCTCGCACTGGCGACTGCACCTGGTTGTGGTGGGCACCACGTTTGTGCTGTTCCCCTTGCTGGGCTGGGCGCTGCGGCCGGTGCTGCTGCCGCTGGTCACGCCCGGGCTTTACACCGGCATCCTGTACCTGTGCGTGCTGCCCGCCACGGTGCAGTCGGCCATCGCGTTCACGGCCATGGCGCGCGGCAACATGCCGGCGGCCATCTGCAGCGCGTCGGCATCGACCTTGCTGGGCATTGTGATCACGCCGCTGCTGGTGGGGCTGCTGCTGCCCGAGGCGCAGCAGCAGGCGGGCGCCGCGCAGCACGACACGCTGGCCAACATCGGCCGCATCACCTTGCAGTTGCTGGTGCCCTTTGTGGCGGGCCACCTGCTGCGTCCGTGGATTGGCGGTTTTGTGCAGCGCCGGGCGGCAGCGCTCAAGCTGGTGGACCAGGGCTCCATCCTGCTGGTGGTGTTCACCGCCTTTAGCGCTGCGGTGGTCGAGGGGCTGTGGCGGCAGTTGCCTGCGTCTGCGTTGCTGGGCCTGGTGGTGGTGTGCGCCGTGCTGCTGACCCTCGCGCTGGTGACCACTACCTGGGTCGCGCGGCGCATGGGGTTCTCCAAGGAGGACGAAATCACGCTGGTGTTCTGCGGCTCCAAGAAGAGCCTGGCCAGCGGCGTGCCCATGGCCAAGGTGCTGTTTGCATCGCATGCGGTGGGCGCCATCGTGTTGCCCATCATGGTGTTCCACCAGATGCAGCTGATGGTGTGTGCGGTGCTGGCGCAGCGCTATGCGCGGCGCAGTGCGTAGGCAACCAGGCTGCTATCTTTTGTATAGCTGCAGGCGCATGAAGAACATGCGCCTGCGGCCCCAAAGGCTTCAACTCTGCTCGTTGAGCGTGCGCAGGCGGCTGGGCGCCAGGGCACCGGCCGATTCCAGGATGGGATAGGCCACCGAGCACAGCAACGAGTTGATGCGCTTGAGTTCGCTGATCAGGTCGATGTGCAGCGAGCTGGTTTCAATGCTCTGCACCGTGTTGTCTGACAGGCGTGCCAAGTGGGTGGCCGAATAGGCGTGTTCAAGGTCGCGAAAGCGCGCCTTTTCTTCTAGCAGCTTTTGTGCGTCGCGCACGCTGCCGTTCAAGAACACGCTCATTGCCAGCCGCAGGTTGTCGATCAGGCGGGCGTGCAGCTCGTTGATCTCTTCCATGCCCGCCTCGGAGAACTGGCGGCCCTTCTTGATCTTCTTGTCCTCGATGTCGATCAGCACCCGTTCGATGATGTCGCCGATCTGCTCCATGTTGATGGTGAAGCTGATGATGTCGGCCCAGCGGCGGCCCTCGCGTTCGTCCAGGGCCTCGCGCGAGATCTTGGTCATGTAGTACTTGATGGCCGAATACAGGCCGTCTACCTCGTCGTCGAGCTTGCGCAGGTCTTCTGCCAATTGCAGGTCGTCCGTGCGGATCACCTTGTGCAGGCCCAGCAGCATCGATTCGACCACGTCGGCCTGGTGCAGGGCTTCGCGCGCCGCGCATGAGATGGCGAGCGAAGGCGTGGCCAGGGCGGAAGGGTCCAGATGCTGGGGGCGGGTGCCTGCGGCAGCTTGCGCCTTTTCCACCGGCAGCAGGCGCTGCACGGTGCGCGCCACCGTGCCTGTCAGGCCAATGCAGACGATGCCCACCACGATGTTGAAGGCCAGGTGGAACAGCACCACCAGGGCGGCGGTTTCGGGTACGTAGGGGCGCACATGCTGCAGCCACAGGCCGGTGAGCGGCGTCATGATGAGCACGCCAATGATCTTGAAGAACAGGTTGCCCAGGGGCACCTGGCGTGTCTGCACGTTGGACTTCATGGTGGTCAACACGGCGAGCACGCCGCTGCCCAGGTTGGCGCCCAGCACCAGTCCCAGCGCCACATCGGCCGGAATACCGCCCGAGCCCGCTAGCGCGGCCGTGAGCAGCACGGTGGCGAGGCTCGAATACGCCACGATGGCCAGAATGGCGCCGGTAAAGATCTCTAGCAACAAATCGCTGGTGAGCGCTCCCAGCAGCGTGCGCACGGTGGGCGACTGGGTGAGCACCGTGGTCGATTCGGTGATGAGGCGCAGCGCCAGCAGCATCAGCCCCAGGCCGATCAACACGCGGCCCACGCGTCCCACGGCGGTGTCCTTGCGCGAGATGAACAGCACGACGCCCACAAAGATGAACAGGGGCGACAGCCACGACAGATCCATGGAGAACACCACGGCCATCACGCTGGTGCCCACGTCGGCGCCTAGCATCACGGCCAGCGCTGCAGGCAGGCCCACCAGGCCCTGGCCCACGAAGGACGACACGATGAGCGCGGTGGCTGTGCTGGACTGCACCACGGCCGTAACGCCAATGCCGGAAAGCACTGCGGTGAAGCGGCTGCTGACGCTGTGCGCAATCAGTTGGCGCAGGTTGGCGCCGAACACGCGCAGGATGCCGGTGCGCACCAGGTGGGTGCCCCAGATCAGCAGCGCCACGGCTGCCAGGAGATTGAGGAGATGCTTCATGAAAACCGTTGTTTCTTCTTCTTGTGATGGGCGCAAACCCTGCGATGACCAGACCCAGGGGCCAATGCAAGAACCGCGCGCACCGGGCTGTCATAAAACTGACACATAAGCATACTCCTGATTCCATAGCGCCGGAGCAGATGCCCATGTCGGCGCTGGGTGCGTTGCTGCGAACAAACAGCACGGCCCGCATGCAGCGGGCCGTTCAGGGGGTAAAGCCAGTGGGGCCTCAGCGCTCGCGACGTACCCGCAGCAGCTCGTCCAGGATCAGGCAGGCCGCACCCACGGTAATGGCCGAGTCCGCCAGATTGAACGACGGGAAGTACCAGCCCGCATAGTGGAACTGCAAGAAGTCCACCACATAGCCGTGCATGAGCCGGTCCACCACGTTGCCCACTGCGCCACCCAGAATGCTGGACAGCGCAAAGCTGAACAGCTTCTGGCCTGGATGCGCACGCAATTGCCACACGATGAAGATCGTGGCCGCCAAGCCGATACCGGTGAACAGCCAGCGCTGCCAGCCGCCCGCGTCCGACAAGAACGAGAACGCTGCGCCGGTGTTGTGCGCGCGCACGATGTTGAAGAAGCTGGTGATGAACGTGGAGTCGCCCAGCTGGTAGTGGTTGAGGATCAGCGTCTTGGTGATCTGGTCGGCGCCCATCAGAAAAACCGCCCATGCCAGCCAGGGCCACATGCCCACGCCGGTACGCCCGGCTTGTGTAGAGCGCGCCATCACGCGTGTGCCCGGCTTTCGCCGTCGCCATACAGGTTGCTGGTGCAGCGGCCGCAGATGGTGGGATGGGCGACGTCGCTGCCCACATCACTGCGGTAGTGCCAGCAGCGTTCGCATTTGGTGTCAGAACTGGGCTTGACGCTGATCTGTAAAGCGCTACCAGCTACCAAATCGATAGCGGATGTGATGAACACGAATTTCAGGTCATCGCCCAGACTGGCCAGCAGCGCATGGTCCTCGGGCGCAGCCGTCAGCGTGACCGTCGCCTGCAGCGAGGAGCCCACCTGGCCTGCGGCGCGCAGGGCCTCGATCTCCTTGTTCACCGCATCGCGAATCTCGCGGATGCGCGACCACTTGGCCAGCAGGCCCTCGTCGGCACCGGCACCCACGCCCGCCACGTTGCCGTAGGTCTCCAGGAAGATGGAGTCGGAGCTGCCGAACACCTTCCACGCCTCTTCGGCCGTGAACGAGAGGAATGGCGCCATCCACCGCAGCATGGCGTGCGTGATGTTGTAGAGCGCGGTCTGCGCACTGCGGCGGGCGAGGCTCTTGGGCGCGGTGGTGTACAGGCGGTCCTTGAGCACGTCCAGGTAGAAGCCGCCGAGGTCTTCCGAGCAGTACAGCTGCAGTTTGGCCACCACCGGGTGGAACTCATACACCTTGTAGTGGGCCAGCACCTCGGCCTGGAACTCGGATGCGCGGGTGAGTGCGTAGCGGTCGATCTCCAGCATCTGGTCGAACGGCACGGCGTCCTTGGCCGGGTCAAAGTCGCTCACGTTGGCCAGCAGGAAGCGCAGCGTGTTGCGGATGCGACGGTAGGCGTCCACCACGCGCGCCAGGATCTTCTCGTCCCCCGCGATGTCGCCGGAGTAGTCGCTCGCGGCCACCCACAGGCGGATGATTTCTGCGCCCAGCTTCTTGTTGATCTCTTGCGGGTCGATGCCGTTGCCCAGCGACTTGCTCATCTTGCGGCCCTGGCTGTCCACGGTGAAGCCGTGGGTCAGCAGGCCGCGATACGGCGCACGGCCTTCCAGCGCGGAGGCCAGTAGCAGCGAGCTGTGGAACCAGCCGCGGTGCTGGTCATGGCCTTCGAGGTACAGGTCGGCCTCTGGGCCTGTGTCGTGGTGCACCTCGGGGTGCGTGCCGCGCAGCACGTGGCTGAAGGTGGAGCCAGAGTCGAACCACACTTCCAGGATGTCGGTGCTCTTGGTGTAGTGTGGCGCGTCTTCGGCGCCCAGGATTTCTTCGGTCGTCACGCGGCTCCAGGCCTCGATGCCGCCCTTTTCGACGATGTCGGCGGCCTGGTCCATGATTTCCATGGTGCGTGGGTGCAGCTCGCCCGAATCCTTGTGCAAAAAGAACGGGATGGGCACGCCCCAGCTGCGCTGGCGCGAGATGCACCAATCGGGCCGCCCAGCGATCATGTCGTGCAGGCGGGCCTTGCCGTTTTCGGGGTAGAAGCTGGTGTGCTCGATGGCGTCGAGCGCGATCTGGCGCAGCGTCTTGGCGGGCTTCATGCCTGCTTTAGTGAACACGCCTTCGCCTTCGTCCATGCGGATGAACCACTGGGCAGCCGCGCGGTAGATCACGGGCGTCTTGTGGCGCCAGCAGTGCGGGTAGCTGTGCGTGATGTCCTTGGTGGTCATCAGGCGGCCTGCGTTGCGCAGGGCCTCGATGATGACGGGCACGGCCTTCCAGATGTGCTGGCCGCCAAACAGCGGGAAGTCGGCCGCGTAGGTGCCGTTGCCCTGCACGGGGTTCAGGATCTCGTCGAGCGCCATGCCATGCGCGCGGCAGGAGTTGAAGTCTTCCAGACCATAGGCGGGCGACGAGTGCACGATACCCGTGCCATCGTCGGCCGTGGCGTAGTCGGCCAGGTACACGGGCGACAGGCGGCGGTAGCCAAAGCTGCCGTCTTCGCTGGCCACGTCGTACAGCGGGTGCTCAAATTCCAGCCCGCCCAGGTTCTTGCCCAGGGTGGTGGCCAGCACGCTGCCGGTGAGGCTGTAGCGCTCCAGGCACGACGCCACCAGCGGCTCGGCGACGAGCAGGATGCGTTCGCCCGTGTCCACCAGCGCGTAGCTGATCTCGGGGTTCAGGTTCAGCGCCTGGTTGGCGGGGATGGTCCAGGCAGTGGTGGTCCAGATGACCACAAATGCATCCTTGGCCAATGCGGGCAGGCCAAAGGCGGCTGCCAGCTTGGCGGGGTCGTGCGACTTGAAGGCCACGTCCAGCGTGGTGCTCTTCTTGTCCTGGTACTCGATCTCGAACTCGGCCAGCGAACTGCCGCAGTCAAAGCACCAGTACACAGGCTTGAGGCCGCGGTACACAAAGCCGCGCTCCATCACGCGCTTGAACGCGCGGATTTCCCCCGCCTCGTTGGCGGGGTTCATGGTCTTGTAGGGGTTGTCCCATTCGCCCAGCACGCCCAGGCGCTTGAAGTCCACCATCTGCTGCGCGATTTGCTCGGTGGCGAACGCGCGGCTCTTGGCCTGCATGTCGTCGCGGCTCAGGTTGCGGCCGTGTTTCTTCTCGATGGCGTTTTCGATCGGCAGGCCGTGGCAGTCCCAGCCGGGCACGTAGAGCGCGTCGTAGCCT
>ERZ778025.730-NODE-730-length-40945-cov-7.065909_pt1 | contig 40945 bp, 30 predicted proteins | sample MGYA00375755_ERZ778025 | MGnify/ENA primary metagenome ERZ778025 (study PRJEB29350, sample SAMN05389825) | bioreactor metagenome | isolation source: Thiocyanate bioreactor | place: South Africa: University of Cape Town | collected 2014-03-17 ... | reverse complement strand
TGGCCAGCACCCAGGTGCTGCAGCGCGCGCTGCAGTACGCCGCCACCTTCGGCTATACCGTGTGGCTGCGCCCGCAAGAGATGCACCTGGGCAAGGGCGTGGCCGCCAGCGGTGCGCTGGCCACGCGGCTGGGCCTGTCGGGCGTGCCCGTGGCCGCCGAGACCATTGCGCTGCACACCATTTTTGAACTGCTCAAGACCACCGGCGCGCGCGTGCACCTGTGCCGCCTCAGCAGCGCTGCGGGTGTTGATCTGGTGCGCCGCGCCAAGGCCGATGGCCTGAAAGTCACGGCCGACGTCAGCATGAACTCGCTGCACCTCACCGAAAACGACATCGGCTTCTTTGACAGCCGCGCGCGCCTGACGCCGCCGCTGCGCCAGCAGCGCGACCGCGACGCCCTGAGCGCGGCGCTGCTCGATGGCACCATCGATGCGCTTGTGTCCGACCACACCCCGGTGGATGAAGACGCCAAGACCCTGCCGTTCGCCGAGGCCGAACCCGGCGCCACGGGCCTGGAGCTGCTGCTGTCGCTGGCACTCAAGTGGTCGCAGGACAGCGGCGTGCCCCTGCAGCGCGCGCTGGCCGTGGTCACCGCCGAGCCCGCACGCGTGCTGGGCAACGCGCTCGGCACCTTGCAGGCCAGCGTGGGCCAGATCGTGGAAGGCGGCGTGGGCGACCTCTGCATCTTCGACCCGCAGGCCGCGTGGACGGTGCAGGACGACGCGCTCGCCAGCCAGGGCAAGCACACGCCGTTCTCGGGCTACGAGCTGCCCGGCCGCGTGCGCATGACCCTGGTGGGCGGACAGGTCGCTTTCGACCGCAGCTGAGACGATTCAACGCGATAAGGCCCGGCTGTGAAGTTCCTGCGCGCCAGCTGGCGCCTCTTGCGGCTGCTGGGCCATATTGCCAAGGGCCTGTGGATCGTGGCGCTGCGGTTTCCGTCGCTGTCGCCGGACCAGCAGCACGCCCGCGTGCAGGTGTGGTCGATGGAGCTGCTGGCCCATGCGGGCATCAGCCTGCGCATCCTGGGCCAGCCCCCGGTCACTGGCCCGGTGATGCTGGTGGCCAACCACATCTCGTGGCTCGACATCCCGGTGATGCACGCCGCGCGGCACTGCCGCTTTGTCTCCAAGTCCGACGTGCAGGGCTGGCCGCTGATCGGCACCCTGGCCACGGCCGCTGGCACGCTCTACATCGAGCGTAGCTCGCGCCGCGATGCGCTGCGCATGGTCCGATCCATGCAAGAGGCGCTGGAGCGGGGCGAGGTGCTGGCCGTGTTCCCTGAAGGCACCACGGGCGACGGGCGCGAGATGCTGCCCTTCCACGCCAACCTGCTGCAGGCCGCCGTGGCCGCGCAGGCCCCGGTGCAGCCCGTGGGTCTGCGCTTTGCCGACAAGGCCACCGGCGCCACCAGCTTTGCGCCGAGCTACATCGGCGACGAAACCCTGGTGGGCTCGATCTGGCGCACGCTCAGCGCCCCGCCCATCGAAGCCGTGGTGCACTACGGCGCCCCCGAACTGGCGGGCGAGCGCGACCGCCGCACCTGGACGCAGCACCTGCACGACACCGTCGATCAGCTGCGCAAAGCCTGAGAACGCTCGCAGGCTCCGGGCCCGGGTCCTCAAAAGCCGTCTTTGTGCGGCAAAAACGTGCATATTCCACGCTTTGGGTCGTGCAGGCGATGGCGCGGGTGGTCTGCACGGTGCAATGTCCCTTATCGTCCGCGCTTTCTATTTGCCTGCGAGTCATCGCAGGCCTTTGCACACTGCCGGGAGGGCACCATGAACCTGATTGAACGCGCCAAAAGCATTCTTCTGCAACCCAAGGAGGCCTGGGCCACCATCGATGCTGAGGCCACCGACACCGCCACCCTGTTCACCCGTTACGCGATGATCTTGGCGGCCATTCCGGCGGTCTGCGGTTTCATCGGCATGTCGCTGATCGGCTTTGGCGGCTTTGGCGTCACCATCCGCGTGCCGTTTGTGTCCGGGTTGGTGAACATGGTCGTGTCGTATGGGCTGAGCCTGGTGGGCCTGCTGGTGCTCGGTTTCATCATCGATGCGCTGGCGCCCACCTTCGGCGGGCAAAAGAACGCCATCCAGGCACAGAAGGTGGCGGTGTACGCCAGCACGGCTGCCCTGCTGGGCGGCATCTTCAGCCTGCTGCCCTCGCTGGCCATGCTGGGCCTGCTGGCGGCGCTGTACTCCATCTACCTGCTCTATACCGGCCTGCCGGTGCTCATGCGCGGTGCGCCTGAAAAGTCGGTGGGCTACACGGTGGTGGTCATCATTGCGGCCATCGTGATGGGTGTGGTCATCGGTGCCGTCAGCGCGCTGTTCATGCCGCGCAGCGGTGCACTGTTTGGCGGCGCCGACGCCCCTGCCATCACCATGAACACGCCCGGCGGCAAGGTCTCCATCGACACCGCAGGTCTCGAAGCCGCAGGCAAGAAGATGGAAGAAGCCGCCCGCAAGATGGAAGAGGCCCAGAAGAGCCAGGACCCGGCCGCCATCGCCGCCGCCACGGGCGATGCCGCCAAGGCTGCGGCCGGTGTGCTGGGTGGGGGGCAGGCCATCGCGGCCCAGTCGCTCAAGGCGGCCCTGCCGGAGAAGCTGGCAGGCCTGCCCCGCACGGGTTTTGATGTGCAGGACGGTGCCGCCCTGGGCTTGCCCACCAGCCAGGCCAGCGCGCAATACGGCAACGACGACAAGCAGCTGCGCCTGGAGATCGTGGATGTGGGCGGCCTCGGGCAGATGGCGGTGATGGCCATGGGCATGGTGCAGGGCGAGAAGGAAGACCAGACCAGCGCCGAAAAGACCTGGCAGGAAGGTGGTCGCACCCTGCACCAGCGCTACGACAAGGACGGCAGCCACGCCGAGTTCAAGACCATCCTGAATAACGGCCTGGTGGTCAGCATCGAAGGCGACAAGATCGGCGTGAAAGAGCTGCGGGGCCTGATGTCGCAGGTGGACCTGAACGGCCTGGAAGGACTGCAGCGCAAGGGCAAGTCCTGAGCTGAAGGGTGGTTGCTATTGATTTAATAGCTGCTCGGGCATGCTCGACTAGCGCATCCGGCCGATTTTGATCCCATAGTGGTCTCAGCCACGCGGAAACGTCACCACGTGGTCCACCTGGGCGCGGATGCCGATCCACTCGCCCAGCGCGTGGTCGTGGTGGCTGGGCACATGGGCCAGCACCGTGTGGCCGCTGGCCAGGCGCAGGGTGTACAGAAACTCCGAGCCCCGGAACGACTTGCGCACGATCTGCGCCTGCACGGGCGCATGGTCGTCGTGCACGATGTCGTCGGCGCGCAGCAGCACATCACATTCCCCAGCGGGGTAGCTGCTGGGCAGAGGGCACTCGTCCAGGTCGGTCAGGTCGCCTAGAGGAGTTTGTGCCACCACGTTGTTGCCGCGCTGCACCAGCGTGGCCGGCGCAAACACGCCGTGGCCGATGAAGTCCGCCACAAACCGCGTGGCGGGGCGGTGGTACAGGGTGTACGCGTCGTCCCACTGGTGCAGGTGGCCTTCGTTCATCACGCCGATCACGTCGCCAATCGCAAACGCCTCGAACTGGTCGTGGGTGACGAACAGGGCCGTGGCGCCAGCGGCTTTCAGGATGCCGCGCACCTCGTGCGCCAAGCGCTCGCGCAGGTCCACATCGAGGTTGGAGAACGGCTCGTCCAGCAGCATGAGTTGCGGGCGCGGCGCCAGCGCGCGGGCCAGCGCCACACGCTGTTGCTGGCCGCCAGAGAGTTCGTGCGGGTAGCGGTGCTCGCTGCCTTCCAGCCCCACAAGCTTCAGCACCTCGGCCACCCGCGCGGCCTGCTCGGCCCGGGGCAGCTGGTGGATGCCAAACGCTACATTGCGGCCCACCGGCAGGTGCGGGAACAGCGCGTAGTCCTGGAACACCATGCCGATGCGACGCAGCTCGGGCGGCACGCTCAGGGTGGCGCTGCTGACCACGCTTTTGGTCAGGCGGATCTCGCCGCCCGTCACGGGCTCCAGCCCGGCCACGGCGCGCAGCAGGGTGGTCTTGCCGCAGCCGGATGGGCCGATCAGCACGCCGATGTCACCCGCTTTCAGGCTGAGCGTGACGCCTTGCACGGCGGCCTGTGCGCGGCCTGCGTAGCGCACTTCGAGTTGGGAGACCTCAAGAAACATATCCACGCATTTTAGGCGGCGTGGAGTGAATGCTTAAAATTCGCATTTGCATTCCTGGGTTCCAATGTGCCCATGCCCTTTGGCAGGTGTGCGCTTTCTTCCTTCTGCCGAGCCCACCGCCTTGCGCCGCACCCCGTTCTCTGTCTTTCGCAGCATTCCGCTGATCCTGTTTGCAGGCTTTCTGGCCTTGCCAGTGCTGGCGGTGCTGGCGTCGTGGTTGCCGCTGTCGGCCACGGGGCAGGGCGATGCGCAGGCGGGCGCCATCCTGCGCGAGATGGCTTCCACCGTGCTGCCCGGCTACGTGTGGACTACGCTGTGGCTCAGCGTGCTGGTGGCGCTGGGCGCCGCCGTGGTAGGCACGCTGGCGGCTGCGGCCGTGACGCTTTTCGACTTTCCGGGTCGCCGCACCTTTGAGTGGCTGCTGCTGTTGCCCCTGGCCATGCCCGCCTACGTGACGGCCTATGCGTACACCGACTTCCTGCAGTTCAGCGGCCCGCTGCAGGTGGGCCTGCGCAACACCTTCGGCCTGGAAGGCCGCCTGCTGCCCGAGGTACGCAGCCTGGGCGGCGCCGTGTGGGTGTTCATCTTCTCGCTCTACCCCTATGTGTACCTGCTGGCGCGCACGGCCCTGGGGGAGCGCGCCGCCCACCTCATGGAGGCCGCTCGCCTGCTGGGCGCGCCGCTGCCCCGCCGCATCCGCGCCGTGGCCTTGCCGCTGGCGCGTCCGGCTGTGGCGGCCGGCGTGGCGCTGGTGCTGATGGAAACCCTTGCCGACTTCGGCGTGGCCAGCTACTTCGGCATCCAGACCTTCACCACCGGCATCTACAAGGCCTGGCTGTCGATGGACAACCGCTTGGCTGCCGCGCAGCTGGCCACTATGCTGCTGGTGGTGGTGATGGCGCTGCTGCACCTGGAGCACCGCGCGCAAAAGCGCATGCGTTTTGCCACCGGCGGCGGACGCGCAGGCTCGGCCGAGGCGCAGCCGCTTCGCCTGCGGGGCGCGCGCCGCTGGGCGGCCTGGGCCGTCTGTACCGTGCCTGTGCTCATGGGGTTTGTGGCGCCCGTGGCCTTCATGTTGCGGCCGCTGGCGGCGGACTGGTCGGTACTGCCATGGGAGCGATTCATGGAATGGGCCTGGCACAGCGTGCGCCTGGGCGGCATCACCGCCGCACTGGCCGTCGCCATCGCGCTCGCCCTGGCTTTTGCGGTGCGCCGCCAGCCCGACGCCATCACGCGTGGCGTGGTGCAGCTGGCCAGCGTGGGTTATGCCGTGCCGGGCGCCGTCATCGTGGTGGGGCTGTTGTTGCCCGTGGGCTGGCTGCAGGCGGCCATGCCGCAGTGGGGTGTGGGCGCGCTGGTCACGGCCACGGCCTTTGGCATTGTGTGGGCCTACTTGGTGCGGTTCTGTGCGGTGGCCTTGCAATCCATGCAAAGCGGCTACGCGCGCATTCCGCCCAGCCTGGACGACTCCGCCCGCATGCTGGGCATGGGCAGCGCAGGCCTGCTGGCGCGCGTGCATTGGCCCCTGCTCAAGCGGTCCACCGCCGCAGCCGCGCTGCTGGTGTTTGTGGATGTGATGAAGGAGCTGCCCGCCACCATGGTGCTGCGCCCCTTTAACAGCGACACCCTGGCCGTGGTGGCCTACCAGCTGGCCCGCGACGAGCGCCTGGGCGAAGCGGCCTTGCCGTCACTTGCGCTGGTGGCGGTGGGGCTGGTGCCGGTGATACTGCTCAGCCGTACGTTGCGCAGCCGGACGTAGCACCAGACGGCAAAGCCTGCCGAGGGGGGCGTCGATGGTGAATCGGTCTCGCCACTTCTCCGACAGATCGCCAAGATCCAAGGCGCTGCTGTCGTTGTCCGGTCGTCATTGCACAGGGTAGAGCGTTCCTGTGTACCTATCACCGCGCGAGTCACGAAACGGGCGCACGATCAACGTGCGGTAAGACTTGTAGTTGCCGTCTTTCAGCTCATCGCCAATCCACACAATCCATTCTTTCTGCAGGCGTTCACCGCCCGCTTCGGTGGCCGGGCGGCTCACCACCCCGACGATCTTGAGGCTGAAAAATTGTGCGCCTGTTTCGACCTCGACCGTGTCTTGGGTCATGGTCACTTTGCCCAAAGTCAAAAGAGTCTTCAGCGTGTGGGTTGGACCGTCTGCACGGTTGCGCAGTGAGGACGGGAAGGTGCGCAGGTCCAAGCGTTCATAAAGCGCTTTGGCCGCGTGGGCAGGCAAGGCGGCTTGGGTCACGATAAAAGGCTGGGCACCGACCATTCGCAATGCATCGCACACCAGGTATTCGCTGCGAATTTCCGCACTGCGTGTTGACTCGTCCGGAGCACTGGTAAACAAAAGGTGGGAATACTGCGCGCAGTTGTTTGCCAGGCCTCCGTTGTCAAATGGCAAAGCCGTCCTGGGCGCAAAAAGCGCTCCCTTCATGTCCGTCAGCGCGGCTGCCACAGCAGCGTTCTGGGGGCTTATTTGGGTGATGGCGTGGTGAGCTGAATGGCTCGCTGCTGGTGATGCGGCCACTGAGACACAGAGAATTGCCGCCGCGGCGAGACCAAATTTCTTCAATTGATGTCCTCCAAGAGCGTGCTGCGGCCTCCTGATTGCGGCGACCGTCATCACACTGGCAAGGCAGCATTGTCTTCACTGGCTGCGGTGATTTTTTGCCGGGCGCTGCGCAGCCAGCATCAACCCCACAACACCTTAGCGCGTCGCATCCGTACGAGCCTGCTTAATGAGACTCCATGCCAGGCTCACGGGGCAAAGTCAGCGTGAAGCGCGACCCCTGGCCCTCCGAAGAGGACAGCGTGAGCGTGCCCCCCATCAGCACCGCCAACGCCCGCGACAACGCCAGCCCGAGGCCCGTGCCGCCGTGCTGGTAGCTCACCTGGTCGTTGCCTTGGCGAAATTTCTCGAAGATGGTTTCGTGCAGGTGCGCCGGGATGCCCGGGCCGGTGTCCACTACGTGGAAGCTCACGGCGTCTGGGCTGGCATCCACCTCGATGGCGACCGAGCCCGTGTCGGTGAACTTCATGGCGTTGGACAGCAGGTTGTTGAGCACCTGCTTGAGCCGTAGTCCGTCGCACATCAGGGTGTGCGGGGCGTCCGGGGCGATGCGCACATGGAGCGCCAGATTCTTGTTGGCGGCCGTGACGGCAAAGAAGTCGGCGGTGGACTGAACAATCTCCGCCACGTTTTGCTCGGTGGGGAGATGGGGCATGGCGCCGGCTTCCACCTTGGCCAGGTCCAGTATCTCGGTGAGCAGGGCGTTCAGGTGCTCGGCGGCCTTGCGGATCAGGCTGGCCTGTTCCTTGAAGCGGGGCTGGTCCAGCCGCATCTCCATCAGCTCGGCAAAGCCCCGGATGCTGGTGAGGGGCGTGCGCAACTCGTGTGAGACGGCGGCCAGAAACTCGCTTTTGGCCTGGCTGGCCGAGCGGGCCTCGGCCTCGCTGATACGCAGGGCGGCGTTGGTGCTTTCGAGCTTTTGCACGCTGCGCAGAAAGATGACGACAGCCCCCACGAGTGCCACGCTGAACAGTGCCATGGTGAACAGCGCCACGTTGCGGTTGCCGCGCCACCCGCTCAGGGCCTCGTCGGTACTGGTGGCCACCACCAGCAGCAGCGGGTAGTTGCCCACGCGGCTGTAGGCGTAGATGCGCTCGATGCCATCCAGCCCGCTGGCGCGTATGTAGTGACCGTTGGCCCCCAGTTCTTCGGCGTTGTTGTTGGCGGCACGGGCCACCACCTCGCCCATGCCGATGCTCTGGCCGCCCATGACGCGGGCGCGCACGGCACGGTCGTTACCGACCAGGGTCACGATGCCCGTCTTGCCCAGCTGCACGTCCCGGTACACGTCCTCGAAGTAGCCGGGGTTCACCGAGGCCACCACCAGCCCGGCAATGCTGCTGGTGCCATACGAGATGCTGCGCGACAGCTGGATGGTCGCCTTGCCTGAGACCTTGCCCACCACCGGTTTGCCGACGAACAGGCCGCTGGGCGTCATCTGCAGGCGCGCGGCTTCCGTTGCGGTGCGGGTCAGGTGCACCTGCACATGCTCACGCTCCGACAAGTCCACATGGCCTGTTTTTTGGCCGGTGGGATCGATGTTGCTGCCGACAAACCGGCCATCAGGACCTACCAGCGACAGCTGGGTGAGGATGTCGGGGGCGAGGCCCGTTTCGTTGGCAAAGCGCGTGAAGTCGGCCTTGTCAAAGTCACCTGCCAGCACTGCGTCGCGCATGCGGATCGTGGCCTGGTCTACCGCCGCCATGACCCGCACGGTCTGCTCGCCCAGGCTCAGTGCCAGGTTGCTGTTCTGGCGTATCTGCGCGTTCATCGCATCGCGCCACGACACATTGAGCAAGATCGCCACGGTGGCCCACGCCAGCAACAGCACCAGTGCGGTGCCCAGCACCACCATCGTCCGCAGGGGCAGGCTGGAGTGTGGTGGCTTGGACGGCGCAAGGTGCGCGGCCGGTGGGTGCAAGGCGGGGTTGTTTGCAGGCGGGGATGCTGGGGCCGTCATGGGCAGGTGTTTCAAAAGGCAACTGCAACCATCATAGGGCTGCGACCTGTCACGGTCACGGCCTTGCACCCCGACCCGGTATCGGCCGCAGTTTCACGCCCAGCCTGCGCCACCCCATTACGATGCCTGTCACGCTCATCACCGCCCCGCCCAAGCTCAGCGCGATGAGCAGCACATCCCACAGCGGTCTGCGCTCCAGCAGGGGCAGCCAGTCCCAGCTGTGCAGCATGGCAAACAGCCAGCGGCTGGTACGGCGGTGGCTGTCGGTGCGGCTTAGCACCGCACCGGTGTGCGGGTCGATGTGCACCCAGGTGGCGTGCGGGTCGTCGAACACCACGCGCAGTGCGGGCAGGGGTTTGTCGATGCCGCCAGTCATGGTGTGGGCAGCGCGGTCGTAGTAGTGCAGGTCGTAGGCCGTCAGCGTTTCGGTGCGCACCACCGCGTGGGGCAGCAGGTGCTCGGCGGCTTCTGCCACAGCACCCGGGGCCCACACATGTGCGGCGGCGTTGATGGCGTCCAGCACCGTCGGGGCGCCGGTGGGGCTGTAGGCTAGCACCAGCGTGTGTCCGGCATGGCGCACCCACCGCAGCTCACGGGTGTTGGGCGATGCCGCAGAGAGCAAGGCGTGTACCGCTGCTGCCTGCGCGGGCACTTGCAGGGGGCCGCCATGCATGGCCTGCTGGCGCAGTGGCACTGCACCGCTGTCGAAAATCTTCCATGGGTTCATGGACATGAGGCCGCTGAAGATCCAGGTGAACGTGATGACCGCAAAAACGAGCCCGAACACATGGTGCCAGCGCATCATGAAGCCCCGGTACGGCGTGCGCGCGCCCGTCTTGTACCGGCCCCGGAAGCGCCAGCGCAGCACCCCGACCACCGTGCCCGTCACCGTGAGCACGATGCCCGCGATGGACAGCCAGTTGACGATGTCCGTCCAGTAGTCGTTGAAGACATTGGCCCGGAAGGGGTAGAGCCAGTGGAGCCAGGCACCGGCGTAGTTCCAGGCGCGTTCCTGCAGCGGCGCATCGCGCACCACCTCGCCGGTGGTGCCCGACACATAGACCACGGTCCCCGCGCTGTCGCCCAGGTGCAGGCGGTGCAGCGGGCGGTGCGCATCCAACGCGCGAGAGTGGGTGAAGGCGTCTTCGTCGATCGTGCCCTCGTAGTCGATGGACGGGTTGGCTTCCTGCGCAAAGGCGCGGGCCGAGGCGATGGCGTGCGCGGCGTCCACACGCTGCAACCGTTCGCCGGTGGTGGCGTCGATGACCGCAGGCGCCGGTGCCCGGCGCGGGCTTGGCGCGGCGTCGCCGGTGGGGGCGGCGGGCACCACCAGGTACACCGCGCGCCCGCCGCTGGCCACCGCCAGCCGCAGGTCCTGCAGCGGGCCTGCCAGGCCTGCGCGGGCCAAGGCGTCAGCAGGCTCCAGCAGGCGCTCCGTGCCCAGCGTGGCGCTGCGCAGGGGCGGCAGGTGGGCCAGGCGCTCGGCCTGCGTGAGCTTGGGGTAGCCCACATACATCATCACCACGCCCGAGAGGAACCACATGGCGAAGAAGGCGCACAGCAGCACGCCCAGCCAGCGGTGGACGAGGTGCAGCCAGCGTTTGGCGTGTGGCATATCTGGTGCTCCGCCTGCGTCAGAACGCGGTGTGCAGCGTCACATCCAGCGTGCGCGGTGCGCCCAGGTAGACCTGGTCGCGCGTCTCGGCTGCGTAGATGCGGTCGGTGGCGTTGCGCACGCGGCCCGTGAGAGTGGTGGTCTTGTTGACCTTCCAGGCCAGGCCCAGGTCCAGCAGCGTGTACGACGGCCAGAACTTGGTGTTGGCCGCGTTGCCATACACCTTGCCCACATGGCGCACCCCCGCGCTGGCGGTGACGGTGGGTGTGATCGCGTACGACGCCCACAGGTTGGCCACCTGCTGCGGCACCAGTGGCGGCACCTTGCGTGCGCGCGAGACGCCGCCCTGCACAAAGTGTTCATACCGCGCACGGATCAGCGACAGGTTGCCCTGCAGCTGCCATTGCGGCGTGGGGCGGATACCGGCCGACAGCTCGATGCCCTTGGACGACTGTTCGCCCACCAGCACGGTGAGATTGGGGTTGGACGGATCTTGCGAGGCGATGTTCTTGCGGCGGATGTCAAACACCGCCACCGTGGCGCTGCCCTTGCCGTCCCAGAAGTCAAACTTGCTGCCCACCTCGACCTGGCGGCCCGTGGTCAGCTCACTGTTGTTGCGCACGTCGGCAAACGAGGCCGATGCCAGCGAGCCCGATGGGGGGGCGGCCGCGTTGGAGGCCTGCGCATACAGGTTGGCGCCGGGCGCAATGTCCCACACCACACCCAGGCGGCCCGTGGTGGGGCTGTAGCTGCGGCTGAAGGTGGCGGGGGCGGTGGCAGTGACGGCGCGGCGGTTCACCAGGTCCAGCTCGATGCGCTCGTGGCGCAGCGCGGTGATCAGATTCACGCTAGACACCACGGCCGTGCGGTTTTCCAGGTACAGCGCAGTGTTGGTGATCTTGTTGTCCTTGTCCGGGCTCAGGACGGGCGACATGCCGGGAATTGCGAAGAAGTTCTCGGTGGAGAAGTTGTAGGGGTTGACCGTGCTCACGGTGACCGAGGGGCCGAACGGGAAGCGTGTCTGCTTGTTCACGCTCACGTCCAGGCCAAAGGCCCAGTCGCTCTTTCGGCCTGCGAGCTGCCCCTGGTAGGTGCCCTCCAGCCGGTCACCCACCAGCGTCTGGTCGTGGCGCTGCAGATACGGCGAGGTGCGGGCGACAGCGGTGTTTGTAGCGTTAAAGGTGTAGATCTCGACATTGCGGTAGTCGCGCAGCGCGTCGTACACGTAGAACGTGTTCTTGAGCTGCAGCGCATCGGACACGCGCCACTGCGCCACCGAGCGCAGCCACTGCACGCGGTGCTCGTACATGCCATCGGCACTGTTGTAGTTCTTGAAGCGCGTGGCGGGGTCGATGGTCAGCGCGCCCACGGCCGGGTTCAGCACCGGCGTGCCCCAGTAGGGGCGGTCCACATGGTCCTTCTGGTACTCGTAGGCCAGCGTGTGGCTGAAGCCGCCGCCCAGGTCCGACAGCAGCGAGGTGGCCAGCTGGGTGGATTGGGTCTTGGTGCCCTCGGTCCAGCTGCCTGCGTCGCGGTGATTGAGGTCGATGCGAGCGTAGTGCGCAGGGCCTGCAGTGCCGTCGCCGCCTGCGATGCGGCGGTTCAGGCCTACCGACACTTCCTTCATGTCGTAGGAACCCAGGCGCAACTGGCCCTCGGCAAAGTCACTGCGCTCGGCCGTTTTGGTGATGTAGTTGATGGAGCCACCCACGCCGCCCGAGCCATACAGAAAACTCGACGCACCGCCGATGGCCTCGACGCGGTCGTAGATCCAGCTATCGACCGCACGCGTGGCGCTGCCGTATTGCGGATTGATGCCGTTGTAGAGCTGTGCGACCGAGTTGCTGGTAAAGCCCCGGTAGTGCGCGGACAAGGAGCCCGGCGCGTTATGTGCCACCACACCCGGCACGGCGCGCAGGATCTCCTGCGTGTCTTGCGCGCCGCGTGCGTCGATGGTGGCGCGGTCCACCACCGTGACGGAGGCGGGGTTCTCGCGCACCGTCAGGCCCAGGCGGCTGCCGGTGTCTACGGGGGTGTCCAGGCTGAGCTTGCCGTTGGGGGATGCAGCGGCATCGACCACATCCACAGCCTGCAGTGTGGGTGTAGTGGTCTGTGCATGGGCTGCGGCCGAGGCCAGCGCGCAGGTGGCAAGCACGCCAAGGCACAAAGGAGAAAGGGGCAGGCGCGGAAAGGCCGCAGCGCTGCGCGAAGCAAAAGAAATACGGGACATGAAAACGCTCTTGTCTTGATGCGACAGCGCAGCCAGGCCCGCGTGGATTGCACGCAAGGCTGCGCCATCTGGAAACCAGCGGGAACAAGGCAGCACCCGCCCACCAGGTACCGGGCACTGCCAACAAGCTTCAGATCAAGAGCGCGATGGGGGCCCGCGTGCGGGCAGGGGGGCTGCAGTGGCGGCCGCAATGCGGGCCGCCTCGACGGGCTGCAGCGCATGGGCCAGGGGGTGGGGCGGCAGCACGGCGGCTACCGGTGTGGGGGGCGGGGCGCTGGGGGTGAAGCACAAGGGGCAATCCATGCCCATTCCGCCCATTTCGACGCTGCCATCGTCGGTCTGCACCAGCAGCTTGATGGTGCCCGCGCCCGAGCAGATCACCTCAAAGGCCTGGGGGTGCACCAGTGGCGATGCGATGGCTACCCCCATCGACGCCACGAACCATGCGAGCACCCACAGGCGCAGCGCAGAGAAGGTTCGGAGGGCGGTCATGGGGCGCGATGATAGCGGCTGCCGTTGTGGCCGGAATCAGCGGCGCAGAGCGGACGGATGGTTTTTGCTATATAAATAGTAGCTATCGGCGCATGATTCACTAGCGCTTGCGGCCAATTCGGCTGAAAAACCGCTTGAGAATGACCTGTGCGGTGCCCGTGCGCGCAGCGCGGTGCAGGCGCCTGGCCCCGCCACTCCGGGGCTGGAGTGGCGTCGCGAGCGCAGGCTTGTGTCGCGCCCGTCTCAGGCCTGCGTGTACGCGGTCTTCACCGTGGTGTAGAACTCGGCAGCGTAGCGCCCCTGCTCACGCGGGCCGTAGCTGCTGCCCTTGCGGCCGCCGAAGGGCACGTGGTAGTCCACGCCCGCTGTGGGCAGGTTCACCATCACCATGCCGGCTTGCGCGTGGCGCTTGAAGTGCGTGGCGTGCTTGAGGCTGGTGGTGGCGATGCCGCTGGCCAGACCAAAAGGCGTGTCGTTGGCCAGGGCCAGCGCCTCTTCGTAGTTCTTGGCGCGCAACACGCTCACCACGGGGCCAAAGATCTCTTCGCGGTTGATGCGCATGCCGGGCGTGGTTTCGGTGAACAGGGCGGGTCGCAGGTAGAAGCCGGGCGCGCCGTCGGCGTTCTTCTCCAGTGCCTCGCCGCCGTAGGCGAGCTTGGCGCCTTCCTGCTGGCCGATGCCGATGTATTCCAGGTCTTGCGCCAGCTGGCGGTCGTCCACCACGGGGCCGATGTCGGTGCCGGCCTTGCGGGCGTCATCCACCTTCAGGGTCTTCATCTTCTCGACCATGGCGGCCACGAAGCGGTCGTGGATGCCTTCGGTCACGATCACGCGGCTGCTGGCGGTGCAGCGCTGGCCGGTGGAGAAGAAGCCGCTGTTGATGGCCGCGCCCACGGCCACGTTCAGGTCCGCGTCGTCCAGCACCACAAACGGGTTCTTGCCGCCCATCTCCAGCTGCACCTTGGCGCCGCGTGGCACACAGGCCGCCGCCACACGCTGGCCGGTGCCGACGGAGCCGGTAAAGCTCACGCCCGCAATGCGCTCGTCTTCGAGCAGCACGGCGCCCACGTCTGAACCGCGACCCATCACCAGGTTGAATACACCGGCGGGCAGGCCCGCGCGGTGCAGGATGTCGGCCAGCGCCCAGGCAGAGCCCGGCACCACCTCGGCGGGCTTGAAGACCACCGTGTTGCCGTAGGCCAGGGCCGGGGCGATCTTCCAGGCCGGGATGGCGATGGGGAAGTTCCACGGCGTGATGATGCCGATGGTGCCCAGCGGCTCGCGGGTGATCTCGATGCCCACGCCGGGGCGCACGGACGGAATCATTTCGCCGCCAGGGCGCAGCGCCTCGCCCGCGAAGAACTTGAAGATGGCCGCCGCGCGGCCCACTTCGCCAATGGCCTCGGGCAGGGTCTTGCCTTCCTCGCGGGCCAGCAGGTCGCCCAACTCTGCCTTGCGGGCAATGATCTCGTTGCCCACCGCGTCGAGAATGTCAAAGCGCTGCTGGGGCGTGGACAGGCTCCAGGCCGGGAAGGCCGCGTGCGCTGCGGCCACGGCGTCGAGCGCCTGCTCGCGGCTGGCCACGGCGTAGTCGCCGATTACGTCGCGCGTGTCGGAGGGGTTGGTGTTCTGGTACGTGCGGACGCCTTCGGTCCAGTTGCCGGCGATCAGGTTTGCGTGCATGGCGGTGGTGGTGTGAAAGGGTGGGTGGTTGAAGAAAGTCGGATCAAAGCCCAGGGGCCAGGATGGCGTGGCCGAGAGCGCTGTCCGCTGCCGGCGGCGCCCATCCAGGCCACTTGGGGTACCAATGCGGGGTGATGGCGGATCTGTTGTATGTCATCGTACAACATAAGCGCATCCATGGGTACTTCGGGTAACTACTCATGGGATCACTCCCTGCCGCCAGGGCCCTGCGGTCGTATCTGGCTCATCGGACCCGCAGGGCGACAGGTCAGCGCGCCGGGTGGGCGGCATTGCCAGGCCCCTTGGTTTTCAGCCGGCCTCGGCCTGCGCGCGCCGGCGGCGTTCGCGGCTGTTGGCCAGGTGGGTGCGCATGGCCGCGCGGGCGGCGTCGGGGTCCTGGCCGACGATGGCGTCGTAGATGCTTTCGTGCTCGCCATTCACCCGGCGCAGGTACTGCCTGCGCTCGTCATTGGGGGCCTCCACCGAATCCAGCCGCGCGCGCGGAATGATCATGCTGCCCAGCGTGCCCATCAGCTCGGCAAAGTGGCTGTTCTGCGTGGCGCGTGCGATCTCCAGGTGGAACTGAAAGTCCGCCGCCACCGCGTCGCGCCCGGCGTCCACGGCCGCTGCCACGGCGTCGAGCGCTTCGCGCATCGTCTTGAGGTTGGCGGGGGTGCGGCGCTGCGCTGCCAGCGCGGCGGCTTCGGTTTCTACACCGATGCGCAGCTCCAGCACGGCAATCACATCGCGCAGGGTGCTGAACTGGTCGGGGGTGATCTTGAAGCCAGGGGCCTGCCCGAGGCCCAGCACAAACGTGCCGATGCCATGCCGCGTCTCCACCAGGCCGGACGCCTGCAGCTTGGAAATGGCCTCGCGCACCACCGTGCGGCTGACGTTGAACTCGGCCATGATCGCGGCCTCGGTGGGCAGCTTGTCGCCCAGTGCCAGGCGCCCGTCGCGGATGCGGTCACCCAGGGAGTCCACCAGCTCCAGGGCCAGGGTGCGGGGCTTGCGGCGTGGGGCAATGTCGGTGCTCATGTCTCGGTGTTATCCCTATGTGTTGGACGGGTTGAAAGGAGTACATTGCCTCCTCGTTGTATGACAACTGATGACGTTCAACCACTTGTAACGCCACTGTACCAAGAACCTCCGCAAAAGCCATGCCCTGTCACCCGACACCGATCCGTTTTCAACGCTTGTTATTGACCGGGGCCGCTGGCGGACTGGGACGTGAATTGCGCACGCGCCTGAAGGCGTACTGCACCACCTTGCGCCTGTCCGACATCGCCGACCTGGGCAGCGAGGCGCCAGGCGAAGAACTGCGCCCCGCGCGGCTGGAAGATGCCAGTGCCATGTTGCCGCTGCTCGAGGGCGTGGACGCCGTGGTGCACCTGGGGGGCGTGTCCACCGAGCAGCCCTGGGACCCCATCCTGCAGGCCAACATCGTGGGGGCATACAACCTCTATGAGGCCGTTCGCAAGCAAGGCGTCAAGCGCGTGGTGTTTGCCAGCTCCAACCACGTGACCGGCTTTTACCGCCAGGACGAAGTGGTGGGCCTGCGCGACCCGGCGCGGCCCGATGGCCTGTATGGCCTGTCCAAGGCGTTTGGCGAGGACCTCTCGCGCTTTTACTTTGACCGCTACGACATCGAAACCGTGTGCCTGCGCATCGGCTCCTCCTTCCCCGAGCCGCGCAACCGCCGCATGCTGGCCACCTGGATGAGCTACGACGACCTGGAGCGCCTGGTGGTGGCCAGCCTCACGGCGCCGGTGGTGGGCCACAGCATCATCTATGGCATGGGCGACAACACCACCACTTGGTGGGACAACACACTCGCCCGCCACATTGGCTACCGCCCGCAGGACAGCTCCGAGCCCTTCCGCGCCAAGGTAGAGGCCGCAGACCCGCGGCCCGACCTGACCGACCCGGCCGTGATCTACCAGGGCGGGCCGTTTGTGCGCACCGGTCCGTTCGAGTGAGCGAACACATGGAACTCTTGCTGCCTCACCACCAGGACCAGGTGGGCGAAAGCCCGCTGTGGAGCCCAGCCGAGCAGGCGCTGTACTGGGTGGACATTGAAGGCCGCGCGCTGCGCCGCCTGCGCTGGGCCGATCGGCAACTGATGAGCTGGACGACCCCTGAGCGGCTGGCCTGTATTGCGCTGCATGCGAGCGGTGGGCTCATCGCCGGCATGGACACCGGCGTATTCCACCTGCAGCCTGCCGACGACGGCACTTTGGTCTGCACCCTTATCTCTGCCGTGCAGCACCCGCAAGCCGGCATGCGCTTCAACGACGGCCGCTGCGACCGCCAAGGGCGCTTCTGGGCTGGCACCATGGTGCGCGACATGTCGCTGGCCCAGCCTGCGGGCGGCCTGTACCGGCAGGATGCCCGCGGCCTCTCGGCGCCGCAGGTGCAGGGCCTGGTCACCCAGAACGGCCTGGCCTTCAGCCCCGATGGCGCCACCATGTACCTCAGCGACAGCCACCCCAGTGTGCAGAAAATCTGGTCGCTGGACCTGCACGACGATGGCAGCCTGGGGCCGCGCCGCGAGTTCGTGGACATGCGCGAACTGCCGGGCCGGCCCGACGGCGCTGCCATCGACACCGACGGTTGCTACTGGATCTGCGCCAACGATGCAGGCCTGGTGCATCGCTTCACGCCATCGGGCGTGCTGGACCGCTCGCTGGCCGTGCCGGTCAGCAAGCCCTCGATGTGCAGCTTTGGCGGGCCCGACATGGACCTGCTGTTCATCACCTCCATCCGCCCCGGCCAGCCGCAGGGCAACGATGTGGCCCACGGCGGCGCGGTCTTCGTGACCCGCCCGGGCGCCCAAGGGCTCGCAGAGGCCCCGTACCCGCCCGTCTGAGCGCGGCACCCCAACCGATTCAACCCCGGAGACAAAGCACCATGAACGTTCCACACCTCTTTGGCCGCGTGGCCATCGCCGCTGGCATCTTGCTCGGCAGCCTGGCCGCGCAGGCCACCGAGTTCCGCTCGTCCGATATCCACCCCGAGGACTATCCCACCGTGCTGGCCGTGCGCCACATGGGCGAGACGCTGTCCAAGGCCACCGGTGGCAAGCACAGCATCAAGGTCTATGCCAAGGGGTCGCTCGGCATCGAGAAGGACACCATCGAGCAGACCAAGCTGGGGGCGATTGCCATGACGCGCGTGAACGTCGCGCCTATGAACAACATCTGCCCTGCCACCATGGTGCCCACCATGCCCTTCCTGTTCCGCGACAAGGAGCACATGCGCAAGGTGCTGGATGGCGCCATTGGCGACGAGATCCTGAAGGACTGCGAATCGCAGGGCTTTGTGGGCCTGGCGTTCTATGATTCCGGCGCACGCTCGATCTACACCGTCAAGAAGCCCATTAAGACCCTGGCCGACGTCAAGGGCCTGAAGGTGCGCGTGCAGCAGAGCGACCTGTGGGTGTCCCTGCTCGAAGCCATGGGCGCCAACGCCACCCCCATGCCGTTCGGCGAGGTCTACACCGCGCTCAAGACCGGCCTGGTGGACGCTGCAGAAAACAACTACCCCAGCTACGAAAGCTCGCGCCACTTCGAAGTGGCCAAGTACTTCAACAAGACCGAGCATTCCATGGCGCCCGAGATCCTGTTGTTCAGCAAGCGCGTGTGGGACAAGCTGAGCGCCGACGAGCAAAAGGCGATCCGAGCAGCCGCCAAGGAGTCGGTGGTGTACATGCGCAAGCTCTGGGACGAGCGGGAGGAGAAGTCGCTGGCCGTCGTCAAGGCTGGTGGCGCTGACATCGTGGAAGTGGACAAGGCGCCCTTCAAGGCGGCCATGAAGCCGGTGTACGACAAGTTCCTGAAGGACCCCAAGCTCCAGGACATGGTCAAGCGCATCGACGCGGTCCAGTGACCCTGGCCATCCCTGCCGCAGGGCCCAGCGCTCTGCGGCAGGTTTCTTTGTTTGTCTTCTGAATGTTCCTTCTATGTACACGCGACTCTGTGCCTTCATCGCGCGCACCTGCCTGAAGCTTGGCGTGGGGGGACTCGTCCTCCTGGTGTGCGCCGTGCTCTACCAGGTCATCGGCCGCTACATCTTCAACGACACACCCACCTGGGCCGAGAGCGGTGCCGTGCTGCTGGTGCTGTACGTGACCATGCTGGGCATGGCCGTGGGCGTGCGTGATGCGGGCCACATCGGCCTCGAATCCTTCCTGGTGCTGGCGCCCGATTGGCTGCGCACCAAGCTCGAATTGCTGATCCACGCACTGGTGCTGCTGTTCGGCATCGTCATGGCCTGGAACTGTGGCGTGCTGGCTGAATCGGTGGCGCCCTACAAGATTCCCACGCTGGGCATCTCCGAAGCCTTCAAGTACGTGCCGCCCGCCATGGCCGGCGTGCTGGTGGCCATGTTCTCGCTGGAGCACATCATCGCCATCCTGCGTGGCGTTGAAGTCGAGCCTGCCTGGCACTAAAGAGACTGGGAATCCCTTGTCCATGCCCGCCTTGCACGCCAAAACGCCCCGGCTCGTCGTTGCAAATGCTCGCCATAGCGCTGGCTATGGCTGCGCTTTGCGCCTAGATCCGGAGCGTTGTGGCGCGCCTTTCGGGCACGGCCAAGGAATTCCCCGCCTCTAAGCCCGCTCCTTAAACGTCTTCATAAAAATTTCATCACCATCATGGCGTTGACCATCCTGTGCGTGAGCTTCACGCTGCTGCTGCTGCTGGGCGTGCCCGTGGCCTTCTCGATCGGCCTGTCCTCGCTGGCCACCATCCTGTACGAAGGCCTGCCGCTGGCCGTGGGCTTCCAGCAGATGATTTCGGGCATGAACCCGTTCTCGTTTCTGGCGATCCCGTTCTTCATCTTCGCGGGCGAGATCATGATGTACGGCGGCATTGCCGACCGCATCGTCAACTTTGCCAAGAGCGTGGCGGGCCATGTGCGTGGCGGCCTGGGCATGAGCAATGTGCTGGCTTGCACGCTGTTTGGCGGTGTCTCGGGCTCGCCGGTGGCCGACGTGTCCGCCATGGGCGCCGTGCTCATTCCGCAGATGAAAAAAGAGGGCTACCACGCTGACTATGCGGTGAACGTGACCACCCACGCCTCGCTGGTGGGCGCGCTCATGCCCACGTCGCACAACCTGATCATCTTCACGCTGGCTGCTGGGGGCAAGGTGAGCATTGCGGCGCTGATCCTAGCGGGCATCGTGCCGGCCCTGCTGCTGACCATCTGCAATCTCGCAGCCGCCTATTTCGTAGCCGTCAAGCGCGGCTACCCCGCCGGCACCTTCCCGGGCTGGGAGATTGTGTGGATCTCGTTCCGCGCCTCGGTGCCCGGCCTGGCGGTGGTGGTCATCATCATCGCGGGCATTTTGTCGGGGGCATTCACCGCCACCGAGTCGGCGTCGGTGGCGGTGCTGTGGGCGTTGATCCTTTCGGTCTTCGTCTACAAAAAGCTCACGCGCGAGCAGTTCCTCAAGGCCGCGTCCAAGGCCGTCAAGACCACGGGCACGGTGCTGCTGCTCATTGGCATCTCGTCCATGTTCGGCTACCTCATCGGCCTGTACGGCGTGGCTGAGCTCACCGGCGATGCGCTCAAGTCCATGAGCACCTCGCCCTGGGTGATCTTCCTGTCGGTGAACATCATCCTGTTCGTGCTGGGCACCTTTCTCGACATGGCGGCCACTATCCTCATCTGCACGCCCATCTTTTTGCCCATCTGCCAGCAGTTCGGCATGAGTACCGAGCAGTTCGGCATCGTCATGCTCATCAACTGCGCTCTGGGCCTGAATACGCCGCCCGTGGGCACCACCCAGTTCATCGGGTGCACCATCGGGGGCGTGTCGGTGGGCGAGGTGATGAAGACCATCTGGCCGTTCTACAGTGCGCTCATCGTGGCGCTGATGCTGGTGACCTATGTGCCCCAGTTTTCGATGTGGCTGCCAGACCTGGTGCTGAAAGGAGGCACCCCCTGAGCCGCTTCGCGTCTCGGTGCCGCCTCCAGAGGAGGCAGCTCTTCGGGGCCGTCCAAGCCTGCGCAGGCAGGCTTGGAGCCGCGGCCCTCAGCCCCTCTCTCGCCTCGCTGCGCGATGCGAGAGGGGGACGCACCCGGTGGCCTGGCGAAGCCAGTTCCACGGGTGCACTGGCTTGCGCCGCGCCGATTTCGCCGGCCGCTGACGGCGCTTTGCGCCATGGAACACTGAGATGAGCAGTCCTTTGACCATCCGCATGCATGCGGAAGACAACGTCGCCATCGTCGCCAACGACGGTGGCCTGCCTGCCGGCACCCTGCTGCCAGCCGATGTCCCGGGCGCAGGCATCACGCTGCGCGACAAGGTGCCGCAGGGCCACAAGGTGGCGCTACAGCACATTGCCGAGGGCGAGGTCGTGCGCCGCTACAACGTGCCCATCGGCTATGCGCTGAAAGACATCGAAGCCGGCAGTTGGGTGCACGAGCGCCTGCTGCAGATGCCCTCGGCCCGCGCGCTCGAAGGCCTGCCCATGGCCACGGTGAAGACCCCGGTGCTTGAACCCCTCACGGGCTACACCTTTGAGGGCTACCTCAACGCCGATGGCTCGGTGGGCACGCGCAACATCCTGGCCATCACCACCACCGTGCAGTGCGTGGCCGGTGTGGTGGCGCAGGCCGTGCGCCGCATCAAGGCCGAGCTGCTGCCGCAGTTCCCGCACGTGGACGATGTGATCGGCCTGGAGCACACCTACGGCTGCGGCGTGGCGATTGATGCACCCGATGCCATCATCCCCATTCGCACGCTGCGCAACATCAGCCTCAACCCCAACTTTGGCGGCGAGGTCATGGTGGTGAGTCTGGGCTGCGAAAAGTTGCAGCCCGACCGCCTGCTGCCCCCAGGCAGCTTCCCCATCACCGACGAGCGCGATGCAGCATTGGGCCCCGAGACGGTGTGCCTGCAGGCCGACGAGCATGTGGGCTTCATGTCCATGCTCGACCACATCGTGCAAAGTGCGCGGCCCCACCTGGAACGCCTGAACGCCCGCCGCCGCGAGATCATCCCCGCCAGCGAGCTGGTGCTGGGCGTGCAGTGCGGCGGCAGCGATGCGTTCTCGGGCGTCACGGCCAACCCGGCCGTGGGCTTTTGTGCCGACCTGCTGGTGCGTGCCGGGGCCACCGTGATGTTCAGCGAGAACACCGAGGTGCGCGACGCCGTGGAGCAGCTCACCAGCCGCGCGGCCACACCCGAGGTGGCTGAGTCCATCGTGCGCGAGCTGGGCTGGTACGACCGCTACCTGGACCGGGGCCGTGTGGACCGCGCGGCCAACACCACGCCGGGCAACAAGGCGGGCGGCTTGTCGAACATCGCCGAAAAGGCCATGGGCTCCATCATCAAGAGCGGCACCGCGCCCATTGCGCACGTGCTGGCCCCGGGCGAGAAGCTGCGCCGCGACCAGCGCGGCCTGGTGTACGCCGCCACGCCCGCCAGCGACTTCATCTGTGGCACGCTGCAACTCGCTGCGGGCATGAACCTGCACGTGTTCACCACGGGCCGGGGCACGCCTTACGGCCTGGCCGAATGCCCGGTGGTCAAGGTGTCCACGCGCACCGACCTGGCCCGCCGCTGGCACGATCTGATGGACATCAACGCCGGCAAGATCGCCGACGGCGAAGCCACCATCGAAGACCTGGGCTGGGAGATGTTCCACCTGCTGCTCGACGTGGCCAGCGGCCGCAAGAAGACCTGGGCCGAGCAGTGGCAGCTGCACAACGCGCTGGTGCTTTTCAACCCGGCGCCGGTGACCTGAAGTTAGGGGCTATGGCCCCTTGTGTTTCCCCTCCAACAGCCCTTGCCTGCAAGGGCTGTTGTCCTTGAAAGACCGCATCTCATGGGGCATTCCCGATTTTCCGACCGCAAGGTCCTCGTGGCGCTGGCGCTGCTGTGCTGCCTGCTCTGGGGCAGCTCGTACCCCGCCATCAAGACCGGGTACGCCTGGTTCGGCATCGCCCGCAATGACATCCCCACGCAGCTCGTATTCGCAGGCTGGCGGTTTCTGGGGGCCGGGCTGATCCTGCTGGCCTGGGCCGTGGCCATGCGCAAGGCCATCTGGGGCCTGGGGCCCGGGGCGGGGCGCCAGCTGGTGGTGCTGGGCTTGGCACAGACCACGCTGCAGTACGTGTTCTTCTACGTGGGGCTGGCGCATACCACGGGCGTCAAAGGCTCCATCATGAATGCCACGGGTACGTTTTTCAGCGTGCTGCTGGCGCACTGGGTCTATCACAACGACCGCTTGAGCCATGCCAAGTTGTGGGGCTGCCTGGTGGGCTTTGCGGGCGTGATGGTGGTGAACCTGGGGCGCGGCACGCTGGACCTGGACTTCACGCTGCTGGGCGAGGGCTTTGTGGTGATCGCCGCGTTCGTGCTGGCCGCCGCCAGCATCTACGGCAAACAGGTGTCGCAGCGCATGGACTCGGTGGTGATGACGGGCTGGCAACTGGGCCTGGGCGGTGTGGCGCTGCTGGCCATCGGCTGGGCGCTGGGGGGCTCGCTCACGGGTTTCACCGCGGGCTCGACCGTGCTGCTGGTGTATCTGGCGCTGCTGTCGTCGGCCGCTTTTTCGCTGTGGAGCATCCTGCTCAAGCACAACCGGGTGAGTCAGGTCACGGTGTTCAACTTCACCGTGCCGATCTTCGGCGCGGCGTTGTCGGCGCTGTTTTTGGGCGAGGCGCTGTGGGAGTGGAAAAACCTGCTGGCCCTGGTGCTGGTGTGTGTGGGCATCTGGCTGGTCACGCGCGATACGACCAGCGCCACCAAATAGACTCGGCCCATGGCTTACACACTCTCCCGCGACGCATTCCAGCGCGACCTGCACGGCCAGCGCACCGACCTGTTTAACCTGCGCAGTCTCGGCGGCCTTCAGGTGGCGGTGAGCAACTACGGCGCCCGCCTGGTGCAGGTGGCGGTGCCCGACGGGCAGGGCGGTCTGGCCGATGTGGCGCTGGGCTATGACAGCCTGCAAGGCTACCTGGACGGCCAGCTCTCCATGGGCGCCCTTATTGGCCGCTGGGCGGGGCGGCTGCGCGCCGGCACGCTGACCCTGCCGGACGGATCGCACCGGCAATTGCCCACCAACAGTGGCCCACACCACCACCATGGCGGGCCGCGTGGCAGCCGCTTTCAGGTGTTTGCGGTGGAGCAGGTACAGGCCGGTGCCCTGACCCTGAGCCACACCTTCCGCACCGAAGACGACGGCGTGCCCGGTACGGTGTGCGTGCGGCTCCAACTGCAGGTCACTGCCGACAACGCGCTGCACATGGCGTGGACGGCCGAGGTGCTGGATGCGCCCACGGTGCTTAATTTCACCGGGCATGCGTTCTTTAACCTGGCAGGCCAGGGCAGCACCCACGGCCACACCCTGCAGGTGCCCGCCAGCCGCTACGTGCCATTGGCCGCTGATGTGTGCCCCACGGGCGGGCTGTCGGGAGTGCAGGGCACGCCGTTCGACTTCCGCCAGCCCCGCCGTGTGGCGGATGCCATCGCAACACCCCATGAGCAGCTGGCTGTGGCGGGGGGGCTGGACCACTACCTGGTGCTGGACGAACAGGCTGCAGCCCTTGCGCCTCCTTCGTCATCCATCACCCCCCCCGGCCTGCGCCTGGCCGCGCTGTTGAGCGAGCCGATGAGCCGCCGTGCGATGGAGGTGTGGAGTACCGCCCCTGGCGTGCAGGTGTATGCAGGCCACGGCCTCAAGGCCGACCCCGCCCGGGACCTGGGGCGTGGAGTGGGGCAGGGCGGCTGGCTGTGGCAGCCGGGCGACGGTATCTGTCTGGAGCCCATGGAGTACCCCGATGCGCCCAATCACACGGGCTTTCCGGTGCGCTGGTGGCAGCCGGGCGAGGTGGTGCGGGGCGCCATCGTGTACCGCTTCGTCAGTGGTTGAAGGCCCGTAGTGGGGTGGCATGGGAGGCCCGTGCCGCGCTACCATGCCCCCTGGCTTTTAACCAAGGTGGCTCATGCACATGTCCAACGCCCCCAGCACCCAGTGGAAAGAAGTGGTGGCACCCGATGAAGCGCAGCGCTTTGCGGGCTACGCACGCCAGTTTGCCGAGCTGCAGGCACGCAAGTCGCAAAAATATGGCAACGGGCGGGGCCTGCACCGCAAGCAACTCACGGCCGCGTATGGCCGCCTGGAGGTGCTGGGCGATCTGCCCGCGTTTGCCGCCCAGGGCTTGTTCGCGCGGCCGGCGCAGTACGACGTGCGGGTGCGGCTGAGCAACGGCGGCATGGACAAGGCGGCGGACCACAAGCCCGACATCCGGGGCTTTGCGATCAGTGTGCGCGGCGTGCAGGGCGACTCCGCGTTGGGCAACGGGCCCGCCAAAAGCCAGGACTTTCTGCTCATCAACCAGGAAAAGTTTGCCTTCCCCCAAAGCGCCGAGTTTGTGGATTTTGTGGTCGCTGCGTCGCACGGCGGCGGTGCGTTGATCAAGTTTCTGGTGCAGCGCCACGGCTTGCTGGGGGCAGCCCGGCAGATCGCCAAGACGGTCAAGACTTTTGGGCGGCCCTTTGGCGGCTTTGCGTCGCATTCCATGTTCAGCGCTGCGCCCATTGCGTGTGGGCCCTATGCCGTGCGGGTGCGGCTGGTGCCCCATGCGTCCAACGGCGCGCCCGTCAGGCAGGTGCAGCACGACTGGGATGCCGAGTTCTCCGGCCGCCTGCGCCAGCAAGACCTGCAGTGGGACCTGCAGCTGCAGCCGTTTGTGGACGAGGCCACCACCCCGATTGAAGATGCCAGCGTGGACTGGCCCACGCCCTACACCACCGTGGCCCGGCTCACCCTGCCACGGCAGGACCCCGCCGCCGATGCCGCCCTGGCCGCCGAGGTGGAGGCCGCTGTGTTCGACCCCTGGCAGGCGCTGGCTGCACACCGGCCCCTGGGCGACGTGATGCGGGCCCGCAAGGTGGTGTATTTCGAGAGTCAGAAAGGCCGTGGCGCTGCGTGACCTGCGGGGGGCTGCGACCGGGGCGCTTCGTGAGGAGGCTCTCACATGACTCAGAAAAGCAAACAGGGACTTTGAACAGGTTCTAAGTTTCGTCTAAGTGTTGGTGCCCACACTGCCCTCCATCGCAACTCCGATTGGAAAGGCACCACACCATGAACACAACAACGCTGACCTCCACCCCCCGCCGCCTCATCCTGGCCCTGGTGGCCGCCGGTGCGGTGGGTGCGACGGGCGCAGGCCTCATCACCGGGCACCAAGCCCGCGCATTGACTCCGCCCCCCGCCATCGTGGCCCAGACGCCCGCCGCCCCTGGCGGGGCCTTGCCCAGCTTCGCTCAGATCACTGCGCAAAACGGCCCTGCGGTGGTCAACATCAGCGTGACGGGCAGCACCAAGGCCGCGATGGCCGATGACGACGGCGAAGACGACGGCCAGCCCGCCGCGCGCCAGGGCCGGGCGCCGCAGATGGACCCGAACGATCCCTTCTACCAGTTCTTCCGCCAGTTCGGCTTTCCGGGCGGCATGGGCCCACAGGCCCAGCCCAACGTGCCCACGCACGGCCAGGGCTCGGGCTTTATCGTCAGCCCCGATGGCCTGGTGCTGACCAACGCGCATGTGGTCAAGGGTGCCAGCGAAGTCATCGTCAAGCTCACCGACCGGCGCGAGTTCCGCGCCAAGGTGCTGGGCTCTGACCCCAAGACCGACGTGGCCGTGCTCAAGATCGACGCCAAGAACCTGCCCACCGTGCGCCTGGGCAGCACCCGCGACCTGCAGGTAGGCGAGTGGGTGCTGGCCATTGGCTCGCCCTTTGGCTTTGAAAACAGCGTGACGGCCGGCGTGGTCAGTGCCAAGGGCCGGTCGCTGCCCGACGACAGCCTGGTGCCCTTCATCCAGACCGACGTGGCGGTCAACCCCGGCAACTCCGGTGGTCCGCTGTTCAACGCCCGTGGCGAGGTGGTGGGCATCAACTCGCAGATCTACAGTCGCTCGGGCGGCTACCAGGGGGTGTCGTTCTCCATCCCCATCGAGCTGGCCGCCAAGATCAAGGACCAGATCGTTGCCACCGGCAAGGTGCGCCACGCGCAACTGGGCGTGGCAGTGCAGGAGGTGAACCAGGCGTTTGCCGAGTCGTTCAACCTCGACAAGCCCGAAGGCGCGCTGGTGGCCAGCGTCAGCAAGGGCAGCCCGGCTGAGAAGGCCGGCCTGCAGGCGGGCGACGTGATCCGCCAGGTGGACGGCCAGCCCATCGTCGCTTCGGGCGACCTGCCCGCCTGGGTGGGCCAGGCGCAGCCGGGCCAGCAGGCCAAGTTGTCGGTGTGGCGCCAGGGCAAGCCGCTGGAGCTGACCGCCACCTTGGGCGACGCCAGCGACAAGGCAGTCAAGCAGGCGCGCAACGATGACGCCGTGGGCAAGGGCCAACTGGGTCTGTCGCTGCGCCCGCTGGACCCCCAGGAGCGGCGTGCGGCGGGCCTCAATGAAGGCCTGGTCATCGAGCAGGCACGGGGCCCCGCTGCTGCGGCCGGTGTGCAGCCGGGCGACGTGCTGCTGGCCATCAACGGTGCGCCCATCAAGGACGTCACGCAGGTGCGTGCCGCCATGGCCAAGGCGGGCAAGTCGGTGGCGCTGCTGATTGAGCGCGACGGCGACAAGATCTTTGTGCCTGTGCGCCTGGGCTGACCCATGGCCTGCGCCCGCCGTCGGTGGGTACCCTGCGGCGGGCGCTGCGCATCAGCGCGGCAGGGGCTCTACTTCCTTCGTCCAGCGGTCGATCAGGCGGCGGCGTTCGGCAGCCTTGCCGTATTTCTCGAAGTCGTATTTGATGAGCTTCACGTTGTCCAGCGTCGGGATGCGCGGGTCCATCTTGAAGGTCTTGTTGGCAGGCACCTGGTAGCTGCCCACCTGCGCGCCCACGGCCTGACCTTCGGGGCTCATCAGCCAGTCGTAATATTTTTTGGCGTTGTCCATGTTGCGCGCGCCCTTGACCAGCGCAATGCCGCCCACCTCGTAGCTGGTGCCTTCACAAGGCGCCTGTGTTTTCACCGGGTACTTGTCGGCCTTCCATTTTTCAAAGTTGAACATGAAGGTGATGCCCACACCCACCTCGCCCTTGGCCACGTTGGGCGCCTGCGCCTGGCCGCTGCGGGTGTAGGTGGTGGTGTTCTTGTGCAGGGCCTTGAGGTAGTCGAACGCCTTGTCTTCGCCCATCAGCTGCACCAGCCCCGCAATCACGGTGTAGGCCGTGCCGCTGGAGGCGGGGTGCGAGATTTCGACCTCGCCTTTGTAGGCGGGCTTGATCACGTCGGACCAGCACTGGGGCTCGGGCAGCTTTTTCTTCTTGAGCGTTTCGGTGTTGTAGCCAAAGCCGATGGCCGAGCTGTAAAAACCCCCCACTTGGTGGCCCGACATGGCGTATTGGCGCACGCTCCAGCTGTGCAGGTCATGCAGGTAGGCGGGGCGGTATTCGGCCAGCAGGCCCTGCTCGGCCGCCTGCAGGAACGGGTCACCCGTGCCGCCCCACCAGATGTCGGTCTTGGGGTTGTTGGCCTCGGCGCGCAGCTGCGCGGCAATTTCGCCCGTGCCCTTGTGGGCCTGGTTCACCTTGATGCCCGTCTTGCGGGTGAACTCCTTGGCGGCTGCTTCGCACCAGGGCGCGTCGGTGCTGCACAGCGCGTTGACCACACCCTGTGCCTGGGCGCCCGTGGCAGACAGCGCGGCCAGCGCAACGGCCGCAGCAACGTGGTGGAGAGGGGGGAATGCCATCGAAATTGCCATCGGTCTTGCTCCTTGTGTGTTGTCGTAATGGCCCGGCCCCTGGGGCGGGCGGTGTGCGCGTGGCGCTTTTATTGTGACAGTGATGTGTCAAATTCAAGTCGTTCTGGCAGCCCGGTGATGGGCCAGCGCCCATGCCGCCGCTATCCTTGGCAGCCAGCCCTTTTCCTGCACTCCTGACCGACCGATCTTTCTGCCCCTTTGCCATGCGCCTGCTGCTTGTTGAAGACGATTCCATGATCGGCGAAGCCGTGCTGGACCTGCTGCGCGCCGAGCAGTACGCGGTGGACTGGGCGCGCGATGGCGATGCGGCCGATACGGCACTGCGCACCCAGGCATACGACCTGGTGCTGCTGGACCTGGGCCTGCCCAAACGCGACGGCCTGGCCGTGCTGCGCGACCTGCGCGCCCGCAAGAACCGCACCCCCGTGCTGGTGGCTACCGCGCGCGATGCCGTGGCGCAGCGTATCGAGGGGCTGGATGCCGGGGCCGATGACTATGTGCTCAAGCCCTATGACCTGGACGAGCTGCTGGCCCGCATCCGCGCCCTGCTGCGCCGCGCAGCGGGCCGGGCCGAACCGGTGTACGAGCACCAGGGCGTCAGCATCAACCCCGCCACGCGCGAGGTGACCGTGCGCGGCACACCGGTGGTGCTGTCGGGGCGCGAATGGGCGGTGCTGGAGCCGCTCATTGCGCGGCCCGGCATGGTGCTGTCGCGCCAGCAGCTGGAGGACAAGCTCTACGGCTGGGGCGACGAGGTGAGCAGCAACGCGGTGGAGGTCTACATTCACGGCCTGCGCAAGAAGCTGGGGCCCGAGCTGGTGCTGAACGTGCGCGGTGTCGGGTATCTGGTACCGAAGATGTGATGGAAAAAATCTCACGCACCTTTCAGGCCCTGCTCCCGCGCTCGTTGCGCATGCGGCTGCTGATGTTCTTGCTCGCCGCCATCGTGCTGGCCGGGGCGGTGCAGGGCGCGCTGGCCTACCGGGGCGCGCTGGACGAGGCCGATGCGCTGTTCGACTACCACATGCAGCAAACCGCGCTGGCCTTGCGTTCGGGCCTGCCGGTGGATGCGCAGGGTCTGGGCCCCGGACTGGACCCCGAGGACGAAAACCACGAATTCATCGTGCAGGTGTGGACTAACGAGGGCCTGCGCATTTTTGAATCCGCCGTGGGCGCTGCCCTGCCGCAGATTGCCGTGCTGGGCTTTACCAACGTGCAGGCGCGTGGCGGCACCTACCGGGTGTTCTCCATGCAGACGCGCTCGCAGGTCATCCAGGTGGCGCAGAACATGGCCGCGCGGCGCGACATGGCCCGCAGCCTGGCACTGCGCACGCTGGCGCCGCTGGCCATCATGGCGCCGCTCTTGGTGCTGGCCGTGTGGTGGGGCGTGAGCCGGTCGCTGGCCCCGGTGGAGCGCGTGCGCCGCCAGCTGGCACAGCGCCAGGCCGACGACCTCTCGCCGGTCAGCGATGCGCAGCTGCCCGATGAGGTGCAGCCGCTGGTGAGCGAACTCAACCTGCTGTTCGAGCGTGTGCAGCACGCGTTTGAGGCGCAGCAACACTTTGTGGCCGACGCCGCGCACGAGCTGCGCTCCCCCCTAGCTGCACTGCGCCTGCAACTGCAGGGCCTGCAGCGTGCGGGTGACGACGCCGCGCGTGCGGCCGCCATCGAACGCCTGTCGGCCGGCATCGAGCGCGCCACGCGCCTGGTCGAGCAGCTGCTCACCCTGGCGCGGCAGGAGGCCAGCACGGCCGTGAATGACCCCGTAGACCTGCGCGCCACAGCGCAATTGGCGCTGGCCGACGTGGCCCCCGCCGCCCAGGCGCGCAGCATGGATGTGGGCCTGCTGGACTCTGACGCGGCCACCGTCACCGGCAACGCCGAGGCCCTGCGCATGCTGGCCCGCAACCTGCTGGACAACGCCATCAAATACAGCCCGCCCGGCGGCCAAGTGGACCTGCAGGTGCGCAGCGAGGGCGACCACGCCGTGCTCACCGTGGAAGACAGCGGCCCCGGCATTGCCCCCGAGCACCGCGAGCGTGCCATGCAGCGGTTTGTGCGCGTCACCGCCGACGGTGCCCCCGGCAGCGGCCTGGGCCTGGCCATCGTGCAGGCCATTGCACAGGGCCATGGCGCCACCGTGGTGCTGGACAGCTCGCCGCGCCTGGGCGGCTTGCGGGTGACCGTGCGGTTTGCGGCTCCCAAGCCCTGAGCTGTGTGATGCCCTGTTTGCTATGAATTGCATAGCGTTTCAGGCATGTTGCACTAGCGCTACCGGCCAAAAAGCCTTCATAAGCACCCGCAGAGTGCTTCAAAGCGCCTCGTCACGTGTGCGCCACACCGCCAGGGGCCTGCCCCGCACAATGCGGGGGTAGCGCGCAGGCTGTGCCGGTTCCCGATCTGCCTGCACCCACTTCCACCTCAGCAAACACGCATCGGCATGAACTTCATCGTTTTGGGCGCAGGCGCCATTGGTTGTTATGTGGGTGGGCGCCTGGCCGCGCACGGCCAGCCCGTGTGCCTGGTGGGGCGGCCGCATGCGCTGGAGCCCATCGCGCAGCACGGCCTGAAGGTCACCGACCTGGACGGCTTTGACCGCACCGTGCCCGCGTCCGCGCTGCAGCTGGCCCCCACGCTGGCCGACGCCGCGCCCGGTGCCGACAGCATCATCCTGCTGTGCGTCAAAAGCGGCGCCACCGAGTCTGCCGCGCGCGAGCTGGCGGTGGCCTGTGCGCCCGGCACCCCGGTGATCTCGCTGCAAAACGGCGTGGACAACGTGGCCCGCATCGCCGCCTTGGCGCCCGGCCTGAACGTGCTGGCGGGCATGGTGCCGTACAACGTGGTGCTGCGCGGCGCGCAGGTGCACCGCGCCACCGCGGGCCATCTGCAGCTGCAGCGCGACGCGGTCACCGAGCGCATCGCGCCCCTGTTCAACGCCGCCGGCCTGGCCACCACGCTGCCGCCAGACATCCGCGCGGTGCAGTGGGGCAAGCTGCTGCTCAACCTCAACAACCCGGTCAATGCGCTGTCCAACCTGCCCCTGCGGCAAGAGCTGCTGGACCGCGACTGCCGCCGTGTTTTTGCCGCGCTGCAGACCGAGGCGCTGCGCGTGATGGCGCGCGCGGGCATCACCCCCGCCCAGGTCACCGCCGTGTCGCCCACGCTGCTGCCCCATGTGCTGCGCCTGCCCAACTGGTTGTTCACCCGGCTGGCAAAGCGCATGCTGCAAATCGACGCCACGGCCCGCTCGTCGATGTGGGACGACCTGGAGGCCGGACGCGTGACCGAGATCGACGCCCTGTCTGGCGCCGTGGTGCGGCTGGCGGCGCAGCAGGGCATGGCGGCACCGCTGAATGCGCGCATGTGCGAGCTGCTGGGCGGCCCGCGCCAGCGCCTCACGGGCAAGCAGATGCGCCAGATGCTGGGGCTGTGATTGGGGTTGTGGCCATGTGATCAGGCTGCAGGTGACTCGCTGTCCAGCGGCACGCGCAGCCCGGTCTTGAGGCTGGCCAGCGCCACCGAGGTCCGAAAGCGCTTGATGTTGTCGTCCCCGTCAAAAAGCCGCCGCGTCAGCGCCTCGTAGTCCGCCATCGACGCCACGTTCACCACCAGCAGGTAGTCCGCCTCGCCCGTCACGCTGTAGCACTGCTGCACCGCGTCTTCCGCCGCAATGCGCGCGCGCAGCGGGGCGGTGCGGTCGGGGCGCTCGTTGTCCAGGTGCACCTCCAGCACGATGGTCAGCGGCTTGCCCACCTTCACCGGGTCCAGCATGGCCACGTTGGCGCGGATCACGCCGCTGTCTTTGAGCCGCTGAATGCGCCGCTGTACCGCAGGCGCCGACAGGTTCACCGCCTGCGCAATCGCGCGCTGGGGCGTGGTGTTGTCGGCCTGCAGGATGTCGAGGATCGCGAGGTCGAAGCGGTCAAGTGTTGCCGGGGTGGACATGGGGGTTCCTTGGAACGGAGTCTCAGGGTGAGCGAAAGTTGCGCGCAAGCCCCGAAATTCGAGCCAAAAGCACGCTGGGGTCGCACTATATTTTCAGCCCATGAGCGCTTCTCCCCTCCGTTCTCTTCTGCACCGGTTCTTCCCCTTCCTGGCTGTGCTGGGTTCCGTCACCGCGTTGGGCATTGGCACCTCGTGGGCCAAGCACTGGCTGTTTCCGGTGGTCGGGGCGCAGGGCACCACCGCCGTGCGCGTGGGTTTTTCGGCGCTGCTGGTGCTGCTGCTGTGGCGGCCCTGGCGCTGGCACCTGTCGCGCGCCGACGCGCGGGCCGTCATGCTGTACGGCGCGGCGCTGGGGGGCATGAACCTCATGTTCTACATGTCGCTGCGCACCCTGCCGTTTGGCCTGGCGGTGGCCATCGAGTTTGCGGGACCACTGGCGATGGCGATCTGGTCATCGCGCCGCGCGGTGGATTTTGTGTGGGTGGCGCTGGCCATCGCGGGCCTGGGCATGCTGTTGCCGCTGGGGCTCAACGGCAGCACGCTGGACCCGGTGGGCGTCTTCTACGCCCTGGGCGCGGCCGTGTTCTGGGGGCTGTACATCGTGTTCGGCAAGCGCGCCGGGCACCTGCACGCGGGGCATTCGGTATCGCTGGGCCTGCTGGTGGCCGCGCTGGTGGTGGTGCCGGTGGGTGTAGCGCACGCCGGCGCTGCGCTGCTGTCGCCCACCGTGCTGCTCATTGGCGTGGCGGTGGCGGCGGTGTCCAGCGCCATCCCGATCTCGCTGGAGATGATGGCTTTGAAACGCCTGCCCAAAGAGGCCTTCGGCATCATGATCAGCATGGAGCCCGCCGTGGCCGCACTGGTGGCCATGGCGCTGTTGGGCGAGCACCTGAGCGCGGTGCAGTGGCTGGCCATTGGTTGCATCATGGCTGCGTCGATGGGCAGTGCCATGACGGCTGCGCGGCCCGCTGCTGCCGACCGCGCGGCACCGCAGGCGGCCTGAGGGCGGTGCCATGGCACGGCGCATTGCCTGACAGTGGTGTGGTCTGCAGGCTGGCAAGGGCGGCCTAGCTGCAGGGCTAAAAAAGGACAGTGACGGCACCCCGTTGGCGCCGTCGCCCCATGTCCAAGGAGCCGATCATGATTCCAGCCACTACCCCACTCCCTTCCGCTGCGACCGCCACACCGGTGGACAAAGACCTGGCCGAGCAAGCGCGCCCCGGCTACGGAATCCCGTCGCAAGATCCCCGGACCGGCGCACAGACCGCGCTGGAGCCTGAAGACGCAGAGCGCGAAGCCCACTCCGCCTTGATGGGCGGCGGCATGATGGCTGGCGCAGCAGCCGGCGCCGCCGTGGGCGTGGCCGTCGCGGGCCCGGTGGGTGTTGTGGTCGGTAGCACCTTGGGCGGCATTGCCGGTGCGCTGGGAGGTGCCGCTGCGGGCACCATGGTCAGCCCGGACGAGCCTTTGGCCGATGCTGTGGAAGGCGATCACCTTGCGCAGTCTGCGCGAGGGCCAGCAGGCAAGAGGGACTCGAAGTAAGGCCGCCAAGGCGGCCACGCGCTGACTGGGGCAGTGCGCGTACTGTGTGCGGATGCTTCAGATTTGATAGCTGCCAGCGCATATTGTACTAGCGCTAGCGGCCATTTTGGCTATGAAGCTGGTCCCCTCGACAGGAATCGAACCTGTATCTAGCGCTTAGGAGGCACTCGTTCTATCCATTGAACTACGAGGAGGCAAGGCAGCCGCGCATTGTAGTGGTGCGCAGCTGCCTCTTTAGCCGCCTGGGCCTCAGTCGTATTTCACCGTGTAGATGATGTCCACCGCACTTTTCTCGCCAGTTTGCCCGCGCAGCGTGAGGCGGCGGGAGAGGTCGTAAAAGATGTACAGCGTGCCCAGCGTGCCCGACAGGCTGCGCTCATAGGTCACGTACAGGTCTTTGGACAGGCGCTTGCCGAATGTGAGGGCGGCGGCGCTGGCGTCTTCGCCGGTGGTGGCACCGCGGAAGCCGATTTCGTCCAGGCCCAGGCGGCTGGCGGCGTTGGCGGTGGGGCTTTGGCCGCCGTTGCGGCCCAGCAGGGCCAGCGCGGCTTGTTGCAGCACGGCCGCTTCGGCGCCTCCGGCCGAGGCATTGCGGCCCAGCACCACCCACGACAGTTTTTCGGCATCGGGCAGTTCCGGGTCGGAGTACAGCGTGACGCGCGGCGCCTGCGCGCTGCCCGTGACCTGCACCCCGGCGCGCACGCTGATGTTGGGGCGCAGCGCCAGGATGTCGAGCGAGGGGTTGTTGTACGGGCCGTTGAAGCGGATGAGGCCCGTCTCCACGTCCAGCATCTGGCCCCAGGCGCGGTAGCGGCCCTGGTCGGTGCGCACCTCGCCAGTCACGCGGGGCGGGGCGCCGGGCACGGCGCTGCTGCGGATGTCCACCTCGCCCGTCAGCCGGGTGGTGATGCCCTGGCCTTGCAGCGCAAAGTCGCGCCCCAGGTTGAGGGTGATGGCGATGTCGGGCGGCTTGGCGGTCTCTGCCTGCGCGGCCACCTGGTTGGCCTTGGCGGCGGCCTGGGCCTTGGCCTGGTCTTCGCGGTCCTTGGCGGCGGAGCGCACGACCACGTCCGAGCCCAGGCGCGGCGCGGATTCGTCCGGCAGGATGATGGTGGCGCGGTCGGTGGTGAGCTTGCCGCGCAGGCTGATCTGGCCCTGCTGCAACTGGGCCTGCAACTGGCCCGACACGCTGACCTGCCGGTCGGCACGCACCAGCACCTGCAGGGCCTTGGCCTCGGCCTGCAGGGACATGGTGATGCCTGACATGCCCGTGCCTGCAGTGGCGCTGTCGCCCCAGGCCACGCGGCCAGTGGCGGTCAACGTGCCGCCGTCCTGCGCGGCGGCTGTGCGGTTGCCGCTGAAGCCTGCGATGCGCGCGCTGCTGCCACGCCCGCCTTGCAGGCGGAACTCGGTGATGTTGAGCTGGTTGCCCTGCAGCGTGGCGCGCAGGCGGCCGCCTTGCAGGTCCACGCCGTCCACCACGGAGCGCACTGCCATGTCGTCGGCCCCCAGGGTGCCTGCCCAGCGCGGTGCGTCGCGTGTGCCCGACAAGGTGGCGCTGGCATCCAGCGTGCCGCGTACACGCCAGCCGGGCGGCGCCAGCGCAGACCACACGCCCACGTCGGGCAGGCGGGCGCGCAAGGTGCCGGCCAGTGGTGCATCGGCAGGCCAGGTGATCGGGGCATCGGCGTTGGCAGCGGACAGACGCGTGCTGGCGGTGGCGTCGATCTCGCCCGCGCGGTCGCTGGCCCAGAGCAGGCGCGCGCGCAGCGTGTCGCCTTCGGCGGTGACCGTGATTTCTGCCTGGCGCACGCCGGCGGGAGTGCCTGGGGCGCTCGATGCGCTGGATGCACCTGCAGGCGGCGTGGCCGCAGTCGCCAGCACGGTGGTGGCTCCGGCGCCGGTGCCTTGGCCGCTGCTTTGCACCGCTGTGACGGCCGTGGCATCGCCCGCCAGGATGCGCAGGTCGCCACTCGCACGGCGCAGGCTGGCGCTGGCGCGCAGGGCGTCGCCCATGGTGTCCACATTCCATTGCCCGTCGAGCACGATGCTGCTGGCCAGGCCCATGCGCGCAAGCAGCGGCTGCGCGGGCCGGCCTGCGGCGGCGGGCGTCTCGCCCAGGCCCAGCGCATCCACCCAGGCCATGGGTAGGCCCTGCAGCGTGCCCTGCGTTTGCAACCGCAGGGGGGTGTTGGATGCCGTGGCGGCAGACCATTGCACCGGCGACCAGCGCAGCGCCACGGTGCCCGGCAAGGGGCCTGTGACCCGGGCCTGACCGGCCGATGCCTGCAGGCTGAGGGGGCTGGTGGTGGGCGATGGTGCCGCACGCCCGCTGGCCGGTGACCTGGGGGCTCCAGGGGGGGGAGCGCCGGTGCGCAAGGTCAGGCCCAGGGGCTCAGCCAGTTGCAGCGTCCATGGCCCGGGGCGCTGGGCGACCTGGGCTTGCAGGCGCAGTTCGCTGACCTGCAACTGCCATTGCCCGGCACCCACCAGGGTGCTGGCAAGGCGTGTCTGCACCGTGGTCTGCAGGGCCTGGGGCGCTGGCGTGCGGACCTCGCCGGTCAACGCCAGGGAGGCCTGCGCCAAGTTGCCCCCCAGTTCGGCTTTGAAGGCGCGCAGTTGCAGGGCTTGCCCGGCGGATGTGCCGCCGCTGGCGTTGGTGGTGGCCGGGAGCGTCAGGTCCAGCTGGGGGGTGTTCAGAGTGGCCTGCAGATCAAAGCGGTCGGGGGTGCGGGCGGGTGCGCTGTTGGCGGTGGCAGGCTGAAGTTGCTCAGTCAACGTCTGCCATCCACCCTTCCAGCGCGCGGTGATCTGTGCGGCGCCCTGGGCGCTGGCCCCTTGCAGAGTGCGCTGTACGGAGGTGCCCACCACGGGCAGGCCAGCCAGCCAACGCTGCGTGAGTGCTGCATCGGACCACTGCAGCTGCAGGTCGCCAGCGCCGCTGCGCGGGGCCAGTGTGCCTTGTGCCTGTGCGGTGGCGCCGGGCACTGCCAGGGTGACCTTGCCTTGCGCAGATTGGGTGCCCAGTGCGACCTGCAGCCCGGTGGTTTCCACGCGGGCCTGCAGTGCGTCCAGGAGCAGGCGGTCCAGCCGCACCGTGCCGCCGTCGGCGGCCTGCCAGGTGCCTTGTGTGCTGAAGGTGTTGATGCGCAGCGGTGCGCCCGATGCACCTGGGGTCTTTACGGTTGCTGCACGCGCCGCCGTACCGGTGTCTGCCCGCACGTCGGCACTGAAGCGCACGGCGTCGCCCTGGGTTTGTGCGGTGACGCGGCCGGAGAGTGGGGCGGCGGCCAGCAGCGTGTGCAGGGCGTCGGGGCGCAGCGCGCGCAGGGTGGCCTGGCCCTCCAGGGCATGGGTGGCTGGAGTGTAGTGGCCCTGTGCGGTGATGCGGCCCGCACCCGCCTGCAGGGTGGCGCTGGGCACGGTCCAGCGGGTGCCGTCGTAGCTTGCGCTGGCGTCCAGCGCGGTCAGTGGCAGGCGGGCGGTGTCCCAGGGGCCGGGCAGGTCGTTGCGCAGCGCGGCTTGCAGGCTCCAGCCTGCCGTGCCTGTGCCACCGGATGTCGGGCCGGCTTGCAGCGTGCCGTGCAGTTGCGTGACCGGTGCCTGCGGCCACAGGGCTGCCAGGTTGACGGCACGCAGCGTGGCGTTGGCAGACTGCAGGGGCTGCTGTGCCCACGGTGCCAGCGTGGCGGTCAGGTCGGCCTGTATGGGGTCGGCCGCATGCGCAGGGGTCGCGCGTGGGGGCAGGGATTTGGATGCGCCCGGTTTGCTGGCAGGCGCAGCCACGGGCGGTGTGGCGGCTTCGCTGGTTGGTGCGGGCTTCAGGCGTGCCTGCAGTTGCAATTGGGCGGCGGCGGTGGCCAGCGTGCCCTGTAGCGTGGCGTGGGCGCCCACCTGCAGCGCGGCACCGCCCCCGGGCACGGCGGTTTGTACGGTGCCGTCCACGGTGGCATCCAGCGCCATGGGGGCTTGTGCATCCAGCGTGGCGCGTGCGCTGTACAGGCCCTGGGCCAGTTCTACCGCGCCGATGTTCAGGCGGTGCTGGCGGCCATCAAACCGGTAGTCCCCCACCAGGCCCTGGGCCTCCACGGCGGGGGTGCCGGCCCACAGCAGCTGGTCTACCCGGAACGGCGCGCCCAGCTGCAGCGGCAGCACCAGGTCGGTGAGGGGCGTGGGCGGTGGCTCGGGCGTTTCGGCGTGGAGCAGACCGCCGTGGGGGCCTACATGCTCCAGGCGGCGCTGCAGCAAGGGGGCCAGTTGCCAGCCCAGGCGGATGTCGGTCACTTCCACCGCCAGGGTGGGGCTGCTCCAGCGCAGCCAGCCAATGCGCCCGCCGCTGCGCAGCGAGCCACTGACATCGCGGCTCTCCAGCTGCTGGTTGGCGGGCAGGTATTGCGCCGCTCGGGCCAGCGTGGTGGCCAGCGACGTGCCGCTGCCCGCCCACCACCACAGCAGCGCGCTGGCCGCCAGCAGCAAGGCCAGCAGCGTTGCCAGCAACCAGCCCAGGGCCCGCAGCCAGCGCGGCCGGCGAGGGGGCTGAGGGCGGGGTGCCGACGAGGACCCGGCGCTGAAGTCTGACGCGCGGGCGCGCGGCTTGGGAGTGTGGGGGGCGTCGCTTATCGCCATCAGAAGCTGAACCCCAGGCGCAGGTGCAGCCGCACCTCTTTGGTCTTGACGCCGTAGGCCAAGTCGGCCTGCAGCGGGCCCACGGGGCTGCGCCAGCGCACGCCGGCACCCACGCCCACGCGCGGGCTCAGGTCACCCACCTTGTCGGCCACGGCACCGGCATCCACAAACAGCGTGCTTTCCCAGTCGGTCATCGCACCCTCGTAGACGATGGGGCGTTGCCACTCCACGCTGCCCACGGCCAGGTAGCGGCCCCCGTACAGCTGACCGTTGTCGGTGCGCGCGCCGATGCTGCGGTAGCCGTAGCCGCGCACGGTGGTGTCGCCGCCCGTCACAAACAGCTGCGTGACGGGGATCTGCGCGCCCTCGCGCGCCAGCACTGCGCCGGCCTCTGCCCGCAGGGCCACACGGGCATTGCGGCCGATGCCTGCGTCGTCCTGCACGCGCCCTGCGGGGAGGAAGGACTGCCACCGCACCAGGGTGCGCACAAACGGGTCGCGCTCGGGCCGCAGCGTGGTGCCCAGGCCCAGTTCCACCGCCACGCCATGGCCGCGTGTGGGGGCGGTCAGGCTGTTGAAGTAGCGGCCCGTCCAGCCGTAGTTGATGCTCAGGGCGGTGCTGGTGTCGGAGGGCGACCGCGTGTTGTCGGTCAGGCCCTGGCTGTTGGCGTAGTCGTACTGCAGAAAGTAATTGCGGTCGATGGATTTGGTGCTTTTGCTGCGGCCCGCGCGCAAGCGGCCGCTGTTCACGTCGTAGTCGCCCGTGGCCTCGCGCAGCAACTGGCCGCCCGCAAACCAGCGCCAGCCGTTGTCGTTGGGCAGGTCCGTCCATTCGGTGTTGGCGAGCTTGGTTTCGCGGTCGAGCGCGAGTTTGGTCACCGCGCGCCAGCCCAGCACGGGCATCTGGTTATGGATGTGTTCCAGGGACAGGCGTGCGCCGCTGTCGGTCGAGAAGCCCGGGCCAAAGACCAGCTTTTGCATCGGGGCCTCACGCACCTGGGCCACGACGGGGGCGGCCTGCGGGTCGGTGCCTTCGGTGTCGAGCGTGAGGAACACGGCGTCGTAGTAGCCGCTGCTGGCCAGGCGCAGCTGGGCGTCCAGCATCTCGGCCTCGTCATACACGGCGCCCGTGGGCAGTCGTGCCAGGCGTCGCGCACCGTCGCTGTCGTAGCGCTGGCTGCCTTGCACGCGCAAGGGGCCGAAGCGGTAGGCGGGGCCGGGGTCATAGCTCACGCCCAGCTGGGCTTCGTGCCGGTCGGCATCGATCTCGGCCCGGCTGTTGGCGATGCGGGCCGTGGGGTAGCGCCGGGCCTGCAGCTGGCGCAGCCCGTCGGTCTTGGCACTGTCCCAGGCCGACTGGGTGAAGGGCTGCCCGGGGGCGAGGGACCAGTTGCGCTGTAGGCGTTGCTGCCGTCGCGCCAGGGTGTCTTTGTCGGCCTCGTCGGTGCCTGCCACCGTGATGTCGGCACGCGCAATGCGAGTTTGGGGGCCGGGCTCCACGGTGACCGTGACGGTGCGGGGTGCGCCCTTGCGGGTGCCCGCAGTCTCTTGCGCCTCGGTCAGCTCCACGGTGATGGTGGGCGCAAAGTAGCCCAGGGTGCCCAGCAGTTCACGCGCGTTGGCGTCGGTGGCGCCCAGGAGGCGCTGCAGCTCGTTGGCCTGCAGGTCGGGCAGCTGGCGAAAGCGCTGCAGCTCCAGGTGGCGCTCCAGTGTCTCGCGCACCGCGTCGGGGGCGCGCACCACCACGTCAAACGATGGGGCACCACTGCTGGCTTCGGGGCTGATCAGGTCGCTGCGGGTGTCGCCGGTCGTGGGCTCATCGGCACGCGGCAGCAGGCTGCAGCCGCTCAGGCACAGCGCGCCGGAAAGCAGCAACGCCGACCACAGGGCCGGCGTTGGGGTACTAACAGTGGCGGGGCGCAAAACGCGGAAGGGCACGGTGCGAGAGGATGTGTCAGGGGATCATATGGGGGATGGCAAGCCTGCCAGTCCGCCCGATGCATCCCCGACTATGCCCTGAAACGGGAGCGCCCCCTGTCGGACAGATGCTCACAAGGCATCCGTCCCTGCTGCAGGGCCTATTTGGACAGCAGTCGCATTGTCTCTTCCAGCCCCTTGAGCGACAGCGGGTACATGCGGTTGCCCACCAGCTGCTGGATGATGCTGATGCTCTGGCGGTATTGCCATACGCCTTGGGGTTCGGGGTTGATCCACGCAAACTTGGGGAAGGCGTGCGTGAGGCGCTGGATCCACTCCGCGCCCGGCTCCTCGTTGTTGTATTCCACGCTGCCGCCGGGCTGCAGGATTTCGTAGGGGCTCATGGTCGCGTCGCCCACAAAGATCAGCTTGTAGTCCTTGTTGTACTTGCGGATGATGTCCCAGGTCGGGAACTTCTCG
>ERZ778025.719-NODE-719-length-41524-cov-6.632400_pt1 | contig 41524 bp, 39 predicted proteins | sample MGYA00375755_ERZ778025 | MGnify/ENA primary metagenome ERZ778025 (study PRJEB29350, sample SAMN05389825) | bioreactor metagenome | isolation source: Thiocyanate bioreactor | place: South Africa: University of Cape Town | collected 2014-03-17 ... | reverse complement strand
GAAGCCCGGCCTGATGATGGCCAGCATCTACCGCACCCTGCTGCGCGAGATCGAGCACGAGAACTTCCAGGTGCTGCACCAGCGCATCCGCCTCACGCCGCTGCGCAAGTTCTGGCTGGCCTGGAAGATGCAAGCCCTGGGCAGGATGTAGCCCGGCGTGGCACCGCAGAAAGTCGCCGTCATCGGGGCTGGCTGGGCCGGCATGGCCGCAGCCATCGCCCACCGGCAGGCAGGCCGCCAGGTCACCGTGTTCGAGGCCGCACGCACCGTGGGCGGCCGCGCACGGGCCGTGCCGGGCGTGCTGCCCGATGGCACAGCGGCCACGCTCGACAACGGCCAGCACATCCTGATTGGCGCCTACACCGAGAGCCTGCGCCTGATGCGCCTGGTGGGCATAGACCCCACCACCGCGCTGCTGCGCCTGCCGCTGACCCTGCAGTTCCCCGACGGCCAGGGCCTGCAACTGCCCGACCTGCCCCCGCCGCTCGATGCGCTGCTGGGCATCGTGCGCGCCAAAGGCTGGGGCTGGCAAGACAAGGTCGCCCTGCTGCGCACGGCCATCGCCTGGCAGCTGCGCGGCTTTCGCTGCGCACCCCACACCTCGGTGGCAGACCTGTGTGCCCCGCTCACGCCCCGGCTGATGGCCGAGTTCATCGACCCGCTTTGCGTATCGGCACTCAACACCCCCGCCCGCGAGGCCAGCGGCCAGGTGTTTTTGCGGGTGCTGCAAGACAGCCTGTTCAGCGGGCGCGGTGGCTCCAACCTGCTGCTGCCCCGCACCGACCTGGGCGCGCTGTTCCCCGAGGCCGCGATGCGCTGGCTAGTGCAGCAAGGCGGCCAGGTGGTCACCGGCCAACGCATCCAGCGGCTCGTGCCCCTGCCCAGCGGACGCTGGCAGTTAGCGGGGACTGTGGGTGCGGCGCAAGGCTCAGAAGTAACCGATGCCTTCGACCACATCACCCTGGCCTGCCCCTCGTGGGAGGCCGCGCGTCTGGTCGATGGCCTTGCCAGCACGGCGGGCCTGGCCGCTGCCGCCCGCTGGAGCGCCACCGCCAATGCCCTGCGGTTTGAGGCCATCACCACCGTATACGCCCACGCCAGTGGCGCGCGCTTGCCCCTGCCCATGCTGGCGCTGCGCAACACGGCCGAGCACCCGGCGCAGTTCGTGTTCGACCGGGGCCAGCTTGACGGCCAGCAGGGCTTGCTGGCCTTTGTGGTGAGCGCCAGCAACGGCAACCGGGCACTCATCGAGCAACAGGTGCTGCAGCAAGCCGCCGCGCAGCTGGGCCTGTCCGGCCTGCGCCCTGCGCAAACCGTGGTCGAAAAGCGCGCCACATTTGCGTGCACCCCCGGCCTGCAGCGGCCCGCCATGCAGGTGCTGCCGGGGCTGACGGCCTGCGGCGACTATGTGGACGGCCCCTACCCGGCGACGCTGGAAGGCGCGGTGCTCAGTGGCACCGCCGTGGCGGCCTGCGCGGCAGCTAGCTGACCCCACGCCGCCAGGGCCTGCGGGCCACCCCCGGGTAACTACCAAGCCCGCTGACAGCATTCCGAAAGCACGGCCCGGGCACCATGGCACCACACGCATACCGCATGCGCCTTGTTCGCCTTTGGGCCCTTTGGCCTTTCGGCCTATCGTTTTCACGGAGACACCCCCATGCTTTCACACGAACACCCCGCCCTCTGGTCCCCCACCCGCCGCCATCTGCTGGGCGCCAGCGGCGCCTTGGCCCTGGGCGGCCTGCTGCCCGCAGGTGCCTCGGCCCAGGCGGCCTGGCCCTCCAAGTCAGTGCGGTTTGTGGTGCCGTTCGCTCCCGGCGGCAGCTCGGAGATCGTGGCCCGCTCCACCGCTGCCGAGCTGGGCAAGACGCTGGGCCAAAGCGTGTATGTGGACAACAAGCCCGGTGCCGCGGGCAACATCGCCATGGGTGAAGTGGCACGCTCGGACGACCAGCACACGCTGATCCTGGGCCACATCGGCACGCTGGCCGTCAACCCTTTCATCTTCGACAAGCTGCCCTACGACGCCAACAAGGACTTCAAGCCCGTGAGCCTGCTGGCCAAGGTGCCCAGCCTGTACGTGGTGCACCCCGACGTGCCCGCCAAGAACCTCAAGGAGTTCATCGCTTACGCCAAGAAGAACCCGGCCAAGCTCAGCTATGGCTCGGCGGGCAACGGCAGCGCGGGCCACCTGGCGTTTGAATACCTCAAGATGACCGCCGAGATCTTCATGCTGCACGTGCCCTACCGTGGCACCGGCCCCATGATGACCGACCTGCTCTCGGGCCGCCTTGATGCCGCTGCCGTGGGCGCTGCCGCCCTGCTGCCTTTCATCAAGGCCGGCAAGGTGCGCTGCATTGCCACCGGCTCGGCCAAGCGCCTGCCCCAGCTGCCCGACGTGGCCACGGTGGCCGAACAGGGCTTCCCGGGCTTTGAGATGACGCAGTGGTACGGCATGCTGGCCCCCGCCAACCTGGCACCGGCCAACCTCGAAAAACTGGCAGCCGAGACCGCCAAGGCCGTCAAGGCCCCCGGCTCGCTGGAGCGCCTGAACGCGGACGCTGCCGAAGCCATTGGTGGCACGCCCGCACAGTTTGCGCAGTTCATTGCGTCCGAACAGGAGCGCTGGAAGAAGGTGCTGCTGCGCGCGAAGGTGAAGCCAGACTAAGAAGCCCCCTGAGCCGCTTCGCATCTTCCCCCTTTCTCTCGCCCCGCTGCGCGGGCCGGGAAGGGGGACGCAGCCAGTGCGGCGGGGCGGCCCTTGCACGGCTGCCTGGCCTGGGCAGCGCGTGCGCACAGTGTGGCTGCTGGCGCCTGCGCGCCCTCACCGCTCCGCATTGAATGGCTCAACGCTGAATGCAAGCCCTGCGCCTTCCGCACAAACGGTAGCATTCCCCTATGCGCATCCTCCTGGCCGAAGACGACCACAACCTGGGCACCTGGCTCAGTCGCGCGCTGGAGCATGCGGGCATCCATGTCGAATGGGTGAATGATGGCCGCCTGGCCGACCGCGCGCTGCAGCAGCACGACAATTACGACGCTCTGGTGCTGGACCTGGGCCTGCCCGGGCTGGACGGGCAGGCAGTGCTGCAACGCCTGCGCGACCGCGACCAGCGCCTGCCCGCGCTGATCCTGACGGCGCGTGACTCGCTGGACGAGCGCGTGCGCTCGCTCAACGCGGGGGCCGACGACTTTCTGGCCAAGCCCTTTGAGCTGGCCGAGCTGGAGGCACGCCTGCACGCCCTGGTGCGCCGCGCGCGCGGCAACGAACACCAGCGCCAGGCCTGCGGGGCGCTGGTGTATGACAGCGCCCGCAAGCAGTTCACGCTGCGCGGCGAGCCGCTGGCCCTCTCGCCGCGCGAACATGCCGTGCTGCGCGTGCTGGTGCAGCGCAGCGGCGAGCCGTTTTCCAAGCAGCAGATCCTGGACCGGGTGTTCACCGACGATGACGACGTGCACCCCGAAGCCGTGGAGGTGTTTGTGCACCGCCTGCGCAAGCGGCTGGATGGCAGCGGTGTGCGCATCACCACGCTGCGCGGCCTGGGCTACGCGCTAGAGGCTGACTGACCGATGGGCCTGACCGCACGCCTGCGCCGCGCCAGCCTGTGGCGCCTGCTGGCCATGCTGTTGCTGCCGCTGCTGGCCCTGGTGACGGGCGTAGAGCTGTGGATGACCCGGCACGATGCGCTGGAGGCCGCCAACGCGGCCTACGACCGCTCGCTGCTCGGGGCGCTCAAGTCCATCGACGCCAACATCTCCACCGCCTCGGGCGGCCTGTCGGCCGAGCTGCCGTACAGCATGCTCGAATTCTTTGAACTCACGGCCAGCGGCAACGTGTACTTTCGCGTGGCGTCGTCCGACGGGCTGGTGGAGCTGGGCAATGCCGACCTGCCCTTGCCCGCTGGCGAGCTGGAGCCCGGCGTACCGCGCTTTTATGACGCCACCTACTTTGGCGAATCCGTGCGGCTGGCCGCCTACCGCCGCGCGCTGGACCGCGCAGAACCCGCATCCACCGTGCTGGTGCAGGTGGCCGAAAGCACCCGCTCGCGCCAAGACTTCACCGACCGCTTTGTGCGCCGCGCGGTGCAGCGCGATGCGCTGGTGCTGGCCCTGATGGTGCTGGGCACTGCGGCATTGCTGGCCGTGGCGCTGCGCCCACTGGCGCGGCTGGCGCGCGAAGTGCAGGCCCGCAGCAGCGACGACATGACCCCGCTGGCATCGAGCGACCTGCCCGCCGACATCCGCCCGCTGGTGGACGCGGTCAACCAGCAGATGGCGCGCACGCAAGACCTGGTGGCGCAGCAGCGGCAGTTTCTGGACGACGCCTCGCACCAGCTGCGCACCCACCTCACCACGCTGCAGATGCAGATCGACTACGCGCGCCGCGAGGGCGACAGCACGCAGGTGCAGCACACGCTGGCCGCCATTGGGGGCGAAATCGCCCGCGCCACGCGCAGCACACAGCAACTGCTGGCACTGGGCCGCAGCGACACGGCGGCGGTGGAGCTGACGCCGTTCGACCTGGCCGCGCTGCTGCGCACGGTGGCGCTGGAGCTGCTGCCCCAGGCGCGCGCCAAGCAGATCGACTTCGGCATCCATACGCCCGCCGCTGGCATCGAGGCCGTGGGCGACAGTGGCCTGCTGCGCGAGGCCCTGACCAATCTGGCCGCCAACGCCATCGCCTACACCCCCGCGCAGGGCACCGTCACCGTGTCGGCAGCGGGTGACAGCCTGGGCTGGAGCATCAGCGTGGAGGACAACGGCCCCGGCCTGCCCGCCGAGGAGCGCGACGCCCTGGGCCAGCGCTACCGGCGCGGCTCGCAGGCCACGGCGGGCGGGTCGGGCCTGGGGCTGGCGATTGCGCGGTCGATTGCCGAGCGGCACCGGGGCAGCCTGCGGCTGCAGGCGCGCGCTGAAGGACCGGGGCTCCTGGCGATACTCTGGTGGCCCCGCGCCTGACGCAGCCCGCTGAACCACTGAAACTCCACGCCCCATGCCGCAGCCCTTGCCCGCCACGCACCGCCCGCTGACCGCGCCTTGCAGCCGCCGCCAGCTGCTGCAGACGCTCGCGGCCGCCGCCAGTGCTGGCGCGGGCTTGGCCCCCTTATCAGCAGCGGCAGACGCATCCCGTGAACCAGCAGAGTGCATTGCACCATCACGCCCCGGCGGCGGATTCGACCTGACCTGTGGCCTGGCATCGCAAGCGCTGCAGGCCGTGCGCCCCGGCCGCACGCCGCTGCGCACCCGCTACCTGCCCGGCGGCATTGGTGCAGTGGCGTTTGACCAGGTGGCCACGGGCCGCCTGGGAGGGTCCGGCACGCTGGTGGCGTTCTCCAGCGGCTCGCTGCTCAACCTGGCGCAGGGCCGCTTCGGCCCGCACCCGGTGAGCGCCGTGCGCTGGATAGCGACGCTGGGCAACGACTACGGCGTGGTGGCGGTGCACCGCGACGCTCCCTACCAGCGCTTGCAGGACGTGGTCACCGCATTGCAAAAAGATTCGGGCCGTGTGGTGTTTGGCGCCGGCGGCACGCTGGGCAGCCAGGACTGGGTGAAGGCCGCGCTGCTGGTGCGCGCAGCGGGGCAAGACCACAAGCGCATGCGCTTTGTGTCGTTTGAGGGCGGTGGCGAAGCGCTCAAGGCGCTGGGCGGCCGCCACATCGACATCTTCACCGGCGACGCGGCCGAGGCCACCCGGGCCGCTGCAGAAGGCCTGCCGGTGCGCATCCTGGCGGTGCTGGCCCCCGCGCAGTTGCCCGGCACCCTGGCCGCTCTGCCCACCGCACGCGAGCAAGGCATTGACCTGCAATGGACCACCGTGCGCGGCCTCTACATGGCCGCCAGCGTGCCCGACGCCGTCGCCCACGCCTGGACGACTGCCCTGCAGGAGGCGCAGGCGGCACCCGGCTATGCCGCCCTGTGCGCCCGCCATGGGCTGTACCCCTTTGCGCTCAGTGGCGCCGCCCTGGATGACTATGTGCAGCGCAGCCTGGCCGACTATCGCCGCCTGGCGCAAGACTTGGGGCTGCGGTCCTGGCCGCGTTGAGCTGCGCCACGCACCACCTCGACTCTACGCTGGCAACACGCCAGCACCATGCAGTCCCGGCAACCCTGCAGGCCGGTCGTCTGCAGGCAGCACCGCCGTGCGGCGCTCGGTCTCGGCATCTACTGCTGCGGGCAAAGAGGACTGCGCCACATAGGCCGTCAAGGTGTTGCGCCATTCTTCGTTCGATGCGTCCATGGCGCGCCGCATGCGTGCCAGCAGCCAGCCGGCCGCACCCACCGTCAAGGCCAGCATGGCCAGCAGCCCATACACCAGGGACGCCGGGAAATGCCCTGCATTCAGTTGCTCCACGCGGGCCAGCAATGCGAGCGTGGCCTGATGGTCCTGCTCGGCCTGCGCGCGCATGCGATCCACTTCCACCTGCAAGGCCTGCATGCGCGCGCTGGCAGTCCCCCCGCCGTCCAGCGCGTTGACCTCTGGGTTTGAAGCCGCTAGCGGCGTCAGCGCCGCACCGTCGGATGGAGCCCCTTCGCCCGAGGCGGGCGGCGTGACCAGCGCCGTCAACGGCTCCATCACCAGCCGGGGCTTGGCCGGACCCGGCGCAGCAGGTGCGGCAGCCGGAGCCACCGAGGCGGTGGACGATGCCGACGCTTGTGCGGGGGGCACTGCTGCGGTCTCGGGCGCCCTGCTGGGCGCGGCGCTGGGTGGTTCCTGGGGCGAAGGCTGCGTCACGCTGGTCGCACCGGCCGCAGCCGCTGTGTCCGGGGACGGGGTGCGCGCTACAGGAGCCCCAGCAGACTTTGTGGCCACCCTTCTTGCGCTCTTGCGGGCTAACCGGCTGGCGGCCGACGCCTTGCGCGGCCGCGAGGAGCCCATTGCGGATGCAGAAGACGCTTCTCCGGCAACCACCCCACCCGCCCGCGAGGGGGAGACATCTGCCAGGGGCACCTCCCAGGGAATCGCCACCGGCCTCAGCCCCGCTGCCACGGTGGCGGGCAGGTCGGCCAGAAAGGTGTATTCGCGCGTCACGCGACCCGTGCAATGCACGGAGACCTGGGCGGTCAGCACCGGCTCGTCGGCCAAGTGGGAGGATTGCACCCGCAGCACCGGGTTGCGCTCTTGGTCGCCCGGCCGCACGCTCACCTGGACACGCCCCGCCGGCACCGCCACATCGCCGGACACCAGCCGCACTTGCGGGCACAAGGCGTCCACCAACATGCCAGGGTCCAGCTGGACTTCAAAGCCCAGGTCGATGGGCTGCCCCAGCCACACCTTGCCTTGCGGCGCGCCCAGGGACAGGGCTTCGGCAGCCTCGGCCAGCAGCCCCAGCAGGGCGACGATCAGGGAGTTACGCAGCATCACAACCACCTCCTGCCATTGCAATTAGTTTCTACATGAAACAAAACACAACGGAAAGAAATGAATGCGCAGGCCTCAGTGCCAAGCCCCGCAAAGCACGCAATCTAGAGCGCGGGGCATTGAGCAGCAGGCCGCCTAGGCGGCTATCGCTCCAGCCACCACTGGATCACCACCTTGGCCAGGAACCCCAGAAAACCCACGCCCAGCCCCAAGAAGATCACGAACGTGCCAAAGCGCCCGGCCTTCGATTCCCAAGCCAGTTGCCCAATGATGAACAGCATGTAGGCAATGAACGCCCCCACACCGTAGGTGAGGAAGAAGCCCGAGATCTGCGCCTCGGTAAATCCGAAAATCACGATGTCCCTCCAGGCCGACGCACAGAGGCATTCGGTACAGCGGGGGCCACCAGGTCACGCTCGGGCAAGCTGGATGCATCTACCAGGTCGCGGTATGCGTGCCAGCTGGCGTGGCCCAGCATGGGCATCACGGCAATCAGGCCCAGCAGCAGCGAGCCCAGGCCCAGCAAGGTAAAGCCCAGGATGATGGCAGCCCAGAACGCCATCGGCAGCGGGTTGGTGATGACCGCCTGCCAGCCGGTGAGCACAGCTTGCAGCAGTGTGGCGCGGCGGTCGAGCAGCAGCGGCATGGCCACCACGCTGGACGCAAAAATGGGCGCAGCCATCAGGCTGCCCAGCGCCAGCCAGATTTCAAACAACCAACCGTCGCGCGCCATGACCACATGGCGCAGAAAATCGAGCGGCGTCTCGATGGGTACGGGCGCGAGCAAGGTGATGAGCGCCGCCGAGGTCATGACCCACCCCGAGGCGGCCAGCGCCAGCAGGGCCCCGAACTGCAGCATGCACCAGTAGTCGCTGCCCCATTTGTTCACATGGCTGTTCTGCCAGTTGAGCCAGGTCTTGAGCACCACGCCCAGGTTGGCGGCCTCGCCACGCTCCAGCGCGCGGCTCAGCGCATACAGGCTGGTGGCCAGCACCGGTGCCACCACCAGAAACCCCGACAGCGCACCCGCCAGCAGCCAGAAGCGGTGGTGTGCCACCGCAAAGATGGCGGCGCCAAACAGGGTGAGCGCCAGGCCATGCGCAAAACTGATCCAGCCCGCCCGTGCCATGTCGCGCCAGGCCAGCACCAGCCAGGTCATGGGCTGCATCAGGCCGATGGTGCGGATGGCAGGTAATGGTGGGGGAGTACGGGGCATGGTGAGAGGGGTCGCTGAGCGACGATGGAGTGTGACCTGATCGGGCCGCAGCTTCAACCGCCGCGCGCCCAAACCTTGACCTGAGGCAAGAAACCGAACCCAGCAGAACCGGTCAGTCCAACAGCCGGCACAGCGCGGTCAGGCTGTCCACCGTGGCATGGGGCGGTGTGTCGTCGTGCGGCCAGGGGTGGTTGGCACTGTTGATCCACACCGCCTGCATGCCCGCGTTCAGCGCGCCCTGCGCATCCAGCGTGGCGTCGTCGCCCACGTGCAGCACCTCGTGGGGCAGCACATCCACGGCCGTGGCGGCCGCATGGAAGATGCGCACATCGGGCTTGGCGATGCCAAAGTCCGACGCGCTGATGCTGTGGCGAAAGTAGTGGCCGATGCCAATGCGGTGGATATCGGCATTGCCGTTGGACACCGCCACCACCGGGTAGCGCGCTGACAAGAAAGCCAGCGTGTCGTGCGCATCGTCAAACAGCTCCACCCGCTGCCGCTCGGCAAAGAACAAATCAAACGCTGGTTCGGCCAGCGCGGGCTCGTCACCGGCCTGCGTCAGCGCCAGCCGGATGGACTCGCGCCGCAGCGCGCTCAGGTCGCCCTTCAGGTCGGGGCGTAGGGTCACCATCTGGTTACGGATCGCGCGCAGCGCCTCGGTGTCCGAGAACAATGCCGCCGTGGCGGGCGCGTGGTGGGTCAGCCAGTCCAGCAGCACACTTTCGGCCCGCGTGATGGTGGGCCAGATGGGCCAGAGCGTGTCATCCAGGTCGATGGAGATCGCACGGATGCGGGAGGTATCCAGAGAGGGATTTGGCACAGGGCGCACCTGAAGGATGAAGGCGAAAAAGAGGCCCCGGTGATGCGCCGGGGCGAGGGCCGCAAAGCATACCGCAGGCCCTATGGACCCTCTGCAAAAATCAGCGCGCCGTGTGCATCAGCGGGCTCGGGCGGTCTGCCGCGTTGCAAATACTCGCAATAGCTACCGCTATTGCTGCGTTTTGCGCCTTGCAGCCCTTCCCGATCCGCTGCGCCCACTTGGCCAGCGAGATTCGTGCAGAGGGTCCCCGGGGATGCAGCGCGTTCAGTCTGTGGATGAAGCGCCCGCAGGCCCCAACGAAGATCCGCGCACCACCAGCAGGCCCGGCAGCAGGCTCTCGCGTGCAGGGCCTTCCAGGCCGTTGATGCGCTCCAGCAGGCACTGCGCCGCGCGTTGCCCGATGGCATCGGTGGGCTGTGCCACGGCGCTCAGGCCGGGCCGGATCAGCGACGCCCACTCAGGGTCGTCAAAGCCCACAAAGCCGAGCTGTTGCCCAAACGTCCACCCCATGCGCGACACGGCCGCAGCCACCCGCAGCGTGACCACCGAATTGCCCGCCACCACCGCGCAGCGCTCGCCGGGGCGGGCCTGCCGCAGCAGATCGGTGAGTGCCTGGTCCAGCACCTCATCGCCCTGCTCCGCCGCCAGCTCCAGCACCGTGCCGCTCACCGCCGAGCGTTTGGACGACACCAGCGTACGAAAGGCCTCCGTGCGCTCGATGCGGGAACTCACGCCCAGCAAGGGCTGGGTGATGTAGAGCAGACGCTGCCAGCCTTGCTGCTGCAGGTGGGCACAGGCTTCGCGCATGGCGCCCTGGTTGTCCAGCGAGACGAAGTCTGCCGCCAGCCCGGCGTGGCGCCGGTCCACCAGCACGGCGGGTTTGCCGTGCAAGGTGTTCACATCCGCCTGCCCCTCGCCCTGCCCCAGCGTGTTGAGGATGAACCCATCCACCTGGTAGCTGGCTAGCGCGTCGATGGCCGCGCGCTCGCGCTCGCGGTCGTTGCCCAGGTTGAACAGCATGACCAGGTAGCCAGCGTCCTGGCAGGCCTTCTCGGCGCCTCGCAAAACGGCCACCGAATAGGGGTTGGTGATGTCGGCCACCACCAGGCCAATGAGCCGCGATCGGCCGTGGCTCAGCGCCTGGGCCATGGGGCTGGGCACATAGGCCAGCTTGGCGATGGCGGCCTCAACCCGCGCCGCAATGTCGGGGCTGAGCAGGCGTTCTCGGTGGTTGAAGTAGCGCGACACCGTGGCCTTGGACACACCGGCCTCGGCCGCCACATCGGCAATGGTGGGGCGGGCACGGGGCGTGGCGGAGGGTGCGGGTGTCGGGGGGCTCATGCGGGTACGGAGTTGTACACGGGGGCCGGCCGTTCGCCCGCCAGCGCCTGCAGCAGGTTGGTGGTGGCCAGCGCGGCCATGGCATGGCGCGTGTCGTGCGTGGCCGAGCCGATGTGGGGCAGCGGTGTCACGCGCGGGTGGGTGCGCAGGGGCGACGCCAGCGGCAGCGGCTCCGTGGCAAATACATCGAGCCCCGCTGCGCGCAGCGGGCCATGGTCCAGCGCGTGCAGCAGGTCTTGCTCCACCACCGTGGCGCCCCGGCCGCCATTGATAAAAATGGCGCCGCGCTTCATGGCGGCAAACAGTTCGGCGTTGACCATGCCCCGCGTGCTGTCCGACAGGGGCAACATGGCCACCACAAAGTCCGACTGCGCCAGCAGCGCGGGCAGCGGCGTGTGGATGGCCTTGCCCTGCAATTCAGGGGCTTGGGTGGCGAGGTCCACCGGGCGGCGGGCGTGGTACATCACCGGCATGCCAAACCCCAGTGCGGCGCGGCGCGCCACGGCCTGGCCAATGCGGCCAAATCCGAGCAGGCCCAGCGTCTTGCCATGCACATCGCTGCCAAACAGGTCTTCTCCAATGTTCTTCGTCCACCGGCCCTCGCGCACCAGCTGCGACAGCTCCACCAGCCTGCGGCTGGTGGCCATGAGGAGGGCAAACACTGAGTCTGCCACCGTTTCGTCGAGCACTCCGGGGGTGTGGCACAGCATGATGCCGCGCGACTGCAGCACGTCCAGCGCGTAGTTGTCCACGCCCACCGAAATGCTGGACACCACCTGCAGCCCGGGCGCACGCGCCAACACGGCGGCATCGATGGGAAAGCTGGAGCCGATGAGCCCGTGCGCCTGTGCCAGCGCGGCATCGAACCGCGCGCGCTCGTCGGGCTTGCGGGGGTCGGCCACGGTCACGTCGTGCATGGCGGTCAACCGCGCGAGCTGGTCGGGCGGCAGCTCGCGAAACACCAGCACCTGCTTGCGCGCTGGGCTTGTGCTGCCGTCTGCTGAAGGTAGCGCCAGGCTCACAGACCCGCCTCCTGCAGTTGTGCGCGGGTGGGCAGCCCTTCGGTGTCGCCCAGCACTTGCACGGCACGCGCACCAATCCAGGCACCACGGCGCACGGCGTCGGGCACGGGCAGGCCCTCCAGCAGGGCGCTGATCACGCCCACGGCAAAGCCGTCGCCCGCACCCACGGTATCCACCACCTGGGCTACAGGCACGCCGGGTACGCGGCCGGTGCCGGCCACATCGCTGTCGTAGTAAGCGCCCTCGGGGCCGAGCTTGACGACCACCAACTTGGCGCCCCGCTCGCGGTAAAAGCGCGCCACACCCTCGGGGGTGGTTTCGCCGGTCAAAAACACGCCCTCTTCCATGCCCGGCAGCACCCAGTCGGCATAGGTTGCCAGGGTGTTGATCCAGTGGCGCATGGTCTCGGGCGACGACCACAGCGTGGGGCGCAGGTTGGGGTCGAACGAGATGGTGCGGCCTGCGGCGCGCATCACCTCCAGCGTGCGGATGGCCGCCTGCAGGCTGGTGTCGGAGATGGCGGCAAACACGCCCGTGGCGTGCAGGTGGCGCGCGGACCGCAGCCAGGGCTCGTCCACATCGGCGGGCCCCATCTGGCTGGCGGCAGAGCCCTTGCGGTGGTACTCCACCTGCGGGTCGCGGCCATCGGTCACTCGCTCTTTGAACTGAAAGCCTGTGCGCTGCGTGGCATCGCACACCACGTGCGAGCAATCAATGCCTTCGCCCTGCATGGCAGCCAGCAGCGCGCGGCCCATCGAATCGGTGCCCAGGCGGCTGGCCCAGCCCACCTTCAGGCCCAGGCGCGCGAGGCCAATGGCCACATTGGTCTCGGCCCCGGCTGTACGCTTGTGAAAGCCGGTGGCGTTCTCCAGCGGGCCGGGCTCGTTGGCCACCAGCAGCAGCATGGCCTCGCCAAACAGCGCAACGTCAAAAGCCGGGGCGGTCATGCAGCCTCCCGTGCGGCGCGGATAAACGCCACCTGCTCGCGCGTGACGGCCACCAGGTCGTCACCCACCAGCGGGTATTCAATGGCATGCGGCACATCGGCATGCAAGGCACGCAGCACAGCGCGCCAGGGCGCCATCGATTCGGCCAGCGGCACCGCCACCCACTTGGCGGGCAAGCGCTGCACGCCCTTGCAGTGCACATAGCGCACATAGGGCGCCAGGGCCTGCGCGGCCTGCAGCGGGCATTCGCCCTGCCAGTGCCAGTTGCCCATGTCAAAGGTCATGCCCAGGCCGAGCCCCGCCTGCTCCTGGGCTGCAAAAAAGGCCTGCATCGCGGCCAGCGTACCGGCAGTGGCGGTCTGGTCGTTCTCGATCACCAGCTCCACCTGCGGGGCGGCCAACAGCAGGTCCTTGAGGCGGTGCAGCGAGGCATGCGACGAAGGACCAAAGCCACCAATCGACATCTTCAGGCGCGGCGCACGCAGCACCTGCGCAGCCTGCACGCCACGCGCCAGGGCTGCTTCATTCAGCGCGCCCTGCGGGGTCCACAGACCTTCGGGGCTGGAGTACACCGCCGCCCGGCCCGCCAGCGCGGGCAGCTCGGTGGTTGCATCGCGCAGCAGTTCGCCACGCACCTCCACGCCGTCCGCACCCGCTTGCTGGGCCAGGTCGGTGCACCACAACTGGCCGTGGCGACCGGTTTCGGCCGCGCCGAAGGAGGACAGGGAAATCAATACCTTCATGTGTTTCTTTCAGGCTCCGCCCACCAGGGCAGAGGCCATCAACCGCACGACCTGCCAGGTCTCAATGTGCGTGGTGGGAAGTCAGGATCTGGCCCAGGAACTGCCGCGTCTTGTCGTGCTGCGGCTGGCCGAAGAACTGCTGCGGTGGCGCCTGCTCCAGGATCTTGCCGTCGGCCATGAAGATCACCCGGTCGGCCACGCTGCGCGCAAAGCCCATTTCGTGCGTCACGCACAGCATGGTCATGCCGTCCTCGGCCAGGCTGATCATGGTGTCCAGCACTTCCTTGACCATCTCGGGGTCGAGCGCCGAGGTGGGCTCGTCAAACAGCATCACCTTGGGCGCCATGCACAGCGCACGCGCAATGGCCACGCGCTGCTGCTGCCCGCCCGACAGCTGGCTGGGGTGCTTGTGCGCCTGCTCGGGGATGCGCACGCGGGTCAGGTACTTCATGGCCACTTCTTCGGCCTGGGCCTTGCTCATGCCGCGTGATCGCATGGGGGCCAGCGTGCAGTTTTCCAGAATGGTCAGGTGCGGAAACAGGTTGAACTGCTGGAACACCATGCCCACTTCGGCGCGCACGGCGTCCACGTTCTTGCCGCCGGCGGTCAGGTCGATGCCATCGACCTCGATGCGGCCTTTTTGCACCGTCTCCAGCCGGTTGATGCAGCGAATCAGTGTGGACTTGCCCGAGCCCGATGGCCCGCAGATCACGATGCGCTCGCCTTGCCGCACCGACAGGTTGATGTCGGTGAGCACCTGGAAGCTGTCGTACCACTTGTTGACCCCTTCCATGCGGATGATCGGCGGCGTGCCGGGGGAGGTCGTGACTGCGTCGCTCATCAATGGCTCCTTATCGTTCAGGCAGGCTTACTGCAGCTTGGGCAGGTCGGCGCCCAGCCACTTCTGGTACAGCTTGTTCAGCTCGCCATTGGCGGTGTTGCGGGCCACAAAGTCGTTCACGGCCTTGGTCAGCTCGTCCTGGCCGGGGCGCAGGGCAATGCCCATGGCCTGCTGCAGCAGGTTGAACTTGTTCTCGAACGTGTTGGCTGGCACGCGCTTGGCGATCTGCGCGGCCACCGTGACCGAGCAGCCGATCGCATCGACCTGGCCCGAGATCAGGGCCTGCATGGCCGATGCGTCGTCGTCAAAGCGGCGGATTTCGGTGCCCTCGGGCGCGGCCTTGGTCACGGCCACGTCTTGGGTGCTGGCACGGGCCACGCCCACGCGCACGGTCTTCAGGTCGGCAGCGCTCTTGATGTTGGCGCCGGTCTTGCCGTACAGCACGATGGTCGCGGCAGCGTAGGGCTGCGAGAACTGCACCTGTTTGGAGCGCTCGGGCGTGATGGCGAGCGAGGCCACCAGCACATCAACCTTGTTGGTCAGCAAAAACGGGATGCGGTTGGGGCCGGTGACGGGCACGATGTTGGCCTTCACGCCCAGGTCCTTGGCCAGCAGCTTGGCCACGTCGGCGTCGTAGCCGTCGGGCTGGTTTTGCGCGTTGGTGGTGCCGTAGGGCGGAAAGTCCACCAGCATGCCGATGGTGATCTCACCCTTCTTCTTGATGTCCGCCACGGACTGTGCAGAGGCCAGCGGCGCAAACGCCGTGAGGGCGGCGCCCAGGCCCAAGGCAGCCAAAGCGGCGGTAGCGGTGCGGCGTTGCAAAGAAAAAGTCATCGCATGTCTCCTGGTGGTTGGTGTGAACGAGAACAGAAAGAAAAAAGAAGGTTGCGGCGCGTGGGTCAGCGCGCCAGAGCACGAGCGCGCTTGCGCTCCATGCGTGCGGCCAGCAGCGACAGCGGCCAGCAGATCACGAAGTACAGCGCAGCCACGGTGGTGAACACATGCAGCGGCTGAAACGTGGCGTTGTTGATGATCTGCCCCGCCCGCGTGATCTCGGTAAAGCCGATGATGGCGGCCAGCGACGTGCCCTTGATGATCTGCACCATGTAGCCCACCGTGGGCGGCAGCGCAATCTTGAAAGCCTGGGGCAGCACCACAAACCGCATGCGGGCCACGTACTTGAGGTTCAGGGCCTGGGCGGCCTCCCACTGGCCGCGTGGCACGGCCTCGATACACCCGCGCCAGATCTCGGCCAGAAACGCCGCGCTGTTGAGCACCAGCGCCACGCCCGCCGCCACCCAGGGGTTGATGTCAAACCCCAGCACCGGCGCGCCAAAGAAGATGAGGAACAGTTGCAGCAACAGCGGCGTGCCCTGGAATACCTGGATGAACACGCGCGCCGCATTGCGTGCCGCAGCGTTCTCTGAGGTGCGCGACAGCGCCACCACCAGCCCCAGCAGCGCACCGCCGACGAAGGCAATGGCCGACAGCGCCAGCGTCCACTGCGCGGCCTGCACGATGAATAAAAACTCGGAGAGTCCGAAGGTACGCATGGTCGGTCTCCTTATCGGCGGTCTGGGTAGTTAAGGACGCGCTGATAAACCAGCTTGAACAGCGCCGAGAACGACAGCGCCAGCGCCAGGTAGATGCCCGTCACCACGATGTAGATCTCGAAGCTGCGGAAGGTCTGCGACTGCAGGTTGGCGGCCACCGAGGTCAGGTCGTCCGCAGAGATCACCGACACCACGGCCGAGCTGAGCATGAGCAGGATGAACTGGCTGGTGAGCGCCGGGTAGATGGCTTTGAGCGCGGGCTTGAGGATGACAAACCGGAAGATCTCCCACGGCTTGAGGTTGAGCGCCTTGCCCGCCTCGATCTGCCCCTTGGGGATGGACTCGATGCCCGCCCGCACGATCTCGGCCGCATAGGCCCCCAGGTTCACCACCATGGCGGTGAGCGCTGCGGTGTAGGGCGACCAGCGCAGGCCGATGGATGGCAGCGCAAAGAAGAAGAAAAACAGCTGCACCAGAAACGGCGTGTTGCGGATGACCTCGATGTACGCGTTGATCAAAAACCGCAGCCAGAGCGGCCCGCCGGTCTTGCCCCAGGCGCAAAAGATGGCCACCACCAGCCCCAGCAAGGTGGCGGTGAGCGACAGCTGCACGGTGATCCAGGTGCCCTTAAGCAGCAAGGGCCACGCGGCAAACACGGCATCGAACTGGAACTGGTAATTCACGGTGGACAGTCGTTATTCCAAAGTGGCGCCAGTTTATGAAACCGGTTTCATGACCACATCAGGGAATACCCGATGCACCCCAAAAAGGGGCTGCAAACGCATCAAGACGCTATGCCCCGGGCTGATCTCACAGGCGGTGATGCGCCAGGCCGCAAATAGGCTCCCAGCCCGCACTGGCTCGGCGCGTGGGTGAAAATGCCGCATGCCTTCCTTCCACCCCGAACCCCCTTTCACCCACGGCCAGGCCGACCGCACTGCCGTGTTGCTGTGCAACCTGGGCACGCCCGACGAACCCACGGCCCCGGCCGTGCGCCGGTATCTGGCGCAGTTTTTGGGTGACCACCGCGTGGTGGAGATTCCCAAACTGCTGTGGATGCCCATCCTGCACGGCATCATCCTGCGCACCCGCCCGGCCAAGTCGGCCGCCAAATACGCCAGCATCTGGACGCCCGAGGGCTCGCCCCTGGCGCACTGGACGGCCAAGCAGGCCACACTGCTGCGCGGCTGGCTGGGCGAGGCAGGCCACGCAGTGCTGGTGCGCCACGCCATGCGCTACGGCAACCCGTCCATCGCCAGCCAGCTCGATGCGCTCAAGGCCGAGGGCGCCACGCGCATCCTCATCCTGCCGCTGTACCCGCAGTATTCGGCCACCACCACGGCCAGCGTGTTTGACGCCGTCTACACCTGGGCCGCCGCCACCCGCAACGTGCCCGAGCTGCGCTTCGTCAACCACTACCACGACGCCCCCGGCTACATCGACGCGCTGGCCCGCACCATCGAAACGCACTGGAAGCACCACGGCCAGCCCGACCAGCTGGTGATGAGCTTTCATGGTGTGCCCGAGCGCACGCTGCACCTGGGCGACCCCTACCACTGCGAGGCCCGCAAGACCGGCCGCCTGCTGGCCGAGCGCCTGGGCCTGCGCGAGGAGCGCTACCGCATCACCTTCCAGTCGCGCTTTGGCAAGGCCAAGTGGCTGGAGCCCTACACCCAGCCCACCATGGAGGCGCTGGGCAAGGCGGGAACGCGGCGGGTAGACGTGGTGTGCCCCGGCTTCACCAGCGACTGCCTGGAGACGCTGGAAGAAATCAACATGGAAGTGCGCGAGGCGTTCTTGCACGCGGGCGGCAAAGATTTTCATTACACCCCCTGCCTGAATGACAACCACCACTGGATCCCCGCCCTGAGCCGCGTGGCCCAGCAGCCCCTGGCGGGCTGGCCCACCGAGGCCCCCACCGCCGCCGCACTGGCCGACGCACGCAGCCACGCGCTGGCCGGTGGTGCGCCCGCCGGGGTATGCCCGGTGGCGCATTGATGCAGCTGCCGCTGCAGACGCCCATGCCATTGCGCATCCGAACGGGAAAGCGAATGGCTCCGGGCGGCCTGCACGCCAGGCTTCATTCACTACATTATTGATAGCGACCAGGGCATATTGCACTAGCGCATCTGCCCGTTTTGGCTCATATTTTGGTCGCCAGGTGCTGCACGGCTGCCTGCCACGCCTTCCGCACCGCCCTTCTGCCCTTTCGCCCTTTCGCCGTCCCCCACCCACATCAATGCCCGCATTTGCCCTTGCCCCCCACCAGTTGCGCCTGACCATTGACCCCGCCACGCTGGGCTTTGCCAGCACCGCCGAGCTGCAAGACCTGCCCCTGCCCTGGATCGGGCAAGAGCGCGCCCAGGCCGCCGCGCAGTTTGGTCTGGCCATGCAGCAGCCGGACTACCACCTGTTTGTGCTGGGCGAAGTGGGTAGCGGGCGGGCGTCACTGTTGCGCCAGGCCATGCAGGCCGAGGCCGCGAAGCGCGCCGTGCCCCCCGACCTGTGCTACCTGCACCACTTTGACCAGCCCGACCGCCCCCGCGCGCTGCGCCTGCCTGCGGGCGAGGGCCGCCTGCTGCGCCAGGGCATGGCCGACATGGCGCGCAGCCTGCAGGCCGACATCCCCAAGCGCCTGACCAGCCCCGACTTCAAGGCCGAGGCCGAGCGCATTGAAAAGACCTGGCAAGCGCAAGAAAACGAAGCCTTTGCCGCGCTGGACGCATTTGCCGAAGCCCGCCAGTTCCGCCTGAGCCGCGAGGCCGGGCACATGGTGTTCACCCTCACAGGCCCCAAGGGCCAGCCGCTGACCGAAGGCGAAGCACGCGCCCTGCCCCGTGAGCGCCGCGCCGAGATCGACGCCGCCGAGTTGGAGCTGCGGGCCGAGATCGCCAAGTTCCTCGAAACCACCCGCCCGCTGGAGCGCACGCGCGACGACGCCCTGGCCGCCCTGCGCCGCCAGACCATCAAGCCCCTGGTGGAACACGCGCTGCACGGCATCCGCCAAGGCCTGCGCAAGCAGATCAAAGACGCCGTCAAGCTCACGCAGTGGCTGGACCAGGTAGAGCGCGCCGTGCTGGACCACATCGACCTGTTCGAGCCCGGCGACGCTGACCAAGGCCAGGACGCCGAAGACGACCGCAAGGACGCGCTGGACGACCTGCTGGCCCGCTGCCAGGTGAACGTGGTGGTAGACAACCACGGCCGCACCAGCGCCCCCGTGGTGGTCGAAGACAACCCCACGGCCCGCACCCTGTTTGGCAGCATCGAACACGGCGCCGACGCCGACACCGTGCAGGCCGACCACGCCAGCATCCACGCGGGCAGCCTGCTCAAGGCGCATGGCGGCTTCATCCTGCTGCACCTGCACGACCTGGCCGCCGAAGAAGGCCTGTGGCCGCGCCTGCGCCGCTTTCTTCGCTGTGGACGCCTGCAGATCGAAGACGGCAGCGGTGGCGGCGGCCCCGCCCATGCGCCCGGCGGCGCCGTGGCACTGCAGCCCGAGCCGGTGGACGTGGATGTGAAGATCGTGCTGATCGGATCGGTGGAGGAGTACTACGCCCTGCAAGAGGCCGACCCCGACGCCGCGCGCCGCTTTCGCGTCAAGGTGGACTTTTCAGACCGGTTCATCGCCACTCCCGGCACCCACCAGTCCTCGGCCATCCTGGTCGCGCAAGTCTGCAAAAAACGCGGCCTGCCCCACTTTGCCGCCGGCGCCGTGGCCCTGCTGCTGGAGCAATCGCACCGCGAGGCCGACGACCAAGGCCGCCAAAGCGCCCGCTTTGCCCACACCGAAGCACTCGCTATCGAAAGCGCCGCCCTGTGCCAGGCCCGCGCAGGCACCCTGGTGCAAGCCGCCGATGTGCAAGCCGCCCTGGCCGCCCGCACCCTGCGCCACAACCAGCCCGAAGAAGAACTGCACGAGTCGATCACCGAAGGTGAGCGCCTGATCACACTGCAGGGCTCCATCACCGGCCAGATCAACGCCATGACGCAGATCGACCTGGGCGACTACCGCTTCGGCTTCCCCGTGCGCATCACCGCGCGCACCTTTGCCGGGCAAGAGGGCCTGCTCAACATCGAGCGCGAGGTCGATATGTCCGGCCCCATCCACGACAAGGGCGTGCTCATCCTGCACAGCTACCTCACCGCGCTGTTCAGCCACGTCGCGCCGCTGGCGCTCAATGCCTCCATAGTGTTCGAGCAGGAATACAGCGGCGTGGAAGGCGACTCGGCCTCGTGCGCCGAGCTGTATGCGCTGCTGTCCAGCCTGTCAGGCCTGCCCCTGCGCCAGGGCATTGCCGTGACGGGCGCACTGAACCAGCACGGCGAGGTGCTACCCGTGGGCGGCATCAACGAAAAGATCGAAGGCTGGTTCCGCGCCTGCGCGACGGCGGGGCTGGACGGCACCCACGGCGTGCTGATCCCCGCCCGCAACCAGCGCCACCTGATGCTGGACCGCAGCGTGCTGGACGCGGTGCAGCGCGGGCTGTTCCACGTCTACACCATGGGACATGTGAGCGAAGGCATTGCGCTGCTGACGGGCGAGGCATCGGGCATGAGCCCGGCGGAATTGCTGCAGGCACAGGCGGAAGAACTGGCTGGAGGCGCGGCCACGGTGGAAGACACCGTGATGCAGCGGGCGGAGATGACGCTGCGGGCGTATCGGAGGGCCTGCCAGGTGGCGGGGGCAGCGCGCAGGGGGCGCGCCGTTCGGAGACGCTAGGGATGCCTCCCCATTGTCTTGACGCCATCTCTGGAGCAATCGGCAGCCCAATGGGCTTTGAGTTCAGACTGCCAGTCGTTCCATTAGCGCAGAGCGGTCCGCTTGATTCGCGCCACCATCGAGTACTACCGAGCCGCGCTCTAGCATATAGAAACGGTTGACCAAGCCGATGGCACGATTGACGTTCTGCTCCACAAGGACGATGGGAATCCCCTCGCTCGCCAAGTTGCCAATCAAGGTGAACAACTCATCCACAATCATGGGCGCCAGCCCCTCGGTGGGCTCATCGATGAGCAGCAGCTTTGGCTCACCAACGAGCACCCGCGCAATAGCAAGCATCTGTTGTTCGCCGCCCGACAAGGTGGTCCCCATCTGACGCCGACGCTCCGCAAGGCGCGGAAACCGCTGGTAGATTTCCTCCATTCGCCTGCGCGCGTCCAAGCGGCTGCGCGACGGGCACTGCATCTGACCCAGATGCAGGTTTTCTTCAACGGTCAGACCAGGAAAGATGCGCCTGTCCTCAGGCACAAGGCCAATGCCTCGGCGGCAGATTTGGTCTGCGCCGACGCCGTTAATTGATTCGCCGTTAAAGATGACATCCCCACTGGAGGGCGAGACCCAGCCGGCAATCGTCTTGATCACCGTGGTTTTACCCACCCCGTTGCGGCCAAACAGGCCAACCACTTCGCCATGGCCCACCTGCAGGTCTATTCCTTGCAAAACGTGGCTCAGCCCATAGTGGGTGTGAACGCCTTTGAGTTCCAACATCAGAGTTTCTCCCCGAAATAGGCGGCCTGAACCGCAGGATTGGCACGCACCTGTGCCGGAGTGCCCTCGGCGAGCTTCTGACCCTGGTGCATCACCACCACAAAGTCTGACAACTGCATCACCAGGTCCACGTCGTGCTCGACCAGCAAAATGGAAAGACCATGGTTGTGGGAGAGCCCCCGAATCAGTGATTCGGTCTCGCGGGTGTCGCCGTGGCTCATTCCCTGGGTTGGTTCGTCGAGGAGCAGCATGCGCGGGCGTGATGCCAGAGACACCGCAATTTCCAGTCGACGTTGCTCTCCGTGCGACAGATAGCCAGCGAGCTCATCTGCCTTGTTACGAAGGTCAAACTGCTCAAGGAGTTCGTCCACGCGCGCAGCAGCAGTCTGGCTGCGGGCCAGTGGGCGAAACAGGCCGCGCCCCTGCTCAAGGAACTGCGCTGCCAGGCGCAGGTTCTCGCGTACCGGAAGCTCAAAGAACAGATTGGTAATCTGGAACGAGCGGGACAGGCCGTATCTTAGAAGTTGGTGGGGAGCACGGCCCGTCACATCCTCCCCATCGAAACGCACCGACCCCGAAGAGGGACGTATGGCTCCGCTGATGAGGTTGAACAGGCTGCTTTTGCCAGCCCCGTTAGGGCCAATCACGGCCGTGATTTTTCCCGGCTGAGCCTCAAAGCTCACATCTTGAACTGCCTTGAGGGCGCCGAACTGAACGCTGATGCCTTTGACCGACAGAATGGGGTTCATCAACGGTTCTCCTTCTGGTTGCGTCGAGCATCTAGCCTGCGTTCTAGGGCAGGTATCGCATAGCCGATGAGGCCGCGCGGCATCAGAATCACAACCATCACGAACAACACGCCGATAACGATGTGGTGATGCGTGGTGAAGGAGCCCACCACGGAGCGCAGGCCAGTGAGGATGGCAGACCCATAGAGCGGGCCGATAAGTGTTCCGGTGCCACCGACGATGACGTTGATGACCGCGTTGCCAGAAACCTGGAAGAACATCAGTTCAGGCGAGACGAAGCCGCGCAGCATGGGATAGAGCGCACCACTGCAACCGGCAATGCACGCGGCTGCAACGAAGGCCCCCAGCTTGTAACGCCAGGGGTCCTCACCCAAGAAGGAGACTCGGTGCTCGTTGGTTCGGATGGCGTCGAGCTGGCGACCCACGGGTGTGTCCATGAGATAGCGCAACACCAGGTAGAGCGCGCCGATAAAGGCGAGCACCACCAGGAAGAAGCCCGATGGCGTCGCCGAGTTGACGCCCCACATGATGTTGGCCGAGGGCACGCCGATGATGCCGTCTGAGGCACCGAGCTCGCGGGTGTTGTAGACCACTTTGGACAGAACCTGGGCGAGGCCGAAGCTGATGAGTGCGAAGTAGACACCCTTGGCGCGAATGGCAATCAGCCCACCAATCAGACCGACCACAGCACTGAAAGCCAGGGTGACGCCCAAAGCCAGCCAGAAGGAATCGCTCCAGTTCTTGAGCACCAACGCAGAGACGTATGCCCCCAGGCCAAAGAACAGCGCTTGTCCCAACGGCAGCAGGCCAACCCTGCCCAGCAGAAGGTCCACGGACAGGGCCAGACCTCCAAAAATCAGCGCTTCCGTTGCCAGGCGCAGGTAGAAGACGTCCCCCAGGGCCAGCGCGATGCCACCAAACAGCAGCGCACCGGCGAAGAACAAAATGGCTAGCCAGGTGGCAGCAGAGCGGCGCGGCCGCTCGCTGCTCGCCGTGGCTACAGCGCCGCCACGTGGGCCAATCGTCGAAGAAGATGCTGGTGTGCTCATTTCAGGCGCTCCCAAGTTTTCCGAACAAGCCTTGCGGGCGCCACATCAGCACGAGGACCATGATGCCGAACAACAGGGGGTCGCTCCACACCGGGGAGATGTAAAGGCTGGAGATGGACTGCACCTGCGTGAGCAACAGGCCTGCCAGCAAAGCACCCTTGATGGAGCCCATGCCGCCGATGATGACCACGCTGAAGGCGATCAGGACGAAGTCCTTACCCATGGTCGGAAACACCGAGTAGATGGGGGCCAGCAAAACGCCAGCGATACCAGCCAGGGCCACCCCGAAGGCAAAGGTGCCCGCGTAGACGAGCTGTACCGGAACACCCAGCGAGGCGCTCATGTTCCGGTCATATGCGGCCGCTCGAACGATGGCACCCAGCGAGGTGCGAAAGACCAGCAGCCATACCCCAGCGATGAGCGCCCCCCCGAACAGCATGACAAAGAGACGGTAGTTGGGAAAGAACAATCCCAGCATCTCGGTGGCGCCGCTGATGGGCGCCTCCAGGCGAAGGGGGTTGGCGCCGAACGCAATCTTGAGCGCGTCTTCCAGCACCACCGCCACGCCGAAGGTGAGTAGCAGGGTCAGCGTGTGACGGTCCTTGCTGTGAAACACCCGCTGGATTAGTCCTCTCTCGGTGACGAAGCCCAACACCGCCATCAGCAGCGGCGTCAGGACCAAAGCCCACCAGAACGACATGCCCGTCGCCAACAAGGCGACGGCAAGGTAGGCTCCTATGGCGTAGAACTCGCCATGGGCCATGTTGATGACATCCAGCAGACCGAAGATGATGGTCAGGCCCAATGCCATCAACACCACGGCCACGCCAATGGACAGGCCGTTAATCATCTGTGGTGCCAGTACGAACTGCAGCCATTCCATAGCGTTGCTCATGGTGTTGGACTCGGTCGTGGCTTCAGAATCGCGTGCAGACGTCGGCGCCGATGGCCGCGTCGGCCTTGACCTCGCCCACCAGCTCGAACTTGCCGTTGGTCACACGCATCGCGTACATGTCCTGCATCGCCTGGTGGTCACCCGCACGCATGGTCTTTGTGCCTTGAGGGGTGCTCCACTGCAGCCCACGCATGGCGGCCCGCACCTTGTCGGTGTCGGTGCTGCCTGCCTTCTCGACCGCTGCCTTGTAGAAGAACAACACGCCATAGCTGTCGGCGCCGTAGAGGTCCGGTGCGCTCTTGTTGGCGGCTTCGAAGTCGGCTACAAACTTGCGGTTCTCGGCGCTGTCGATGCTCGTTGCATAGCCCACGCCGGTCACAAAGCCGTCCGCGTTCTTGCCGATGGCGGGCAGGTTTTGCGAGGTCACGGTGCCGGAGGCCCCAACCACCTGAACGTTGCGGTTGATTCCGAACTCAGACATCTGGGAGAACAGGCGCACCGTGTCGTTACCTGCAACCGAGGTGTAAATCACGGCAGGACGCGACGAACGCATCTGACCGAAGAACGGGGAGTAGTCCTTGTTGTCCAGCGGAGCAAACACCTCACCCACGGATTTTGCGCCCTTGGCTTCCGCAGCAGACTTGAATGCTGCCACCGTGCTACGGCCCATTTCGTAGTCGGGTCCGAGATAAAAGACGTTGGCATTGGGCCGTGTGCGAGCTATCCAGTCGGCCAGTGCAGCAGACTGCATACCTGCCCGTGCGTTCACGCGGAACACATTAGGAGAGCACTTGTCACCAGTGATGGAGTCGGCAAATGAAACGGTGGTTGCAATGAGGCGGTTGTTGCGCTCTGCTACCTGACCCACAGCAAGGGTGGCGCCGCTATTGACCGTGCCGGTCAGGAAGTCGACCTTGTTGACCTGGAAGAGCTTCTCTGCCTTTTGCACAGCAACAGCCGGGTTGGCTTCTTCGTCTTCATAGACCAGCTCGAGCTGTCGACCGGCCACTCCGCCGGCGGCATTGATTTGGCGCGCGGCAAGGTCCAGGCCCCATTTCACCTGCTGGCCAATGCCTGCATAGGTACCAGACAGTGGCGTCACGACGCCGATGCGGATGGGCTGGTTCTGCGCAGCAGCGCTGCTTGCAATACAGGCAATCGCCAGGGCGATGGCAGTGTTTCTGGTTTTCACGTATGTCTCCTCGTTGGGTTGTTGGTGGTCAAGCGGCAGGGGGAAGCTGGGGAACGAATTCAGGAAACTCAGGTGCCCGTGAAGCGGGCACGACGCTTGTCATGGAATGCTTCGACACCTTCTCTGAAGTCGTCAGAGCTACGCAGGCGCGAATAGCAGTGGCCTTCAAGTTCGATGGCAATCGACAGGGGCGAGTCCTCGGTGTCGTTGAGCAGCTTCTTTGCAGTACGTTGGGCAAGAGGGGAGAAACCACGAAGCTCGTCGACCAGTGCGTCGGTTGCTGCTTCCAGCTCCGCATCGGGCACACACTCGGTCGCTACACCCCAGTCGTAGGCCTGCGGGCCCGTGATGCGACGACTGCGCATCACGATGTCCTTCGTGCGCGTGATACCAACCATCTTCTGCAGACGTGCAGAGCCGCCGGAGCCAGGAATCTGGCCCAACTTTTGCTCGGGCAGCGCATACAGCGTGGTGGGTGTTACGAGACGGAAGTCGCACGCCAGGGAGAGTTCAAAGCCCACACCAAAGCAGTAGCCACGGGCAGCGGTCACGACAGGCTTGCTGCAGCGGGCGGGTGCTGCAACGTTCCATGCGAGCTTGCTCACGTGCTCGGGAGAGGCCTCAAGGAAGCCCTTGATGTTGCCGCCGCTGGAGAAGTGCTCTCCTTCCGAGCGAAGGACGATGACGCGCACGCTGTCGTTGGCATCCAGCGCTTCAAATGTGATGCGCAGCTGCTCTCGCTGGGTCATGGAGATCACATTGAAAGGGGGACGGCACAGAACGATGTCAGCGCGTTCACGCGATGGGTCTATCTCCACGCGGTAGCCGTCCAGGGTGGCGCTCAGGGTGAGCGCAGGATGGTTGAGGTCATTGAGTTGCATGATTTCCTTTGCGACTGGTTAAAGAGGGTTTGAAGAAATGAATGGATTGATGGACACGCATCAAGCGGGTGGCACCACAGGCAGCGGAGGTGGCGCAGCTTCAAATTCGCCTGCTACCAACTTGCGGCGCAGGACCTTTCCGACAGGGGATTTGGGGATTTCGCGAACGAATACGTACTCGCGAGGGCGCTTGAAGTTCACGAGGTCAGAGGCGCGGCAGTGGGCATCCAGGGCATCAGCCCCTACGGCGTCATGGGTCTTCACGAACGCCACCACCCGCTGCCCCCATCGCTCGTCCTTCAGGCCCGCTACAGCCACCTCATCGACACTGGGGTGCAAAGAGAGCACCGACTCGATGTCCACGGGTGAGATGTTTTCGCCGCCGCTGATGATCATGTCGTCGACGCGACCGGTCACGAAGAGGTCACCCTCTGCGTCGAGGTAACCCGTGTCGCCCGTGAAGTACCAGCCGTCACGCAGGCTCCGCGCGTTCGCTTCGGGGCGGTTGTGATAACCCTCGAACGCTTCGTCGCTGAGGAGCTCGGCCACAATCTGGCCTTCTTCGAGAGGCGCTGCCACGTCTTCCGGGCTCTTGGCATCGAGCTTGATGACACGCAGTCGTGTGTTGATGCCTGCCCGTCCCGCAGAGCCGGGCTTACCCACGGCGTCCTGATTGATTGAGAACGTGTAGATCTCGCTGCTGCCGTAGTGGTTGACGAAGAGTTCGGGCTGGAACGCTTGCTGAAGCCGCAGCAGCAGCGCGTCGTGCATGGGAGCACCGGCAAAGCCGAGCTTGCGCACCGAGTGGGTGTCAGTTCGCTTGAACTCTGGGTGCGCAAGGAGGTCGTGGTACAGCGTGGGCACGAGGTACAGATGACTCACCCGCTCCGATTCGATAGCTCTCAACGCCGTGGCGGCATCAAATCGGGGCATGCAGACAAAGCGCCCATCAACAAGGGCCATCGTCAGCAGAGAACGCACACCCATGGTGTGGTACAGAGGCATCACGCCAAGGGTGCGTTCCCCGTACGCGTAGCGGTTTTGAGCCACGTGGGCGAGTGCCGCCACCCTCTCCGTACGCTGGCGCCGTGGGACGCCCTTGGGCGCGCCCGTTGTGCCCGACGTGTAGAGCATCAAGGACAGGTCTTCGGCGCGGGCCAAAGGTGTGGGGTCTCGGCGTTCTTTGAGCAAGTCATCAAAGCGGGGCGCCTCACTACGCACCGTGCCCACGGCCATGCGCGTGACGGTCTTGCCGAGAACGGAGCTCTCCAGCGACTCTTCCGACGCAGCCTCGAACACCAGAAGACGTGCCTCGGAGTCACGCAGCACGTAGTCAATCTCCTCGGGCTTGGCGCGCCAGTTCAGTGGCGTCATCACGAGGCCAGAGAACTGGCAGGCCCAGTGCAAGGTGGCCGCTTCGTACCGGTTTTGCAGCACACTGAGGACATGGTCCCCATGACGCAATCCCAGGGCTGCCAGGCCACGCTGGACGCCGCCGATGGCGCGGGCCCACTCACCCCAGGTGAGCCGAACTGAGCCGTCGACAAGTGCTGTCGTGTTGGCAGAGCGGTCAACGCTCTGCAAAAAGGTTCTTCCAAGGTCAAGCACGGGACACCTCCAGGACGGCGTTTACGATGGGGGTGTATCCCGTGCAGCGGCAAATGTGGCCGCTGAGCATGTCGCGTACTTCATGCTCACTGGGTTGGTGGCCAGCGTCGTGCTGACGCTTCAACCAATCTGCGCTGGACATCAGAATTCCTGCGGTGCAAAAGCCGCACTGCAGCGCGTGGTGTCGCTTGAACGCAGCCTTGAGGCGAACGAGGTAATAATCTTGGTTCTCCGAGTCTTCGACCGTGTCAACACGACGACCGTCGACTTGCACCGCAAGCGTCAGGCAGGAGCGGCTTGCCACGCCATCGATCCGGACCGTGCAGGCGCCACAGACCCCGTGCTCGCATCCCACGTGCGTGCCTGTTGCGCCCAGTTCGTGGCGTAGAAAATCACTCAGCAGGGTTCGAGGTTGTGCGCGGCCCGAGCGGCTCCGCCCATTCAGGATGAGCTGCACCAGGTGCAAGCCTCCCTTGTCGAGAATTGGGGTATTCATGTTTGTCTCCGTGCTTGCTGGATGGCCTGGACAGCCAGGCGACGTAACAGATGGCGCCGCGTCGCTGCGGGGGTGGCCGGGTCGTCGCGCACATCAAGAGACCAGGCGAGCTCGTTCAACGCCTTGTCAAGTGCATTGCCCTCAAGTTGGGGAATGACTTCGGCGTGAGGTCTGTCACCAAGCCCTCCCACGGTCACTCGCAGTTCTTTTGCATCTGACACCACAGCCACTGCGCAAAGGGCGAAGTCACCATGGCGGCGCGAGTGTTCGGCAAAGCCAAACCCCTGCCCGCCCGCCGGACGCGGAAAGCTCACCGCTTCAATCAGTTCATTGTTGGCGCGCGCGGTGCTCAGTAGCCCGGTGAAGAACTCGGAGGCAGGCACATCGCGACGTCCACGAGAGCTGAGCAGATGGACAACCCCCTTGAGTGCGAGCAGGCACAGTGGCAGCTCGGCCGATGGGTCGGCGTGAGCAATCGAGCCACAGACCGTTCCCCGATTTCGAATCTGAAAGTGGGAAATGTAGGGCAGGGCCAGCTTCAACAGCGGGGGGACATCCGGGTGGGCCTGAAGCTGCGCTTGGGTCACTGCCGCACCGACCCTCACTTCCCTGGAGCGGACCTCAATCATCGAGAGGGATTCGCAGCGCGAGATGTCAATCAGCAAAGAGGGCTGCGCAAGCCGCATGTTCAGCACAGCCATCAGCGACTGTCCGCCAGCAAGAATCCGGGCACCTTCGCCGAAACGTTCTAGGTGTTGCGCGGCAGCTTCAGCGCTGTCGGCACGGACATAGTCGAAGAGTGGTGGCTTCATTGAGTGACTCCCAGGCGAATCAGCAGGCGACGCCACCATGAGACGTTTGCATCACCTCCGCCCGAGGCCTGGCGACCCAGCGACTCGAAGAGTTGAGCAACGATGACTCTGGCGGCGCTCTCAATCATCCGGCTTCCCACCATGGCGACCTTTCCACCGACTTGCGCTCTGTAGTCGTAGTGCAGACGGGTGCCTGTGGGTGTTGCTTCCAGTCGAACCAGGCCATCCCCCGCACCTGTGCCAAGGCTTGAGCTGCCACTGCCTGCCAAACGCAGGCTGTGCGGCGGTTGGATGTCCGACAGCTTGATGAGGGCCTCGTACCTGGCTTTGATGAGTCCAATGCCGACGGTCACGTCTGCGCGATATCGACCCTCCCCGTCGGTCTTCAACTCGTGGCAGCCAGGAATGACCTTAGCAAGTGCAACCGGGTCCAGCAGCACCGCGAACACACGCTCAGGCGTGGCGGCAATTTCCACCGTGCCCTGTGCGGACAGCGCGAGCCCCTCGCCAGCTGGAGCAGGTGCTGGCGCCGCTTTGCGAGCGAGCGGATTCGTCGACTCTGGGTCAGGCGTTTGAAGGTGCTCAAGAACACGAGCAGGAGTCAGCGGAAGCCTCACATCCTCCACATCGCCCAAGGGCCGCAGCGCGTCGCTGAATGCGTTGGCAATGCACACAGGCGTGCTCATGTTGTTGCCTTCGCCCAAACCTTTGGCACCTAATGGGGTAAAAGGGCTTGGCGTCTCCAGGTGGACGATGACCGGGTCAGGCGTCTCGCAGGCCGTTGGCATCAGGTAGTCGGCCAGCGTCCCGCTCTGAAAACTGCCGTCTGCACCGTAGCGGAACTCTTCGAGCAACGCAGCACCCAGCCCCTGCGTGAAGGCACCACGGATCTGGCCGTCGGCCAGTGCCGGATTCAGAAGTCGGCCGGCGTCGTGCGCAGTGATGTAACGGTCGACCACGACAGCACCCGTATTGGGGTCGATTTCGAGTCCGCAGACGTCGAAGACGAATCCATAAGCGGCAGAGGTGTTGACACGGTCCTGCGCGTCAGGAGCGCGCAGGGTTTCCGGCGTCCAGAACGCGGTCTCCCGCAGACCGGGCTCCACGCCATAAGGCAGTAGTCCCGGTGCCCAGTGCGGGCTGGCGGCAATGCGGGTGAACGGCTGCCTCTGCGATGGCTGCTCACGATTGAAGACCTGTCCGCCTTCGAAGCACACATCTTCAGCGGGACATCCCCAGCCTGCCGCCGCAATGCGAGAGACCTTGTCGCGAAGGCGTTGAGCTGCCAGATGCACGGTTCCGGCAACGGCGCCTGCAAAGCGGCTGCTGTAGTTGCCTGCAGCCACGCTCCAGGCATCCTTGGCGGTGTCAAACTCGACGTTAACCACCACCTGTGACGGCTCGAGACCAAACACGTCGGCCACCACCTGAGCGCATACCGTCATGTGGCCTTGGCCTGCAGGGGCGGACGCGATGGTAACGTTTATCCCGCCCAGCAGGTCGATGGCGACCGTGGCACTGGCAATCGCGCCGTTCTTCGGACCTGCCTTGGCCCGCTGCTCGGGCGTGAGAACGGTGCTGATGTAGCCCATGTTGGACACCGATGGCTCCACGATGGCCGCCACTCCAATCCCGTACAGCTTTCCCGCCGCACGTGCGGCTGCTTGTCGCTCTCGCAGCTGATGAACATCCGCTTCGGCCATGGCCATCATCGCAAGGCGTGTGTAGTCACCCGAGTCAAGCACCGCGCCAGCAGCAGCGGTGTAGGGAAAGGCATCGGATGGCACGAAGTTGCGAAGGCGCAGTTCGACCGGGTCGATGGCGAGCGCCACCGCGACGCGGTCTATCAGTCGCTCCAGGGCGTAGTACACCTGGGGCCCACCAAAGCCGCGAACGAGCCCAGTGGGTGTTTTGTTTGTGACGACAACGCGGTTTCGCACGGACAGGTTGTCGATGGCATACGGACCCGTGAGCGCTCCGTGCATACGATAGAACGTGGCGGGCTCAGGCGCACGCAGATAGGCCCCGACCTCGTCGGCCTGGTCGTACCGGAGCGCCAGGATCCGCCCGTCTGGCGTCACCGCGGCTTCAATGTGGGTCAGCCGTGCGGTGGCGGAGGTCGCCGCACTCAAATGTTCAAGCCGGTCTTCCACCCATTTCACCGGTGCGCCGGCCTTGCGGGATGCCAGGCACATCATGACGACGTAGGGGAAAACAGCCTGCTTTACGCCGAAGCTACCGCCCGAGTCGCGCGGTACACGGTGGCGCAGCTTGTTGCCCGCCACCTTCAACGCCATCGCCATGACGGCATGCAAGGAGAACGGTCCCATGAAATTGGAGAGGACGTCATAGCCCTCGTCGCCCGGCAGGTGCTCGGCGATGACAACGCCACACTCCATCGGAGCGCATGTGTTTCTCGGGTAATGAACCGTGGTGCCGACGGTGCGAACACCAGGCGCGTTGAACGCCGACTCTGGGTCACCATATCGGAACGCCCTGTCCGAGACGACGTTGGAGCCCACGGCTTCATGCAGCACCGTAGACGCCTCCGAGAGCGCTTGTTTAATCTCCAAGACCACGGACAGTGGCTCATATTCGACCTGAACGAGGTCTAGCGCATCTTCAGCGATGTAGCGGTCTTCTGCCACCACCACGGCGACCGGCTCGCCGACGTGACGCACACGGTCCACGGCGAGAACCCAGTGCTGCATGGGTTGCTTCACTCCCACCACGAAAGGCTGTGCCCACGCCTTGACATCCTCTCCGGTCAAAACTGCGCGCACGCCAGGAAGCGCCAGAGCCTTGGTTGCGTCGACCCTAAGCAGCCGTGCATGGGGGTGAGGGGAGCGTAGAACCGCAGCCTCGAGCGTGCCGGGGCGAACGCCGATGTCATCTGCGAAAGCGCCCCTGCCGTTCAACAGGGCGTCATCTTCCAAACGCTCAATGCGCTGGCCAACCCAGGCTTGGCGGGCCGCCTCTGCGAGTAAAGGGTCTGAGTGCAATTTTGTCTCCTGAGCTGTCTGGCAGCTGCTTTTTCTGCAGCGCCAGTGTCAGGGAACAAGGTGGCTCAGCGTTATCGCTTGAGTCCACCCATTGACCCGCCAGTCGGGTAACTATCCAAATAGTCTGGTGACTTTTCGATAGAACCTAAATTTCTTCCACGCGCGGGTCGGAGGGGGGCTCGAAAAGGTTCACTTTGCGACGGTAGTCGGTAGGCGTGATGCCCAGGTGGGAGCGGAAGAAGCGTGAAAAATGGCTGGGTGCAGAAAAGCCCAACTCGTGAGACACGTCACCAACGGCATCCTGCGTCTTTGTCAGTCGTTGAATTGCTGCTTCAAAGCGCAAGACGTTGGCGTAGACCAGAGGGGTGACTTGTGTATTACGCTGAAAGAGCGTGAAAAAGTGCGCCCGCGACAGGCCTGTGGAAGCCGCCAGCATGTCCACATCAAGCTCTCGCGCAACGTCCTGATGCATGAGTGCAATCGCCCGGCGTACGCGCGGGTCCATGGCGACGGGCGGCCGACTCTTCAGCAAGGTGGAGAGGTCACGCCAACCGGTATAGCTCTCCACCACGGCAATGATGAGGTTGAACAAAAGGTCTTCGAGGCGAGAAGGCGAAACCTCGTCGTCCCACCAAAGCTCCAGGACGAACTCCTCCACCATCTTGCGGGTTGCGGGACTCAAGCCCACGCAGCGCTGCGGAAAAAATCGTGGATGGGCTGAAAGAGCAAGTGAGCGCTGCAGATCTGCGAGCCACCCTGGCTCGATGTAGAGCGCCAGTATCAGCGTGTGCGCATCGGTCGGCGCGACATGCTCGTAAGCGTGTGGCTCCCAAGCGTTGACCAGGACAGCCAACTCGTCCGTGATAGGCGCACGTTCCCCCCGGACAATAAAGGCGCTGTCAGCCCCTCCTGCCTTGATGAGAATATGGCAATGATGATGGGCGTGCGCGACCAGCGGGGCGTCCATGTCAAGAAGGGCGACCCGCCCGAAGCGGCCTTGAAAAATCTTTATCGCAGAGGACAAGCTCGAACTCCTGCAGCTGAAACAATACCCGGAGTTCTATCCCTTGGAAAGTGGCGGGAAGTTACTGAGGCCTGCAATGCAGCAAAACTCTGGTCGGAGCGCTGGCGTGCGGACCCATGGAACGGTGAGGGCCATTTACGATGGCGATTAATTTTCCAGAGCCTGATGGAGCTCTACCAGGAGTATGCGCGGCAGGTGCGTGCGCAGTACACGAGAGAGTTCAATCACGCGGCCGTTCGGCATGTCCGCTCCGGTCATGCGATTGTGGTGGTGGCCAAGGTACTGGGCATTCCTAAAGCGAGCCTGGGCAACTACTGGGTACGTGTGTCAGCCAAGGGAGAATTGGTCGGTGCGGGCTGTAGGGACAAGAGCATCCAGGTCTCGCCCGAGCAGATAAAGATAGCCCGGTTGCGTGAAAATAATGCTCGCGTTCGCATGGAGCGCGACATCGCAAAAAAGCCGCGGCGTACTTCGCGCAGGACACACTGCGGGGTACGACTGGATTCACCAGATGAGAAAGCTGTACCCGGTGACCGCAGGCAGTTTCCAGGGCCTGCCCGCTGGCAGCCTACCGCCGGCGGGGTGTTGACCAGTTCCTCGAAGGCCACCGAATCATGCCTGTTGACCGGGTGACGCAGAGCATCACGGCGATACCTCGGGTTTCCGTGATGATGTGACGCTTGCTGCCCAGCTTGACCCGATCCGTCGGTTTGGGGTCGGTGCGCGGCCCTCCGGGTGGGGCTGAGTACGCTGGCTCCGACCATGCTGAATCGGATGAAATCCAGCTTCTCGACCTGCGCAGTGCATCGAGCAGCTTCCGTCAGGTGAAAATCGTGCCACACACCTGCTGCGTGCGAATCGCGCAGTCGCCGCCAGCAGGTCATGCCGCTGCCAAAGCCCAGTTCCTGCGGCAACAGCGCGGCGCTGACCTCATTGTTCGTGTTTCGCCCCATGCAGCGTCAGACGCCGATCAGGTGTTTGACGCTGCCATGGATTTTTTAGTGGCTATGAACGCCGGGCTGAGTCATTCGCCACGAGCAGCCTGGGCAGATGCCTTGATCCCAACGGGTCAGTCGAGGGGTAGCGCCGCACAGGGCCGTGTGACGCCCATCCTGCAGCGTGACCTGATGGGGTCAAGGCCGGGTTGTCATGCAGGCAGTTTGGCTGCAAGCAGTTCGACCTTCTCGATATTGGGCGGAGAACTCAGCAAGGTCGCGGCGTTGGCCATCAAGGCCGCGGCGATCTGGCCGTTCAGATGTGCCTGGCGACCTGCCTCATCGGCGAAGGCATCGAACACACCGAATGTCGAAGGGCCAAACTTCAATGCGAACCAGGCCGTGGTGCCGGACTCGGCGTTGGCGAGCGGCAGTGCGCTGGCCAGGAAGTCGGCAAGCGCAGCCTCCTGGCCGGGTTTGGCTTCGAGGCGAACAAACAGGGCGAGCTTGGTCATGCTGTATTCCTTTGGGTAAATGGAAAAGTAGGTGAAGGGATCGACGAGACTGCAGTCTAAGTCTTCATGACAGACATCTCCAGTGGCAATAATGACAACATTGATATCATTGTTGCCATGAAACTCCACCTCCTTGTTTGTGATGGCGTGTTTGATCTGGGACTTGCGGCGCTCACTGACACAGTGGGCTTGGCCAATGCGATGGCGGGCTCGCTGCCACAGGCCCCCTCTCGCATAGAGCTCACGCTGGTGGGTGTGCGGCGTCGCATCCGAACGGCGCAAGGCTTGACGGTCCCCGTGGTCACTGCGCATGATGTGCCCGAACCAGACGTCGTGCTCGTGCCCGCGTTTGGCGACAAGATGCCTGACACGCTCTCGGCTCGGCTCACACGCCCCGATGTGCCCGATGCGGTCGCGGCGCTCCAGCAGTGGTCCACCGCTGGCGCGCACCTTGGTGCCGCTTGCTCCGGTAGTTTCTTGCTTGCAGAGAGTGGCCTGCTTGATGGGCATCGTGCGACGACGTCATGGTGGCTGGGGCCGATGTTTCGGCAGCGCTATCCGAACGTCACGCTGGACGAGTCACGCATGATCGTGAATTCGACACGCTTCACCACCGCGGGTGCCGCTTTGGCCCACGTCGACTTGGCCTTGCGCATCATCCGAGGGCGCAGTCCGGCGCTGGCGGCCCTGGTGGCACGCTATCTGCTGGTCGAGACACGCAGTTCGCAAGCCGAATTCGTGATTCCCGACCACCTTGCGCATGCCGACCCGATGGTCGAGCGCTTCGAGTGCTGGGCCAGACGTCGGCTCGCGCAAGGTTTCTCGCTGGCCGAGGCGGCCAGCGCCGCGGGCACAAGCGAGCGCACCTTGGCGCGGCGGCTGCAAAGCGTTTTGGGAAAGACACCGCTGTCGTATTTCCAGGACCTGCGCGTGGAGCATGCCGTCCATCTCTTGCGCACCGGGAACGCCAGCGTCGACCAGGTCGCCGCACAGGTCGGGTACTCGGATGGGGTGACCCTGCGGGCCCTGTTGCGCCGCAAGCTGGGCCGGGGTGTCAGGGAGTTGCGACGCGGTGGATGACCAGAGGCGCTTGGCGCATGTACGGCTGGAGACCGCCGCGAAACTGTCGGTAGCAAAGCCTTCCCAACCCGTGCCCACTACATCTTGCGTTGGGTGCAAAAGCACCAGCCGTGCCAAAGCCGTCTTCAGTGACCTTTCGAACGTCTGAGTATCGCGAAACTGTTACCTTCAGCACTGCTTTCTGTTCAGTAACCAGTAACCTGGATTTTCATTCGCATGCTATTCAATCCACTTCAAGTAGGTTCTCTCACCCTGGCCAACCGCATCCTTCTGGCACCACTGACACGCGCCCGTGCCGACGCTGGCCACATGCCCAACGCGCTGATGGCCGAGTACTACAGCCAGCGTACCACCGGCGGCCTGCTGATTTCCGAATGCACCATGGTGGCGCCCGGTACATCAGCCTTCGTCAATGAGCCTGGCATCTACAACGACGCGCAGATTGCAGCCTGGAGGCAGGTGACCGACGCGGTGCACGCCAAGGGCGGACGCATCTTCATGCAGATCTGGCACGCTGGCCGCGCAGCCTACCCTGGCGCTGCCGATGGCGCCCCCATTGTCTCCAGCAGCGCCACCGCTATTGAGGGTGAGATCCACACGCCCCAAGGCAAGGTGCCGCACGCGGTGCCCCGCCCCCTGACCGTCGAAGAGATTCCCGGCATCGTGGCTGCGTTTGCCCAAGGCGCACGCAATGCCATTGCCGCCGGCTTTGATGGTGTGGAAGTACACGCCGCCAACGGCTACCTGATTGACCAGTTTCTGCGCGACACGCCCAACCAGCGCACCGATGCTTACGGCGGATCGCTGGAAAACCGTGCACGTTTGCTGTTCGAGGTACTCACTGCCGTGACCCAGGCGATCGGTTCCGAACGTGTGGGTCTGCGCCTGTCGCCACTCAACAGCTACAACAGCATGAAGGACAGCGACCCGCTGGCCCTCATCGGCTTCCTGGCCGATAGGCTCAATGCCTTCAAGCTGGCCTACCTGCACGTGATGCGCGCCGACTTCTTCGGCGTGCAAAAGGCCGATGTCATGCCCGTAGCGCGTGAAAAGTACAAGGGTGTGTTGGTGGGCAATATGGGTTACAGCGCTGATGAGGCAGAGGCAGCCATTGCCGAAGGTAAGCTTGACGCTGTGGCCTTTGGCACCGCCTTCCTGGCTAACCCGGACCTGCCCGCACGCATCAAGGCCAAGGCACCGCTGAACGCGCCTGACTCCGACACGTTCTACGCAGGTGGCGCCAAGGGCTACACAGACTATCCGACACTGCAGGCCGCGTAAATCACCGCCCCAAAAGATCGAAGAAACGAGCCACTTTATACCCAAGGCTCTGCCCTTCGATCTTGCGAAGCTGTGAATCGATGGCGTCTACCGAGTGTTGTACGCCATCACGATCTTTGATGGATAAGTTGCCTCGGTTTGCTTCGCTGCCCGCCGAACTCGTACGACGTACATCGTTTCCGGTTCAAACAGTATCAAGGCCGCACCATCCTCCCATCCTGAGGTGACGGTTCGGCCACGAACGGCAGCCCGCCGCTACTTACCGGCGGCTCAAGATGCAAACGTGATCTTCTGCTTTGGGACGGGAGCAGCCAGCCACTACCCCCTGGTTACTTGCCCAAAACCTGCCTATTTCACAGGGATCGGGTACCGACTACGCCAGACCCGTATGCGCCCGCAGCCACGCCACAACATCCCCCGTCACCTCATCCCGATTCGTCTCATTCAAGATCTCATGCCGCGCCGCTGGGTACAGCTTGACCGTGACATCGGCCACACCGGCATCCCGATACCGCTGCCCCAGTTGCTCCAACAAGACCCCGCCTGCGGCCAGCGGGTCCGCATCGCCTGACGCGATCAGGATGGGCAGGTCGCTGCGAATGCGCGCGAGTTGTACGGGGTCGGCCAGCCGGGGTGCAGGCGCGAAGAGCGAGGGGATCACGTCGGGTGGCACGTCCCAGCCGCACCACGGGTCGGCCACGTAGGCGTCTACCTCAGCAGCGTCGCGCGACAGCCATTCGTAGCCGGTGCGGTGCTCAAAGCCTGCGTTGAATGCCGCGAGCCCGGCGGGCGCGTCGGCGGGGGCGTTGGCCATGGCGGCGGCGAGCAGGTCGAGGGCGGTGGAGCCTGACAGGATGACGCCAGACCAAGTCGATGAATGGTCCAGGATGGCCGCCTGCGCAGCGAACGAGCCCATGGAGTGGCCGAACAAAAAGAGCGGGAGCTGCTGCGGCCCATGCTGCGCACGCAGCAGCGCGCCGAACTGGGCCACGTCGGCAATGAGGCCGCTGAAGCCTGCGCTGCCAAAGTCACCCAGCTTGCCACCTGCCGTGCGCCCGTGGCCGCGATGGTCCACCGCGTGGACGATGAAGCCTGCGGCGTTGAGGGCCCGCGCAAAGCGGTCGTAGCGCTCGCCATGCTCGGCAAGGCCGTGGGAGATTTGCACGACGCCCACCGGTTGGCCCGGGGTTTCGGCCCAGGTGTAGGTGGTGACCCGGGTGCCGTCGGCGTTGGACTGGAAGGAGGAAGTGGTGGTGCTCATCGGGTCATTCTGGCACGCAGTTTGGTCGCCACGCCACGATGAAATTGCCACTGGCGTGGCCGCCACCACCTTCAGCGAAGCGCGCGGGCCGACTGCAGTGCTGCGCGAATTGCGCTGACCACGGCTTCGGGCTTCTCCAGCGGAATGCCGTGCCCGCTGTCCACCCACACCTGGGTGGACCCGGGGTACAGGTGGGCGAAGTCGGCGCGCTTTTGGCGCACGTCTTCGGCCAGCGCAGATGAAGCCCCCGGGGTTTGCAGTGCGCTGAGCACAAACACGGGCACCGATGGATCCACCGGCAGGCTGGCAACGCGTTGCCCGGTGGCGTCCAGCGCTGCCAGCTCTTGTTTGACCACGTCAGAGGTGCCCAGGCGGAAGGCCACTTTCAGCCAGGTCGGCCACAGGTCGGGGTTGCCCGCCCCGCGCATCTGCTCGGGGTGGGTGGAGTCCACCAGCACCAGCGCGGCCACCTCGGCGGGGTGTTGGCGCGCATACAGCTGCATGTACAGGCCGCCCAGCGAGTGGCCGACCAGCACATAGGGCGGTGGCAGCTGGCGGGCCCTGAGCAAGGCCCGCAGCTCTTGCACCACCTGCGCCCCATCGCGCAGCTGGGGGGACGCGTCGCTGCGGCCATAGCCCGCGCGGTGGTAGGCCAGCGCGCGGGTTTCTGCCACGGTATCGGGCCAGACCTTGGACCACCAGTCCAGCCGGGCGCCCAGCCCGTTCTCAAACACCACCACGGGGGTGCCCTGCCCCGCCTGCACGTATTCCACCGTGCGCCCATCCACGGTGTCGGTAGTGGCGCCGGGCAGGCTGGCGCAACCGCTCAAGCAGACTGCCAGCAGCAGGCTGGCCCAGTGCCATCGCGTCATGGTGCAAGGCCCGTTGCAGACAGATGTGTGGCCCGCAGGCCAAAGCAGCGCGGTGCCATTCAGCAGCGCCCTGCCGTGCGCAGCAGTGCATTGCATTCTTTGGGCGCACTGCGGCCCTGTGGCTGGGCTGCCGCTGCCGGTGCCTGGGCGCCGCCGTTGCCCGGCCTGCCCACCATGGCGGTGCAGATGGCGTCGGAGTGGGGTGTCTGGCCGAAGGTCATGGCCTTCTGAAAGCCCGTTACTCCGTACACGTAGCACCGATAGCTGGCGCCGTCGCGGGTGTTGACGGTGTAGTTGATGCGGCCGCCGGTTTCCTCCTGCCGGTCGGTGATGGTGAACTGGCCTGCCGTGCGCCCAATGGCTTGTCCCGTGCGCTGCTCCAGGCCCGCCTGGTCGAGGGTGGATGCGCAGCCGGTGAGGAATGCCACGACGGCGACGAGGCCAGCGACGGAGGTGAGAGACAGGGGGTGGTTGCGATGGTTCATGGTGTGAGTGGCTGTGAGAGGAGTTGGTGGGTGAGCGGGCGATGCCGTGTGGGCAAACAGGTGGGTGATGACGGCGGGGCCGCAGCAGGGCAAATGTCAGGGTGCCCTTCTGCAGTCCATGGGATGAACGCAGGGGACCGGTAGCGCATGCGTGGGCAAAGCTCCGCCCGGCGACCTTGTAAAGCCGCCAGCCTGTGTGCAGGGAGTAGGTAAAACCTAGCCTGGTTTGCGGGCCACGATAAAGGCGCGTATGTCCTTGCCGCGCGTGCCGTGCCGCTCGGTGCAGACGATTTGCAGGCCCTGCTGCACCATGGCCGAGCGCAGCCGCCGCTCGTCAAAGCACAGCACCGGCGGGGCCTTGCCAATGGCGCGCATCAGGGGCACGGCCAGATAGGGGATCAGCGGGTTCATCTCGGCGACGCAGGCGGTCTTGGAGATCAGCAACCCGCCGGGGCGCAGCACCTTTGCAAGCTGCCTGAGCGCGTCGTCCAGGTCGGTCATCAGGTGCAGCACGTTGAAGGCCAGCACCGCGTCGTACACCTCGGGCCCCGGGGCCATGGCCTCGGCGTCGGCCACGGCAAAGCGCAAGGCGGGCGACGGCTGCGCGGCCAGCCGCTGGTGGGCGATGGCGATCATCTGCGACGACACATCGGTGGCCAGCAGGCTGCGGGTGAACGGCGCCAGGCGCAGCGCCGTGCTGCCGGTGCCGCAGCCAATCTCCAGCACGTCATGCTGGGGCGACAGCAGGCCCTGCACGCGCTGCAACGTGGCCTCGTACCCAGCGAGGTCGGCAATGGGGTCGGTGGCGTACTTGGGCGCAATGCGGTCCCAGAACCGTGCCTTGGCGGACGCAGCCGACGGGTTGGCGGCGGAGGGCAATGCGCGGGAGGCGGGAGCAATGGCAGAAGACGACATGGTGTGCAGACCGGGTGAAGTGCTGAAGCAGCGAAGTACAGAGGTGCAATGAGCGACACCCAAATGCTATCCATGCATTGAAGCGCAGGAAACTGCGATAAATTGCAGTGAAGATATACGTTTACGCATGGATAACCTCGACTGGAACCAACTGAAGGCGTTCTTGCAAACTGCGCAGACCGGCTCGCTGTCGGCCGCCGCACGCAAGCTAGGCCTGACCCAGCCCACCCTGAGCCGGCAGGTGGCCGCTATTGAGCAACAGATGGGGGTGACCCTGTTTGAGCGCGTGGGCAAGGCCATGGTGCTCACGCCCACCGGGCTGGACCTGCTGGAGCATGCCCGCGCCATGGGCACTGCGGCAGAGGCCCTGGGCCTGGCTGCCAGCGGGCGGTCGCAAGCAGTGGGGGGCGTGGTGTCGGTGTCGGCCACCGATGTGGTGGCGACGCACTTGCTGCCGCCCATCCTGCAACGCCTGCGGGCGCAGGCGCCCGGCATTGCAGTGGAGGTGATCTCGTCCAACGCACTGAGCGACCTGCAACGCCGCGAGGCCGACATTGCCATCCGCCACGTGCAGCCCGAGCAGCCCGAGCTGATTGCCCGCCTGGTGCGCGAGGCCCGGGCGTGCTTTTACGCGTCGGAGAGCTGGGTGCAGGCCCACGGCCACCCGCGCAGCGCGGAGGACGCGGTGAATGCGGAGTTTGTGGGTTCAGACCGCGCTGGCCGGTACCTTGCCTATCTGCGCCACTACGGCTTGAACCTGAGCGAAGACAACTTCACCTGCTACGCAGACCACACCGTGACCCACTGGGCGCTGGTGCGCCAGGGCATGGGCATTGGCGCCATGATGGACGAGATCGCCCGCGAAACGCCGGGCATCGTCCGCGTGCTGGACGATGTGGCGCCGGTGCGTTTTCCCGTCTGGCTGGTGTCGCACCGCGAGCTGCGCACATCACGGCGGATTCGGGTGGTGTTTGAGGCGCTGGCAGAGGGGCTGGCGGTGGATCGCTGAGCGCCCGCACCGTAGGCCTGTAGAGGACGAGCAAGGCAACGGAGAAAGGGCCACCGTAGCGCAAGGTGAATGCGGGAGTGTCAGGATTTCTGTGTGTGAGGCTGTTGAATCCGTCACTCAATCGTG
>ERZ778025.716-NODE-716-length-41827-cov-6.440965_pt1 | contig 41827 bp, 33 predicted proteins | sample MGYA00375755_ERZ778025 | MGnify/ENA primary metagenome ERZ778025 (study PRJEB29350, sample SAMN05389825) | bioreactor metagenome | isolation source: Thiocyanate bioreactor | place: South Africa: University of Cape Town | collected 2014-03-17 ... | reverse complement strand
GAGCACGACCTTGCCAAGGTCGGGGTGGCCGGTTCGAGCCCGGTCTTCCGCTCCAAAAAAGTCCTCTTGCCCGGTAAGGCGGAGGATTTTTTTTGAAGCCCCGGTGGTGGAATTGGTAGACACGCAGGACTTAAAATCCTGTGACCCGCAACGGTCGTAACGGTTCAACTCCGTTCCGGGGCACTTGATAATTAATCAGGGTAGAAGAGGCTCACTTTTGTGAGCCTTTTGTATTTTTACGAAATTTGCCAGCAATTTACTTGTCTGTATAATCTCAATTGATTTTTTTGGAAATATCCTGGGGAAAGTAAAAAAACTTATCTACCTAAAATTAGAACGTTTTCCGGCTTTCTTCCCAAATTTTTATCAACGGAAAAGCTCACCATTTTTAATAAATAGCGTAGGCAGATAAATACATGAATATTTTTTATTTCCCGATTTCTGAAAACCGTCTACAGAATTTATACGGAGCGATCTTTTTCGTTTGATATACTCAATCACTTCCGGGCGAATAAAATAAAACCTGCCTCTTTGCTTATGAAAGGATAAGCATAACATCGTGAATTGCAGTTTTAACAGGTATAAAGAACCATGAAAATGGTGATCTTGCATGGTCCGGTCTTTTCAATATTTTGCCCTTTTGTTTCATCTTTCTAATTGTATTACAATCGTGTAGCGTTTATGAAGCATGCTAACACTACCTTTTTGCACTATGGGTACAATTGTTTGAACCATTCATTTTGTAATTGACATGATCACATTAAACAAATTAAGCAAGATGCGTTTGCCGGGGTATTATTTCAAGCCGGGGTTATGCATTCATTATATATACACCCTTTCGAAACACACGAGGCGTGCCTGTATACTATTGTCAATGAAACGCCTTAATAACTGTGTTAGCACGGGTAGCCCCATACGGGGCAAATAAATAGCTTACATGTTGCTACTACTACAAAAAGGTAGCTGCTATGCGGCATGTTGCAGTGTTTCAGGTTACAGGTCCGGATGCAGGTTTTACCGGTTCTCTGTGAAACTTTCCTGTTCTTTGTGGCTCCGTGGTCCAAATTGTATGTTCCATGTTTTGCAGGCGCCACTGCTGGGTTAATTATATATAAATGCAGTAAAAGTAGCCAGCATTGCTCCCTGCAGAAACCGTCATCTACAAAACACAAGCACTCTTCCGTCATTTCGATCCCGCTACAGGTTGTATTGAATTAAATGTATGTTGCGGCGGGAGAGAAATCTGTTGGGCAGCGGTACAAGTGCTGAGCATTGCTACTAAAACCGGGCGGATCTCTCCTGCGCAAAAGAGCGACCCAATTATATTGTTCGTGCTGGCTTGGTCGAGATAACGGTAACAAACTGATGATTTTGTGATCCTTGTGATAATTCAGGGTTACAAACAAAACGATTCATCCTCTCGTCAAAGCTCATAGGTATATCCCTTGTTTTGCGGGCGCACCCGCTGGACCAATTTGAAATGCGACCATTTCTTGTGCACATCATTATAATGAAGAATACCGGATCGTAAACCTATCAGCGTTAATTGTTGCTCATTTGATACGCTGGTAAAATGATCTCTATTTTTGTGCCCATACCTATTTTACTTGCGATAGCTAATGTGCCGGCATTTCTCTCCAGCAATTCTTTACTCAGCAATAAGCCTATCCCGGTACCTTTTTCATTAAACGTACCCGGCGTAGTGAATGTTTTTCCCTTTAGCAGCATGGTTATTTTTGATTTGTCCATGCCAACTCCATAATCAATTACCGATATATGGATTGAATTATTCTTTTTTTCCGCAAAGATGGATATAGGATACCCGGGATTGGAAAATTTGATAGCATTTGCCAGGATATTACGCAATACAATTTCAATCATATTCCCGTCGGCAGTTGCAAAGAGATCTCCCTCTGCTTCTATACGCATGTTTATTTTTTTTTCCTCAGCCATTTTGCTTTTAAATGAAATAACTACATTAAGCAGGTGGTTAAGGTCTACTATAGTAAAAACAGGCTGGGTGAAATGCAGAAGTGTTTTACCCCAATTCAATACACTTTCCAGTAGTTTAATGGTATTAACAGAATTTTCTTTCAAAAGCGGTAAAGTTTCCTCAAAAAAAACATGCCCGTTTTCAGATCTTTCGACAATTTCGAGACAGCGATGGAGACAATAAATATTATCCTTGAAATCATGCGACAAGGCAGAGAACATAACGATCCTGGACCTGTTTAACTCTGACAGCCTTTTCAACCTCGCTTCAAGTATTTCATTTTTTTGTTCAAGCTCTTTTTTTTGAACTTCGATTACTGATTTTTGCTTTTTCAGTGTTCGGATATTACGCTTTGCCTGCTGCCTGTACTTCAAAAACCGGAGCCGGAAAATGTAAACGACAGAATATACTACCAGAGATATACCGGTAATGATCAGCAGGGGTTCGAGGTAGTTAATGTCTGTGTTGCGTACGTGCCAAAAATTGCCAACGATAAGGCGGAATATGAAATAGGAGAAGAAACCAATAATAACTGAAACAACAAGAAAAAAAAGATTACCCCGGCTAAAAGCCCCTTTTTTTTGTACGGCGGAAGTATGCGTCCCCTTGTGCTTATCCAGGTTTGCTATCAATCTTGCCAAAATACCAATCATAATAACATTTTCTGTATTCAAATTTTGGCGAGCGTTATTCGTGGCGCAAAGGTATTGCACAACCTACCTTCGCATTTCGGCTATTTGGGCAAATATTTCGGCTGATCAGCCAAAAATCGATGAAATAAATAACAGGGTAGGTCAATATTTTTCCTGGTGCTGCTGACTACTATTACCGAACCGGCGAACTTTCGTGGGTTGAATATTAAATCTTCTCTTGAAATTTCTTGTAAAATTTGTCATATCCTTAAACCCAAGTTCCTGAACCGTTTCGCTGACTGTATGCCCGTCTTGCAAAAATTGAAGGGCTTTTTCCATACGTGCCCTTTGATAATAATTATAAATGCTTGTGCCATGTATCGCCTTAAAAGTATATTTCAGCTTACTCAGGCTCATTTTAGCAAGGGTGGCAAGTTCTTCTTGTTTTGGAGGTAACTGATCAAGCTTGCTGGTAATAATGTTTTCAATTTCCCGTATCTGGTAAAAATCGCTATTGGTGAGTATTTTGTTTTCGGACAATTGATAGTCTGATGAATGCATGCTTGCAAAAAAAACCTCTGTAATGAAAAGAGACCGGTTAAAAATTTTTAACTGACGGTATGGATCGTTTTCAGGAATACCAAGTATTTCCATTACCAGTTCCAGCATTTTTGCACTGACCGGGATGATCTTATCATGTTGTATGCTGTTTGTAACACAACAGGCTAATAATTTGTCTTCAGCCGCGCTTCCTATTATGGCTCCGATATTATGTTTGCTGAATCTGAGGTTTAAACTTTTGGCGACCATCCCTTTTTTCACTTTATAAGTAAGCGTGTACCGGGAACTATTCATAAATGCATATGCCTGCCGGGGCCTGTTTTCAATCACTTCATCATTTATCAGTACCTGTGATTGCTCCTTTTCCTGGATAATTTCAAACCGAAGGTTATAGTATTCGCTATCTGTTTTCTGGCGGACAAAATAATAATCATCCCTGATCGAAAAATCACAAAGCAATGCCTGTATCCCCATAGGCAGGTTTACCAGTTCAAAATACCCTTGTCCAAACATTTCCGGAAAAACAAATTTGTTACCATCAGCGTTTGTCTCAAAGAACAAAGCCATTCTTTGCAATAGCACCTCATACGGCTCACCTGGATATGACAAAACAAGCATTTAGGGATGGTTCATTGATTCTTCAATCGAATGTAATGCTTCTTTTCGACAAAAGCTTACTTGCCAACAGTATCCTTCCAGACGATTCAACAGGTCAATCGTATTATTTCCGCCAATGCTACTATTGGTAGCAGGTAAGTTTTCTTTTCCGGCAAGTGTCTTCCTGTTATCTCCGGCTGTTTTGCCTGTGCCTGCAAACGGTTAGTAATAAAAAGCCCGTCCATACCGGGAATAGTTTGATTAAGAAAATTTCTTCTTGAACGTATTGCTATCAGTTTGTTCATTTTAATACCGGTACAAATAGTACAGCATCCGCCGCAACCGCACCGCTGGCGCCCTCATTGGAAATTTCAATAAATGCCTTCCGTCCTGCTGGTAATTTAAATGCTCAGAGGTTTACCCACTCGCCTGAGGTTTGCCCGACTATTTTTATATCCCTGCTTTGAATAATTTCTGATGTCTGCTTTCTTCCATTATACACTTTAATATATAATGCATCAGCTTCGTTTTGGATCCTGGGATAATAAAAATATACCTGGTACCTTTCTTTCTTTTTTATTTCAGGCTCAAAGCGGGCGCCTGATGGTTGTTTGCTATTATTCAACAATAGAGTAGGCTCGTAACCACCTGTAGTTTCTTTTTTCCAATCCCCGGTAATGATTTTAATATCGGCATCATCTACAAGTATTTCCGTTACGCTTCCGTTTGCCAGGGGATCATTCTTCAGCTTTTCCTGTAGTGTCTCCACGTTTATTGTTTGAACAGGGCATTGCTGATCAAGAGCCATAGCTGCCGACTGCGCCAAAAACATAAATACAGGTTCCATCCGGATGGAGCCATAAGCAATATGACTGGCTGATAAGCAAACCGGGACAAGCAGGTTGGTACATTCTTTTCTGCCCGGTTAATGGCCCGGTAGGCAATGGTATAAGGTTGTATGCCTTTAATCTGCACATCTCCTTCATTCTTAACCGTACCATTCCATACAATCCGCTGTGTGTTATGAGGATCCATGTTATATGCAGCCATGCCGATGCCATCTTTTACAATTTTCTTTGGCCTGGCAATTAACCTGTGTCATAACGTACTCTCCGATCATACGCCTTGCTTCCCAAACATAAAGTTGAGGTGTCCAATGCGCTGTGTTGAGGTATTCATCTTTACCGGAACTGGTTTATTCTCTGTCTGTATAAAGTCGTACTGTTATCATTTAGGTGAGTCTTGTAAATGCTTCTCTGTAAAATTCATATCCGTTAAGTTGTAGACAATCACGATTTGAATCATTAGTCTTTTCCTTTAAAAAGAAAATTATTTCAAAAGATCATAGGCAGTTTTAAATACAGATTTAGTGGTATCGGCCGCATCGGCATCCAGGTACCACCCATACATACCTTTGTAAGCGCTGTTTTTAATATAAGCGGCTTTCTGCTCAATCAACGGCTGACCATTGTAGTAAATACCTTTCGCGGCATCCACATATTCCTTTGTATTAGCAGCAGGATCAATTTCAAGAATTTGCCTGTAAGGAGTATAGTCATAAGAACCCCAGGAGAGATTATTCCCGTCAGCATCAAGCTCCAGGTAACGTAAGCCGAATACCGGGAACCCTACTACTACTTTTTCGGCTCCGAGCTTGTTGGCCCAGATAGCTGCCGAATAGACCATATGGTCATAAGAGGATGCCTGACCTACCGGTGCGCCCGGACCTACATGAATACCGTCTTCATAAGCATGTACATTTACCCAGTCGAGCTTTGACAGGTTGGCCGGATACTCCCAGTGCTGCCATCCTGTTGTTACGGCCAGGGTAATGAGCGATCCTGCCGGCAGCGCTTCCCTGAGCTCATTGACAAATGGTTCCAATGCTGCAAGATTAGCGGAATAGTTGGGAGAACCATTAAAATCAGTCATCATGATATCCACACCATCCATTTTCGTTGCTGTTATATAATCACTTATCCGGGCTATAAGTGAGGCGCGTGCTGAAGGATTCCGGATAGCAGCGCCCATATCATCACTTTCATAATATGCCCAGCCATCTACAGGAGTAAGCCTGCCGTAAATACCAAGCAATACAGGAATGCCCTGCGTATGTCCACGCGCTATAAGTTCATCGCTGAGCTGGTTGATATTCCCTCTTGTTATATCAAGAGAACCGTCTGAAGAAACCCTGCCTATCTGCGCAGCGAGATGAGTAATATAGTTCCATTTAACGCTGGCAGCTGTTCCATTTTCACTAAGATAACCCATTACTACTTTGTCATAAGGTTTGGGGGTATAGGAAGATGGCTTTACGATCACCTGCGATCTGCGCACGGATTTCAGGCCATTGTATTCTGCCTCCAGCACAATATTAAATATACCGCCTGCCTGAGGTACAAAATTAAAGGAGGTATCTGTTCCTGAAACGTCATCATTTACAAACCAGGTAATATTCACTTTACCGGCAGGGGAGAACTGGAGATTATTGTATTTGGCAGTATCACCTTCATCTATCACTACTGCTGAAGGGAACTGATCGCCCAAATAAAAAATACGCGGATAATCTCCTTCGCCAAACTCGGGATCTGGTGCCAGATCCTTCCGGCAACCCATGATGCTTATTGCTGACAGGAAGAGCCAGAGTGAACAATGAAGTATTTTATAATAAGGCCTGATAGATATCATAATGATTTTTTTAGTAGTTAGTTTATGAAATATTACTCAGCATCCCACCACATGCGGTCATTCCATGAATCTGTACCGGATGCATATCGCTTCATCGCTTCCTGTACATTGGATGAATTGAGCGCTTTTTCCAGTTGAGGATATTCCAGGCGCCTGGGCATGGTTTCTGAGTCGGAATAGCCATCAGGGCGAAAGCCTGAAGGAAGCCTTGGGAAACCTGTACGGCGGAGGCTTGCATACGCTTCCGGGCCATTCAGGAAGAAATTGATCCATAGTTGTGTGCCAATTTGTTCCAGTTCCTTGTCGGGTTGCAAGGGGTTATCAGCAACAAACTGGTTGATTGCTTCCTCGGTAATTACCGGCGCGTTTTTATACAAAGTGAGCTGCCGGCAGGCGGCCCTTAGCCCTTTGGCGTAATGTTCTGCAACGGTACCTCCCAGGTCAAGGTTAAAACGCCTGGTAGCTTCCGCCAGCAGGAACTCGGTTTCAGCATAAGTAAGGTGAAGGAACGGAGCGTCATTTTCCATCATATAGGCGGCAAGCTGCACCTTCTGTTCGTTGTTTCCAACCTGTATCGTTCCTGCTACCGGGTGAATGATCGTGATGGTGTTCATCCAGTCTTCCCAGATAAAGGAAGTAGGTCCCACGCCAACAGTCCCTACCTGTGCCCTCACCTCGTTTGTAATATCAATACGGTTTTCAAAAGTGGCACCCGGGGCATTATCCCAATAATTTTTACCAAATACAAAAAGCCTGGGATCATTGGTAAGCTTAAGCTGGTTGATAAGCGAACTGTGTAACCGGTAGCCGTTATTTACCGGTGATCCTGTTTGCCGGATAGCAGACGACAGGGCGTTGCCCGTATAGTTGGCATAGGTGTTAAAGTTATCGTCATGGAGTGTTACACAAATATCATCGTTGGAAAGCATCAACCCATCAGTGTAAGCTTTGATAATTTGTTCCCTGGCAAACGCTTCATTACGCTTACTCACCCTCATGGCTAACCGAAGCCGGAGCGAAGAACCAAACTTTTTCCATTTGTTTATATCGCCGCCGTAAAAAATATCGTTGGTTAAAGGATCTGTACCACCGGCAAACTGGCTGATGGCTGTATCAAGCTGGAGGAAAAAATCATGGTAGATATCTTCCTGCCTGTCGTAAACCGGGTGAGTGATGCCTCCGGCAGCAGCTTCCGTATAAGGGATATCCCCATACAGGTCTGTAAGCCGTGCAAATACATACACTTTCATTATTCTCGCGATCGCATTGAGATTTTTGCTGTCGGTACCGGCAGTTCTCAGCACCGCATCATTGATGTTTTTTACATCTGCCGTGTAGCTGTTCTGCCAAAGGGTGGCCATATAGGCTTGTTGTTTCTGGTAAAACTGCCCGTATTGATTTGCCCATCCTCCTCCAAAATGCTGGGCAAGCGGCATACAAAGTATTAACCCTGTTACCTCCTGCACACTCATATCACCACTGAACTTTTGCTGGCAATAAGCCACTTCTATCGCCGGGTCAAGATTTGACGATTTTGTGGGATCAATATTCATATCGCCAAACTTATTGCAGGACGATAGTATCAAAACAGCAGCTATATATTTCAAGAAATTTTTCATACAGTAGATTTTGGCTGTTAAAAACGAATGTTGACATTAGCGCCCCAGCTTCTTCTGCCCGGGAGAGATCCATATTCAAAACCCTGCCCGTTCCCGTTGTTGTAATTGGAATCGGGGTCAACATTAGGAACGCTTTTATAAATGATGAAAGGGTTCCGGCTGACGATCGATACACTGATGAACTGCGCTCTTATCCTCCGGGATGCACGTTGCGGTAATGTATAGGTAAGAGAGAGCTCACGCATTTTTATATAGCTGGCATCGTAAATAAAAGGTACTGCAACACCCCTGTCATCGCCGTAAAAGGAGGCGAAATATACATTGGGATCCATGGGACGGGTGTTTTGTTCATATACTGGTTTACCATCTGCATCAACGCCGTTTTGAAAAACACCTTTGGGCACATAGCCACGGGTATTCCCGGAGGCGAGCCATTCGGCCGCGGTCATACCGGCAGCCTGGCGTTCTTCTTCTGATGCCACCCATTCCTTACGCCCTTCAAGAGTAGACTTATCCTGCCCGCGGATCACGGCGAAAAGGTTGGTCATGCTGAACAGGTCTGCTCCCTGTTTAAAATCAATTACAGCGTTAAGACTTATGCTCCTGTACCGGAATGTATTGATTACCCCTCCTGTCCAGTCCCAGGTACCCTTGCCAAGCACCTTTCGCTCATCGGTAGCCATGGGTGTAAGGTTCTCCTTATTCAATATTTTCTGCCCGTCCGGCGCATATAAATAATCATAGCCGATGATGCTGCCGTAAGGCATGCCCGGCTGCGCAATGACAGACAATCCAAGCCATCTTGCATCTGAAAGTGTGAGATAGGTAACGCCCGGCGCCAGCGACTCCACTACATTCCTGTTATGCGCTCCGTTCAGGATCAGATCCCACGAAAAATTTTTTCCTACAACCGGCTTGGTGCTGAGCATCATTTCAACGCCTTTGTTCGTCAGCGTTCCTGCATTGAGGATCTGGTTAGCGTAGCCTGCCGACATAGGCAGGTCGGTAAAGTTGATCTGGTCGCGAGATCTTTGCGTATAATACGTGAATTCAAATCCTATTCTGTTATTCAGGAAACCTATGTCCAGCCCTGTTTCAAAGCTCCTGGTACGGGTGGGGCGAATAGGATTGGGCAGGGTACGCGAAGCAATGCCCCCGATGGCGCCCCGGGAAGGCTGAAACTGTTCCAGCGCATAGATCAGCTTTAGTTGGTAAGGCTCCGTATCATTACCTACTTCGGCGGCAGATGCACGGATCTTGGCATAATTAAGCACCTTGCCTTTAATATTAAATGCATCTGAAAGCACCATGCTCATACCCAGCGAGGGATACCAGTAAGTATTGTTCTCCACCGGCAATGTGGAGCTGGCGTCGCGCCGGAGCGTGGCGTCCAGGAACAGGTAATTGTTCCAGGAAGCTCCCACCGAGCCATAAAATGAATTGATCTGCTTTTTATATGCGGAAGCCTGTACGGTTTGCTTTTTAAAGCTGTTAAAAGAGCGTGAATCTTCCAGCAGCATATCCTCACCGCGCATATAGGTGCTGGGGTTGCTGATATACAAAATGCTTCCCCCCACGCTTCCGTTCAGGTAGAAGTGCTTGTTAAACTGTTTGCGGGCGGTTACCAGGAAATCGCCGCTGTTGGTGCTGTACCTTGCTGTCCGCCCTTCCAATACGCCGGCTTCAGCGCCGGGCGTGGTGCGGGGGCTGAACTTCTGGTATTCCAGGTAGGTAACATCTGTATTTACGCGCCCCATAATATTTAACCAGGAGAGCGGATTGTAGTTGATCTGCAATGCCCCCATGAGGCGGTCTTTGGATGTCGTGTTTTTCATACGGTTAATGACCCAATAAGGGTTCAGCCGGTACTGACCGCCACCCCACTCAATATATCTTCCAAACTCATCCTGGTAATGTGTTTCAAAGGTCTTCTGGTCCATATTGTTCGCCAATCCTACAAAGTTAAATCCAATGTTAGCAGCGTCATCCGCCAAAGCCGGCCGGTTGTTCACATCTTCCGTCATATAGTTCGCTCTGACATCAATGCTTAATGTAGAAGTGATCTCGGAGGAACCTCTGAGCATGAAATTTTGCCTGTTGAGGTATGTGCCGGGAACAATATCGTTATAGCGGAGATTATTATAGGAAAAGCGGAAATTACTTTTTTCAGTACCACCTGTTACAGCGATATTATTGTTGAAAGAAGACCCTGTACGAAAAAAATGCTCAATGTTATTTTTCACCAGGCCATAACTTGTTTGCCCGCCGTAAAAGGCCGGGATCATAAGACCCGGATCGAGCCTGGCGCCGAAGTTGTTGAAGAGTGTATTGCGTGCCATCGTCAAATCCCGGGGAATAGTTCCGCCTGTGCCCTGCCCGTATTCATACTGGAAACCGTCATAACGGGTAAGCAGTGTTTCGATGGTAGAAGTGCTGTTGATCTCCACTCCCAATGCTTTTTTATTTGCGCCTTTTTTGGTCGTGATCAGTATCACCCCGTGTCCCGCCCTGCTGCCATACAATGCTGAAGCGGCAGGCCCTTTCAAAACAGAAATTGTTTCAATATCATCAGGATTGATACCCGAAATAGCATCTCCCAGGTCCTGCCCGCTCGCATATTTGTCATTACCCGTCATGCCATAGTTGGAATTATCTATAGGCACGCCATCCACAACGTACAGGGGTTGGTTATTTCCGGTAATATCGGTACTGCCGCGTATTACCACTTTGGAAGACCCCATAGGACCACCGGCAGTATTGCTGACAATTAAGCCGGCAACACGCCCGGCAAGGCTGTTTACAACATTCACTTCCTTGGCCTTATTGATCTCGTTGCCTTTTACTTCTCCTATCGCGTAGCTCAAAGCTTTCTTTTCACGCTTTACTCCAAGAGATGTTACTACTACTTCACTAAGCGTTTGTGTATTATCTCCCAGCGTAACGGTCATCTGTTCGGTCAGGGAGTTCACAAAAAAAGTTTTTGATTCAAAACTTACGTGCGAAAAAACAAGCTCATCTTTGAGATTAGCCTGTATTGAAAAAATACCGTTGCCATCAGATGTGGTTGTTACGTGTAAATTCCTGTTCTCTATGGAAACATCAGGTATAGCATTCCCTTTGCTGTCTGTTACCTTACCCGTTACCGACGCGTACATTGCAGCATTGGGCTTCGCCCTCACTATGATCATGTTGTTCACGATCCTGTAATCGAGAGCAGCCTGGTCGCAAACTTTGTCAACCAGTTCCTTCACTTTATATTCCTTTTGAGGCAGGGAGATGAGATAATTCAGGTTGATCTTTGATTCGTCGTACGAGAACTCCATGCCAGCTATACGGGAAATACTTTTGAAAACCTGGGCTAACGGTGTATGTGAGAACCCTATCCGTATAGGGGTATCCTGGGCCCGTACGTTTGCCAGCAATGTCAGCATAGAAAACATGATGACCATTGTGAAAAAGATACGCGCAAACACTTTCGTGAAAAGACATTTAAGCGCCATAAGCGATGTAGTTTTAGTGGTTCTGGTATACCTATTTAGTTTGTATAATGAGCTGGTCTTTGCGGCGGTCGTACTTTAATCCGTAGGTAAATGCCAAAGATTCCAGCAATTCTTCAGGGTGGTTCACATCAAATGAACCGGTGAATTTCATTTTGCCCGGGTAGCTGGTTGTTTCTACATTGAGGTTATAGTACATCCGCAATACACCGATGATCTCCGCAAAGTCTGCCTGTTTTAAAACGATCTTCCCGGCAGTCCACTGCTGCAACTGCTCCTGCAGGAATTCTGCTTTTTGTATGGGGGATGTGTTACTGCATATTGCTTTTTGACCTGGTATCAGTTGAGCGGTATTCCGGCTGTTGGCTACCGCTACGCTTCCTTCGAGAAGAGAGATGGTCACAGCCCGGGTTTGCAGGTCTTCATGCACATAGAAAGCGGTTCCCAATGCTGTGGTAGTCACCTGCTGCACGGCTACGGTAAATGGTCTTGCAGGATCTTTCGCTACTTTAAAAAATGCGGAACCTTTAAGAAGGATCCGCCGGTTATCCATATTATACTTTTCATCTATTGCAACAGATGCGTTCCTGTTCAGCAATACTGTTGTTCCGTCAGGAAGATCAATACTGGTTATTACACTGTCGGCTTTTGCATACCATTCATACTGAACTGCTCCATATTCATTTTTATTGAACCACCAGACACTTACCATAACCAGGAGAACGGACGCCGCAACAGAACAGGCTATGATCATTCTGCGCAGGGAACCAACCTTAGCCCCGGGTTCTTCTTTCATTAGTTTCTTGAGCCGGCTCAGGTCTTCCGATGCCATTGTGACGGTATTTTCTCCGGGAACACGATATATCTCAGCCAGCGCAAAATGCGTATCCCTGGCTTCATTCACCACGTGCATATACCGGGAGTTGTTTTCTATCCACTCTTTCCAATAGTGCATATCCCGGGTATTTGCCGCGTTGAGATAGTTAACAAAAGTACTGTCAGCAAGCAGGGAACTCACACTGATATCGTCGTTGGGATTCATACTATATAGATTACCCCGATCCGGGGTTTTTTACCGTGATTTTTTCAAAAAATTAAATGGAATTTTTGCCGGTGTTTTTGTTGTCCTTCGCATCGCCGCGCAGTTGCTTCAGACTTTCATGAATACTGTTGTATATGGTGCGCACTGATACATCCAGTTTTTTTGCAATGGTCTCAAATGCCATTTCATCAAAATACCGCATTTTGAGAATTGTCCGCTGCCGTTCGGTCAGGAAATTCAGCGCCTGCTGTAAACGGGATTTGAGCTGCTCAAATTCCTGCAGCTCTATAATTACTTCTTCATATGATTGCTCTGAAATGTGACCGGAAATATGCTCCGGGTCCACATACACGAGGTTCAATGCTCCCTTCCTTTTTTTACGGTAAAAAAGCTTGTTCTTATAACAGGCAATAATGTATGCTTTGGGATAATCCACATCAGGGAGCACCGTTCTCTTGTTCCACAAATCAAGAAAGACCCTGTTGATATACTCTCTTGCTATTTCCGGGTCAGGTGTAAATCCCAAGCCGTACCGCAGCAGATCGCCATAATATTTTTCATAAAGAGAGAACAGGCTTTTCTCTTTACCTTTTCTGAACTCCTGCCAACATTGTATATCGTCAGAACAGCGCATGCAGCTTACACTATTAAAAATTATTACTTCCTGATCAGGGATATACTGTTTTGTGAATAACAGATAACAGGGAATAAGCGTCCTTATGATCCTGAAATACCTGCCAAAACATAACACCTGAACAATCTTTCAATGAAAGTTCGGTTTTTTTACGAATGGTTTTAATACCGTTATAATAAATGGTGTTCCCGTTTTCCAGCTTCCATTCGTCTGCCTGTTCCGCACCGGCTCCCAACGTAGCGATGGTTGAAAAAGGCATGGAACCCGCTCCTGCCGGCCCAAAACTATAGCCATAAAAAGGCATACCCAGTACCAGGCGGTCTTTTTTTATTTTCCGGATACTATGCCAGTAATACAGGTCATCGATTGCCATAGCGTACGGCGCATGCGGACCTGAACGTTCAGGGCTCCATGGCCCTGTTTTGTCGTAAGACATAATATTGATATAATCAAACGTCGAGAGTGCTTTATCGGTCACGGCATCTCCCGCATAAGTTGCCAACGCTGCAGTAAAGTTCCTCTTTCCTTCCGGCAGTGCCGATCTCAGCTCCTTTACAAAATCTTCATAGTGTTCCGTAATAAAGCTTCCTTCAAGATCCATATCAATACCATCAGCGCCGGTTTGCTCCAGCAACTGAACAAGCGAGCTGATCAATAACGGCCTTCCCTGCGGTACAAGCAAGGCAGTAAAATAAGGTGGTGGATTTCCTCCACCCACCGATAGCAATACTTTTACCTGGTGTTGATGCGCTCTTGCTACCAGGCTGTCCAGGAAAAGAGTGGTACGGAATATTCCATCGGTACCCGGATTAACAAAAGCATAATTGATATGGGTAATAAGATGATAAGGGATACTATCCAGTTGCTCCATCCCGGCCTCCGGCACATAAGCTATAATACGAAAAGATGAGGGCAGCTTTTGCTGGGACTTAAGACACCCGCCTGTCAGTAACAGTAAGCTGATAAACAGCATCTTTCTTATAGTCATATGTATGGAAGCGTTTGATGCCCTTTACCGGCGCCACATTTATTAAGATGGCCCTGTTCACCCGGTTTTTACTGCCTTCTGATGAAATATTTTTCTGGAAAAGAGACTTGATTATTTTAAAAGAGCTTGTTTTATAAAAATTTCCGGTCGCACAGATTAAAGGGTTTTACAGTCTGACCTTATATGATTGGGTTGGTTACCAGCTTTCGCTCTCTATCAATCGCCTGTTGTGGCTCAATCCGTTCATCGTTCGTACTACTATTTGAGCATTTACCTTTTGATTTTACGGGCAGCACAGTTCTTCATATGGACGATTTGTAAGGTGTTGATAATCAAATTTCTAATAGAAAATTAGTAAATATACATTAATTGACGATTTTGTTTATTCAGGAATCGTGAGGACTTGATTTTAACGTAAAGAGTTGAATTCCTGAAAAATTCCGGATATAGTAAAAATTATTTCCGGAACACGTAAGCTTAAACAGGGCTTTGTAAAATATCATTGCACCCATTTTAATTTTTTTACATGGTCAAACAATTACGCACTTTAGTAATTTTATCTTGTTTTTTTATTCCGTTAACTCCATTTGCACAATCAGCTAATATCAAAGGCACTATTTCTACTTCAGATGGTTCCCCTGTTGCCAATGTTTCTGTTGGTATTGATGGCACATCGCACGGTGCTATAAGTAAAGCTGATGGCAGCTATATTATTAATAATATTAAGCCGGGCACCTGGGTGTTGCAAGTATCTTCGGTTGGAATTATCACGCAAAAAAAAGAAATCACTGTTGGTTCAGGAGAAACGTTAACTATAGACTTCAGTATTTCTGAAACAGCTAAAGAGTTACAGGAAATATTGATCAGTTCGCGCAAAAATACAGAACACGCGTCGGTTAGCTTACGCTTAAAAACGCCTCTGCTTGAAACGCCTCAAAACATACAGGTTGTAGATGACAAGGATTTGAAAGCGCAACAGGTGATCAGTATGAGTGATGGTTTAATAAGGAATGTAAGTGGTGCCGCTCGCCTTGAGCATTGGGGCGATCTGTATACCAATATTGTAGCCAGGGGATCGCAAATACAGGCTTTCCGCAATGGATTTAACGTAGTAGCTTCTTACTGGGGGCCTTTAACAGAGGATATGAGTTTTGTAGACAGGATTGAATTTGTAAAAGGACCTGCAGGATTTATGCTGTCTAACGGCGATCCAAGCGGGCTATATAACGTGGTTACTAAAAAGCCCACGGGTGTTACAAAAGGGGAAGTGAATTTTACACTCGGAAGTTTTAACCTCTACAGGGCAAGCATGGACCTGGACGGTGCATTAAGTAAAGACAAAAAGTTGTTATATCGTTTAAATGTAGCTGTACAGGCAAAAGGTTCGCACCGCGACTATGAATATAATAACCGTTATGTTATAGCACCTGTTGTTTCTTATCGTCTTGATGATAAAACAAAGATCACACTGGAATATAACGGGCAGTTTGCCAATATGACTGAAGTAGGTTCATATTATGTGTTTTCCAAAGATGGATATGGCACTTACGACAGGAACCTGACGTTCACAAATCCTGGCTTGCCGCCCACTAAAATAAATGATCACAGTGGGTATGTAGTATTTGAACATGCTTTTGATAAAGACTGGAAACTTACCGCACAGGGTGCATTTTTTAATTACAAACAAATAGGCATGAGCTCATGGCCTTCCTATATGGATTCTGTAACAGGCCAGGTAATGAGGAATGTGGGGGTGTGGGATGCCAAAAGCACTATGGAGCTTGCTCAGGCATTTTTAAACGGAGAATTTTATACCGGTAAACTACGCCACAGGTTGCTTGCCGGTGTTGATGCCGCTAATAAAACCTATTATGCTGATTGGGGTCAATCACATGATCTTGATACACCAGATGCCTTGTTTGATCAGAATAATCCAACCTATGGTGTACCTGCAAACGGATACCCTGTATTTGACCGCAGTACTCCTATAGAAGAGCGGGCTGCTTTAGGCTGGGGCGTTATTAAACAAAGATATTCCAGCTTATATGTTCAGGACGAAATAGCATTTCTTGATGATAAATTACGGTTGACATTGGCAGGCAGGTATACCGATGTAAAGCAGGTATATGGTGTTGATGTTCCGTATGATGCGGCCAAACATATTACTCCACGGGTTGGGCTGAGTTTTTCTATTGATAAGAATACCTCATTGTACGGATTGTACGACCAGGCTTTTATCCCGCAATCAGGAGTATTAACGGGCGGCGGAAAAGTACAACCTGTTACCGGCAGCAATATGGAGTTAGGTATCAAGAAAAACTGGTTCAACAGTAAATGGTATACCACATTATCTGTATACAGGATATTAAAACAAAATGAGCTTACAGCAGACCCTGCATCCAATCCCAATGCTCCAACCAGCATTGTGCTGGGTGAAAAAGTGGCAAGAGGAATTGAATTGGATGTAAGAGGCACAGTATTGCCAGGGTTAACAGTTATTGCTAATTATGCGCTGACCGATGCACGGGTAACAAAAGTAGCTAAAGATGTAACTGCTTATAAAGTAGATGATATTATTCCCGGCTATGCAAAGCATACTGCTAACGCCTGGGTATCTTATGAATTACAGAATACAGTGCTGAAAGGACTGGGTATTTCCGGTGGCTTTACGATGCTTAACGGCAGGTATACTGCCTGGAGCCTTGAAGGAAAAATGTTGCCCGACTATTTCAAATTGGATGGGGGCATATTTTACGCGAAAGACAAATACCGCATCACACTAAATGTATTTAATATCCTGGATGAATACCTCTACAGCGGCTCTTACTATGCTTTGCCATCTGTAGCAAATGATTGGAATTCTGTAAAACCTGCTTATTACTACCAAACTGAACCTCCGCGTAATGTGAGGTTAAGCATCAGTTATCGTTTCTGATAATTATTATTAAAATTTATATGTAATGCAGGATACATGATGTATGCTGCATTTTTTGTTTTCAGAATATAAAGTGAAGTTCTCAGCGGAGATTTTAATGAGTCCAGCAAGAATGGTCATTTTATGTTAATATCTTTTTTGCAGCTTTTTGCAGCTTTTTGCAGGAATTGTATTAATTTTCTATCCGCAACCAACTAATGACATGCTTAAATCTGAAAGGCAGGCTTATATCCTCCATCAATTAAATATCCATAACCGGGTTTCTTCTTCCTGGCTTAGCGAAACTATCAAAGTTTCAGAAGATACCATCCGCAGGGATTTGCAGGAACTTGCAGAAACCGGCAAAGCCATTAAAGTACATGGTGGCGCGCTATCATTGTCTTTTTCTGAGTTTAACCTTAGCAGCAATCATGTGTATGGAAAAAACGAAAAGCAGCTTATCGCCCGTAAAGCTATCAGCCTTATTAAGAATAATATGGTGGTGCTTACCAGTGGCGGTACTACCATTATAGAGCTTGCAAGAAGTTTACCTCATACTTTAAAGGCAACATTTATTTCCGGCAGCATACCTGCCGTATTGGAATATAGTAACCATCCGAATATAGATGTAATAGCTATTGGCGATAAGGTTTCCAAAAATTCTAAAATTACCATCGGCGCAGACGCTATTGCAAAAATTAAATCACTTAAGGTTGATATTTGTTTTCTCGGTATTAATGCAATTGATGTTAAACACGGGATAAGCGACGATGACTGGGATGTGGCACAATTGAAAAAAGTAATGACAGAATCTTCGCAAAAAGTTGTTGCACTCGCCATATCAGAAAAAATTGACACGTTTCAACCTATAAGCATCTGCCCTTTAAAAAGCATTGATTATCTCATTACGGAATTAGATCCGGGAGACCCACGCTTTGATCCGTACAAAAAAAATGGCATTACATTAATTTAATCAATAACAAAAACAAACGCTATGAGAAGATTTCTGCGATCTGGCTTCATATTATTATTGTTGGCTTCGCTGCCGGCAGTAATGTATGCACAGGCTAAAACCATTACCGGCACGGTGTATGGTGATGACAATACTCCTCTTGCAGGAGTAACAGTAAGTATTAAAGGTACTACACGCAGTACGCTTACAAACACAGAAGGTGTGTTCAGTATTGCTGCATCTGCCGGAGAAACGCTCGAAGTTTCTTATGTAGGCTACCAAACCTCCACTTTTAAGATCGGGAGAGATGATGTAGGCGCTATCATACTGCAAAAAGGAGAAGGTGCATTAAGAGAGGTTGTGGTTGTAGGATATGGTACTCAGAGAAGAGGGAATCTTACAGGCGCTGTAACAACCATTGATGTTCAGAAATCTGTGCAGAACAGGCCAATAGCAGATGTAGGCCGGGCTATGCAGGGCGGGGCGGCAGGGTTAAGTATTACTGTGCCCAGCGGTGAGGTTGGCTCTGATCCTATTATTAAAATCCGTGGGCAACTGGGATCATTCCAGGGCGGCGCTTCTCCGCTTATACTGCTCGATAATGTGGAAATACCCAGCATACAACTGGTAAATCCAAATGATATAGCCAGTATAACCATTCTGAAAGATGCGGCTGCAGCTTCAATCTATGGTTCAAAAGCATCTTTTGGTGTAATATTAATTACAACAAAAAAAGGCGCTTCAGGCGATAAGCCTCAAATAAACTATACCAATAATTTCTCCTGGCAAAATGTGTGGAAAGACCTGGCAATGGCGCGTGTGAACGGGCTGAAATATACAGTTGACGCAGCGGAGCGTGTGGGTACTTTTACACCTACAGGTGCTTTTTATTATGTAGACAGGGCAAGCTATGAAAAGGCTGTAGCCTGGGATGAAAAATACGGCAGCACCATTGGAAAAAATGATCCCACCGTTTTTGGCAGAGACTGGTTTGTGCAGGGCTCCAACCAGAAAATGGGTGTAAGAACTTATGATCCTTATGATTATATGATCAATGAATGGGCGCCTACCCAGCAGCATAGTCTTTCAGTGGGTTTAACCACCGGAAAAACTTCTTATAATCTGGGGCTGGGATTGCTGGATCAGAGTGGTATGACAAAGCCTGCTAAGAAAGACGAGTTTTCCAGGTATAATGCTTCATTAAAGATATCAAGCGATATCAATAAATACCTTACCATCCGTGGTGGCGCATTATACTCAAGAAGAAATAAAGAATATCCCTATGTTACGAATTCAACTACCGCAGATCCCTGGTTATATCTTTACCGCTGGGGACCTTTATACCCGTTTGGCAATGATGAAAACGGCGATCCCATCCGCAGCCCGGTAAGTGAAATGGCTGCCGCCAATACTGCCAACATCTTACAGAATTATGCAAATATCAGTTTAGGGGCTACTGTAAACATACAAAACAACTGGAAGGTTGATTTTGATTATACCTATACCAACCAGGAAGAAATGTGGAAACGGCCAGGTACAAGGTATACCGCGAGAAACTCATGGGTAGCGCCAAAATTAAGAACTGATGCCGATGGTAACCAGGTATACGTAAATGATGCCGGGCAGGTAGTATCGTCAACAGATCCTGGTGCGATACCGGCTTACGACCTGTCTTATGATATGTATACTTCGTATGGCGCGAACCCTGACCACTTCGCCAGAACCGCTACCAATTTTTTCAGTAATACCATCAATGCATATACTACCTATAATCTTGATTTAGGCAGCGATCATAAGTTTAAATTTATTGCAGGTATAAACCGTGTTACTGCCACTACAGAATGGCAGTCATCGCAGATCACGAATCTTTCTGATATAACCAATCCACAATTTAATTTCGGAACAGGAACGCAAACTGTTGCAGGTGATAAATTCTGGGAATCTCAGTTAGGTTATTTTGGACGCATAAACTATGCATACAAAGAAAGATATTTGCTTGAAGGTAACCTGCGTTATGATGGTTCTTCAAAATTTCCAACAGCTTTAAAATGGCGTTGGTTCCCTTCTTTTTCTGCAGGTTGGATAGCCAGCGAAGAGGCATTTATGCAATGGAGCAAGCCTGTATTAAACTTTCTTAAATTCAGGGGCTCATGGGGTTCTATTGGCGACCAGAGCGTGCCCAATAATCTTTATATAGAGATTATGCCCAGCGGATTATCTACCTGGATAGGTGGAAACGGGGCAAGAGTGAATTATGTGGGTTCTCCGGCGGCAGTTGCAGCAAGCATCAAATGGCAGGATATAGTAACTACCAATTTTGGTGTAGATGCCGGGTTTCTTAACGGCAGGCTGAATGTGAACTTTGACATCTTCCAGAGAAATACCAATAATATGATCGTACCGGCAGAAGGTATTCCTTTAACCTTTGGCGCCGGCGCTCCACAGAGCAACTACGGATCTTTAAAAACCAAAGGATGGGATCTTGCTTTGTCTTTCAATCACAGGTTTGAAAATGGTATTGGTATAAATATCAGTGGTAATCTTTCTGATTCAAAAACAATTCTAACTGCATACGGCTCAGGAACCCAGGTTACCGGTAACTACAATGGTAAGGTGATTGGTGAAATTTGGGGATATCGTACAGACAGGTTATACCAGGCTGATGATTTTGTGATGGGAACAGATGGTAAACCCGTTTTAATTACATTAACCAATGCAGAAACGAGCTTATATGCAGGTAAGCAGGTATACCAGTTGAATGCTGGCGCAGATGGAAAGAAACCGGTTTACCAGGCATTTTTACAAAACTCTGCCAACTTCAGGTTTGGCCCCGGCGATGTGAAGTTTAAAGATATAAATGGAGATGGAGAACTGAACAACGGTAAAGGCACGCTTGAAGATCATGGCGATCTTGAAGTAATAGGTAACTCCAACCCGAGATATGAATATGGGTTCAGGTTAGGTGCCGATTACAAAGGTTTTGATATCAGTGTATTTTTCCAGGGTGTTGCCAGCCGCAAAATCTGGGGACAGGGCTTTTTAAGTATCCCAGGTTTTAATTCCGCTGATGGTGCTATGCCGGAAGCTATTGCAGGCAATTACTGGACAACGGAAACCCCCAATGCTTTTTATCCCGCAGCATATAACAATGCAGGAAGCAACAGTGCCAATAATATGCAGGTGCAGGACAGGTACCTGTTGAATATGGCTTATATGCGTTTGAAAAACTTAACAGTTGGTTATTCTCTGCCACAGCCATTGCTCAACAAAGTGCATGTAACAACTTTAAGAGTGTATGTGGCACTGGAGAATTTCATTACCTGGGACAAATTAAATGGCCTGCCTATTGATCCGGAAAATATAAGTGGTTATTCTATGTGGAATACATCCAATTATAATTCAGGTCGTACAGGTACAGGCGTGCCGGCTTTCAAAAGCTTTTCTGCAGGCCTTCAATTGAACTTTTAAACTTGAGCATGATGAAGAACGTAAAATTAATATATAGTCTGACGGCAGTTATTTTATTAGCAAGCTGCAATAAAAATGTACTCGACCGTCCTCCTTTAACCAGCTATGTTGACGGGCAATACTGGCGGAATGAAGATGATATCCGCATGTATACCAACAGCTATTATCCTTATTATTTCAGCGGGTATAATACTTCTTTCACTGCAGATTATACTCCTGTAAGAGGCTACACATTTTCAGATGACCTCACAGGAAAAAACGTACAGGCAAATTTTGAAAGCAATATACCTACGTCAAGGGGCTCTGTATCTGAGTCTGCAGAATGGCTGCAAACATATGCCGGCCCTACATGGGATTTTGCCTGGGTACGAAAATCGAATATTTTATTAGATCGCCTGGATAATGTGGCTAAGTCAAATATTACTGAAGATGCCTATAAGCACTGGACAGGTGTTGCACGCTTTTTCCGTGGGTTTGAATACAGCCGCCTGGTAAGCGTTTTTGGTAATGTGCCTTATTTTGATAAAGTGGTAACAGATGATGATCTGCCAACATTATACAAAGACAGGGATGACAGAGGCGTGGTAATGGATAAGGTATACGATGATTTTAAATATGCTTTGCAAAACATACGGGAAAATGACGGAACACTCACGCTGAATAAATTCATAGCAGCAGCTTTTGTATCAAGGTTCATGTTGTTTGAAGGTACTTACCAACACTACCACAGCTTAGATGCGGCAAGAGCAAAAAAATACCTGGAGTTCGCGGTAGAAGCAGCGGAAATTGTAATGAGCAGCAACAATTATAATTTCAGTAAAGATTTCAAATCTTTATTTTCTTCAGAAAGTCTTGCAGGGCATCCTGAAGTATTGCTGTACAGGGTGTATGATGCGGCATTGACCGTAACACATTGTATCGGCTCTTATCAAAACGGTACAGAAGTAGTTGGGGTAGATGCCAACCTTGTGCTGATCAAATCATTTCTTGCAAATGATGGAAAAGTATGGCAAAATTCAGGTGTGGCCGATGCGGAAAGTTTTAAAATAGCAGATCTGGTAAAAACAAGAGATCCGCGTTTTGAAGCTTCGTTTGTTGATAAAGCGCTTACATCATCAGCAACACTTTTGTATGGTTATAAGTTCGCGTCAAGAGATGCGATAACTTATATAGGCAAAACATATCCTGCGGCATGGGGCAGCAATACCAACACAAGTGATGCGCCGGTAATGCGTCTTGCAGAAGTGGTATTAAACTGGATAGAAGCAAAAGCGGTATTGGCAGAATACCTGGGCGGCAGCCCTGTTACACAGGATGATATTGATAAATCTATTAACGCTATCCGTCTTCGCCCGCTTGACGCAGCCGCTATCGCCAAGGGCGTGCAGAAAACCGCGCCTTTAATGCTGGGTGCATTGCCTGATGATCCTGACAGGGATACGGATGTTCCATCTTTAATATGGGAAATACGCAGGGAAAGAAGAATGGAATTTGTATTTGAGCATACCCGGCTTTTGGATTTGAAAAGATGGAAGAAACTGAATTATATGGATTTCAGCAGCAATCCTGATTACTTTCTCGGTCCTTGGATAAATGTGCAGGCAGAAGCTCCTGCTTACCTTACCAGCACTTACCAGGGCAGAACAAAGGTTAAGCTTGAAGACGGAACCATTATTACCTATGATGGAACTAACGCCGCTTCACTGGTTGGTTTCTGGATGGTTGATAATGCGCAAAACAGGAATGCATTTACAGATAATGTTTACCTGGCACCTGTGGGTCAGTCCCAGATCATTCAGTATGAAGAAAAGGGATATACACTTACGCAAACCCAGGGTTGGTAAACTCATTTCTTACGCTCTGAAACTATCATTTAAAAAAGTACGGACTGAAAATGTCCGTGCTTTTTTTATGCATTTAATTGTAATGATCAGCAGCTATGAGCGGTATGTTTTCCTGCCTGAAATAATATTGAACCGCTTCCTGCACTGCCTGCAGCGAGCTGTAAAGGGGTGCATAATGCAACAGGCGTTTTGCTTTTTCTATACTTCCAACAGGGCTGTGTGCAATATGATCCCACGTTAGTTCAGCATCTTTGCCGGCAACTGTTTTTTTCCATTCTTCCCAGGGCAAAAAGCCCAGGTTTGCATCTTTCCCAAACCATCCGGCTATTGCTGTAGCATATCCTCTCATAGTAATAGCTTGTTCCGATACAACGTGAAAACTTTCTCCAATAGCGGACTGGCGATATGTGATCGCTTTTTCAAAAGCCTGTGCCACATCATCCGCATGCACATGATGCAGCGTTTCCATCCCTATATTAGGCAAGATAACTCCTTCGCCCTTCGCAAGTTTAATAAACACATCAGGGTTAAGATGACCGGCAGGATTTATGGGAAGCCAGCCGGGCCCGGTAATATGCCCGGGATGCAATATGGTAACCGGGAACCTGTTTTTTGCATAAAGCGACAACAGGTATGCTTCAATTTTTGCCTTATTGATACCGTATGCTCCAAAAGGTTTTCTCTTTTGTGTTTCAACGGTTGGCACCTGTTCGCTGTAACCGTGCACCCACATTGTGCCGCAATGTATAAAATGCTGCACGCAACCTGTTAAAGCTTCTGCAAGCCCGGCAGCACTTTCAGGAGTAAAACAAATAAGATCTATAACAACCTCTGCTTCCAGCATTTTGATTGCTGTACCGAAAGTTCCTTTTGCTTCGGCCGCTGCCCGGTCAATGATGACCTGCTGAACGGTGTTCCATTCCGGTTGGGTATGGTAAGGGTTACGTTGCTGGCGGCTTACGCAGATTACTTCATGTCCTGCCCTTACCAAACGAGGAACAAGATATGTGCCTATATGGCCTGTGCCGCCGATTATCACTATTTTCATTTTCTGTTCTTATTTTTATAAGAATATATTTTTTCAAATACTGTACTAAGGTATACAATTCATCATCTCCTGACTTTTTAAAAGTAATTTGAAAACTGACATCGGCTATATTAATTTGAAATAAAATTTGGAATTGTATGATTGTAAGAAAAACCCTGAGTTTAAAAGCGGTATATCAATTTGCCGGGCATCATATAGGTTGGATGACCGCGTGGATGCTTATTGTTACTTTGCTATATCATTTTACTCATTGGAGATGGATTACTATTCCCTGGCTGCCCTTGTCAGTTATAGGTACTGCGGTCGCATTTTATGTTGGATTTAAAAATAACCAGGCTTATGACAGGTTATGGGAGGGGCGTAAAATTTGGGGGAGTATTATAAACAGCAGCAGAATGTTTTCTACAATGGTAAAGCATTTTATAGTAGCAGGAGAATTAACTAAAGAAGAAATGGGTGATATTAAAAGGCGGATTATTTACAGGCATATTGCATATCTGTACACGTTAAGAGAACAATTGCTCGCACCTACCCAATGGGAGCACGTGAGTCTTCAGTGGCGGTTTGGCACATTTAATCAAAGACGTAAGAATCAATTGCTGGCTATTGCTTATAAGGAGGAATTTGACGAAATAGAAAGTAAAAAATATATAAGCGACGAGGAAATCAAATTGTATGAAAACATGGTTAACAAGGCTACTCAAATGTTAGATATGCAAACCTCAGACATGAGCTTGTTATTTAGAAAGGATTGTTTAAATATGATGCAGCAGGTAAAATTGCAGGATATTCTTAACGACTTTTACGATCACCAGGGTAAAGCCGAGCGTATTAAAAAGTTTCCACTTCCCCGTCAGTACGGAAGCTTCAGCTTTATATTCGTAGCAATATTTGTGTTTTTATTACCTTTTGGATTAGTTGGAGAATTTAATAAATTAGGAGGCAATGCTATATGGTTTAGTATTCCATTTGGTGTAATTATCGGATGGATATACGTAGTGATGGAAATGATTGGCGATTATTCAGAAAATCCCTTTGAGGGTTTGTTCAATGATGTTCCGATGTTATCAATTTGCCGGACCATTGAAATAGATTTACTCCAAATGATGGGGGATAAAAATGTGCCAGCCGCTATAAAGCCTAAAAATGACGTGCTGATGTAACAGCTATTGAATATTATATGTTACGCTGCTGTTTTTTACAACAACAGCGCAATATGCCGGCTCTAATCCCTGTAATTCAACGCAGGGCTTCTGTCACCCAACAACGCTTCGTATTTATAATCGCCTTTGGCAGATTTAAATTCTTCAGCGGCTTTTGTAATGATGACGGAATTGGTATATAAATCAATTGCCGTCATTGCCATTGTTTTTGCAGCCACTATCATTCCTTTAGCGCCTATATCAGTACCGCCGGCGGCAACTGCCTGCCAGCTGTGTGCGGGTGTGCCGGCCACCCAGGTAACGGCACTCATCCCAACTGTTGGTACAGCATAGCTCACATCACCCACATCTGTTGAACCACCGCCGGCATCCGGCACTGTTTTAAATGGCTTTACCTTAGCCGCATTTTCAATTGCCGGCGCTTTAAATGTAAAAGTGGATTGTATTTTTTTCGCGAATTCAATTTCTTCAGGAGTATAGTCAACGCCACCTGCCTTATCAAGATTTTTCTGCATCACTTCACCGAGCGTTTTGTTCAGCAGCATATCATGTGTCCCGCCGATAATTTCATATTCCATCGTTGTTTCGGTACCAAGTGCAGCGCCCTGCGCAATTTTTACCACTCTTTCAAAAATGGCTTTTACTTCTTCTTTTTTGGGATGACGAATATAGTAATACACTTCAGCAAAATCCGGAACAATATTAGGAGCCTTCCCACCATTTGTAATCACATAATGCAGTCTCGCTTCCTGCGGCATATGCTCACGCATCATATTTGCCATCATATCCATCGCTTCTACAGCATCTAATGATGAGCGCCCTTTTTCCGGCGCGCCTGACGCATGTGCTGCTATACCCTTAAAACGAAACTTGGCAGATTTGTTTGCCAGGGCGCTCGTCATGGTCACTTCATTGTCATCGCCGGGATGCCAGTGAATAATGGCGTCTGCATCATTAAACAATCCTGCGCGTACCATATATACTTTGCCGCTTCCTCCTTCTTCAGCCGGGCAGCCAAATACTTTAACCGTACCTGTTATCTTTTTTTCAGCTATTAATTTTTTAATAGCAAGGCCTGCTGCTACAGAGGCGGTACCGAATAAATGATGCCCGCATGCATGTCCGGCGTTTTTGCCATCAACAGCTTTTTTTTCAGGAACAGCTTCCTGCGACATACCGGGTAAAGCATCAAATTCCGCAAGGATACCAATAACCGGTTTGCCGCTGCCATAAGTTGCTACGAATGCTGTTGGTATACCTGCTACCCCTGCTTCAACCGTAAATCCATTATCTTTTAATGTTTGCTGATGCAGTCCTGAACTTTTCACTTCTTTATATCCCACTTCAGCAAAGCCCCATATCTCCATAGCGTTTTTCTTATATTCAGCGGCTTTGCTTTGTATGTCCTGTATCGCTTCGTCTTTTAGTTTAGCTGCCGGATCAGTTATTTTTTTCTTTTGTGCTGATACTGTAACAGACATAAACAGTATACATAAAACTGAAATGGATTTGTGTATTGCGCTCAATGTATTGTATTTATAATTACCCAATATACGGGATAAATATATGTTACCGGGTTTTGTTAAAGGGTAATATTAAAATGACTTGTATTTTTGATGATAAAGACAAGGCTTTCAAAATGAATAATATATTGTCACCCGGAATTATAGCATCTGCAAAAACGCTTTGGGATTATCACCACATGAACCACGAACTGAAAAAATCAGATTGCATACTTGCATTGGGTAGCCATGATATAAGAGTGGCTGACAGGGCTGCGGAATTATACCTGCAGGGGTTTGCACCACTGGTTGTTTTTTCAGGAGGACTTGGAAATCTTACCAGCGATATATGGACGGTACCCGAGGCAGACCAGTTTGCCGCGATAGCTGTACAAAAAGGTGTTCCTGCAAAAGATATTCTTATTGAAAACCAATCAACCAATACAGGTGAGAATATCATCTTTTCACAAAAAATTTTAAAAGAAAACGGGCTGGACCCCCAGACTTTTATAGTAGTGCAAAAGCCCTACATGGAAAGACGAAGCTATGCTACCTTCAAGCGGCATTGGCCTGATAAAGATTTACTGGTTACTTCTCCTCAATACTCTTTTGAAGCCTACCCAACAGAAGATATACCGGTAGAAAAAGTAATAAATATTATGGTAGGCGATTTGCAGCGTATTAAAATTTATCCGGCAAAAGGCTTTCAGATACCGATGGATATACCCGATGATGTATGGCAGGCTTATGAAAAACTGATTGCAGCAGGGTTTGATAAACATCTGGCGCGTTAAAGTACAAGACAGGGATGTGCAAATGGTGATTTTTATATGAAAAAAATAATGGCAGAGTTATACTTTATCGTTGTGCTCAACCTGTTATTTCTAATTGGAGCAGTGGGACAGGTTAAAGATTCTATTTCATTATCTCAAAACATCCCTATTAAATCTGGCTTTATTATTGTGCCTTCGCCCTTGCAACATTATTACTCTGAAAGTAATGGATTTTATATATACAACCACCTAGAAAGTGATTCAGTCTTTTCAATTACTGCCGGCACTGTAATTAATGTTTTAAAATTTGATGAAGATATTTTTTGTCTTGTACATTCTGGCAGAAGAACCATTTCTTATGGCCCATTTAAGTTTTGCCCTCTTATAATCGGAAATCATGTTAAGAGAGGGTACTATATTGGTGCAATGAATGATGATGATTACGAAGATGGCAAATATTATCTTTTAATATTAATGAAGAAAGGAAAGAAGTATGTTTCTTTTAAAAAATATGTTTCATGGATAAATAAGCAATGATTAATGTATAATCAGGTGCTTTACTTTTAGAAAAATCTGAAGCAATCTCCATTTCCGAAGTTGTATGAGATTGTTCTCCGGCATGTACGGGCTCGCAGTGAGGCTAAGAGTATCGTCATATCGATCCCGCCTGTATGTTGTATTGGGTTACGACATCTTTTGGCGGGAGGGATATCCGCCTGGCTTTGGTACTACTGCTCAACTTTTGCGCTACTGCCCAACGGATTTACCTTCGGTGAGAAAAGTTCTCTCCCGCCGTGAAATACTTTTAATTTAATCTCCATGAGGGCGGTCGAAACGACGTAAGCTCGTTTGTATTTGCTGTTAGCACTGAATCAAAGTGTATGATTATTCAACCTCCTTTTCGTATTTCGAACCCGTACATGCAGGAAAAGCGATCTCAATCCCGGGGAAGCTGTATCAGATCGCTTACCGTATAATCAATGCTCCATCCTCTCCTGTAATGGAAAGGAGTAAACCAGGAGATATCGTAATCGTTCTGTTCCCTGTTTCTCTTGTTAAACTAAAAACGATTTTATTCAGCCGGTGAGTTGGTTTTTCCTCCAATTGAATATCTATTTCAATATCTTTTTTAAAATGCCGGTTGCCCGTTTCCGTATAGCCCATTGCCAGTAAGGCAATTTTATGCCTGTGGTATTCATGGGGTGTGAGGGTGATAAATACTTTTTCAACTTTTTTAAAAAGTATTGGCTTCGTATCATTAGCATGTGACCGTTGATTGATCAGCTTTTGATCAATCCCAGCCTGTATATTTTCTTCCGTAAATTTCATTTTTCTTAAAATACCCGGATGATAGTATAAAGTAAAAAAGCTTGATGGTCCGCCGGTCAGCATTGAGTCCCTGTAATTCATTATTTCAACCATAATCGTGTCCTTGCCTGCATTGCTGGTAAATGCATCGGACTGTATACTGTCACTGCTTAAATTTTGCCATTGCTGTTGAAATATTTGTGCTTCATAAGGCTGATGCAGCATAAATCCCAGTCCAATATCACCCACAGACATTTTTGATACCGCATCCGGTTGAAAAACCTCCCAGTAATCTGCTTCTCCTTCAAAATACTGCCCATCCCAACTTCCCTGGTCGGTGTTTACTGCTCCTTTTGAATAATAGAATAATGTATCTGTACAAAACTTGTTTTGAGATAAGGCATTATAAGTTGCAGTGTCAATTACAAAATATATATGACTGAAAGAAGTGGCAGGGATATTTGTTTGTTGCGCCTGTAAAATATTCCAGGTAAAACAAGCAAACATTAAAACAAGTTTTTTGAAATATAGCATACCTGAATTTTTTATAAAAATACTATAAGCGCATTTAAAATTGTCGCACCGCTTTCCTTCGCCGCTGCGCGGATAGGGAATAAAAAGACTGCCTGCCGGCAGCTACCTCCTGTATACATATCTTTATTTATTCAGACTGCGCACAGTATACAAGGTGTTTACATAGCTGCAGCGCACCGAAATATTGAAACATAAATGCGATGGGTTAATATTACGCCGCTCTGCGGCTGCTTCATATTATTGTTCCTGTTGCTACAAATATTAAGGTGCGCCGCACCAGCGCTGCTCAGCTATTATCCTTACTAAAAATACTTATTTGTGTGTACAGCGTAGCTGCCGGCAGGCAGGGGTGAGGCAACTAAATAAAATATGCAGCGATAATTTTAAATACATCCAAATACTATTGCGAATGTTTATATGCAATAGTACCTTTATATGCCTGATGAATATCATCCGTACAGATGATATTATCATGCCGCTGCTACCACAAACATCTTTAGCTTGCAATCTTTAAAATAATTGTTATGGAAGATATAAAAAACAAAACCGCATTGGTTACAGGCGCAGGTTCAGGTATTGGAAAAGCTGTTGCTGAACTATATGCCAGACTTGGTGCAAAAGTAGTAGTGAGTGATGTGAACGAAGCGCATGGGCAGGAAGTAGTTTCGCAAATTAAATCTGCCGGGGGTGAAGCTGTATTTATTAAAGCTGATGTAAGCGATGCTGCTGCCTGTGAAGCTCTGATAGCAGGCACGGTAAAGCAATACGGCAGCCTGGATATTGCATGTAACAATGCCGGCATTGGCGGTGAAGCAAACTTTATTGCAGATATGAGTATTGAAGGATGGAACAAGGTTATTGCTGTTAATCTCAACAGCGTATTTTATTGTATGAAATATGAGTTGCAGCAAATGCTGAGACAAGGAAAAGGAGCAATAGTGAATATGGCTTCTATTTTAGGCCAGGTTGGTTTTGCTACTGCGTCAGGCTATGTTGCTGCAAAGCATGGCGTAGTAGGTTTAACGCAAAATGCGGCAATAGAATACGCGGCAAAGGGAATACGTACCAATGCTGTTGGACCCGCATTTATTAATACGCCATTACTGGATAATATGGATGCGGCTGCAAAGCAAATGCTTGTTTCTTTACATCCCATCGGTCGTTTGGGAGAAGCAAATGAAGTTGCTGAACTGGTAGCATGGCTGAGCTCTGATAAAGCATCTTTTGTTAATGGAAGCTATTATGCTGTTGATGGCGGATATCTTTCTAAGTAAATTATAGAAAATACAGAGAATGAATTATAGTTATGTAAGCGCGGAAGATGCAGTAAAAATTATAAAATCGGGAGACCGCGTTTTTATACATGGTAGTGCCGCAACGCCGGTGCCATTGGTGCAGGCCATGCAAAAAAGGCATTCTGAATTAAGGGAAGTAGAGCTGGTAAGCATTACCAATATCGGCCCGCTCGATTTTAACCATCCTGATTACAGGAAAAGCTTTTTCTTTAATTCCTTATTTGTTTCAGCCAATACCCGCGCTGTTGCCAACAGCGAAGCCGGTGATTATGTACCTATTTTTCTAAGCCAGATACCACAGTTGTTCAGGAAAAATATATTGCCTGTTGATGTAGCGCTCATACAGGTTTCTCCTCCTGATAAACATGGGTATTGTTCGCTCGGAACCTCAGTGGATATTGCAACAGCAGCAGTTGAAACAGCCAAGCATGTAATAGCACAGGTTAATCCGAATATGCCGCGTACTTTGGGAGATGGCATTGTGCATGTAAATGAAATTGACACACTGGTATTTTGTGATACACTGTTGCCGGAGGTTAATTATGCTTCCGGGTCCTCACCCATAAGTGAGCAGATTGGCCGTAATGTTGCCTCGCTTATTGAAGACGGCGCCACCCTGCAAATGGGTATTGGCACCATTCCCGACCAGGTATTGAAAAACCTGCATGGGCATAAACATCTGGGGCTCCATACCGAAATGTTTTCAGATGGCGTTATGCCGCTGCTGGAGAAAGGTATTATTAATAACAGCAAAAAGAAAATCAATACCGGGCTTTCCGTTACCAGTTTTTTGCTCGGTACAAAAAAGCTGTACGATTTTGCAGATAATAATCCATCATTACTGGTGTTGGATATTGGCTATGTAAATGACACCCGCAGTATCAGGCAAAACCCTAAAGCCACAGCTATAAACAGCGCGATAGAAATTGATCTGACCGGGCAGGTTTGTGCTGATTCAATCGGTACCTATCAATACTCCGGTATTGGCGGACAAATGGATTTTATGCATGGCGCCTCATTATCTGATGAAGGGAAACCTATTATCGCAATGCCATCTGTTACGTCAAAAGGCATATCGCGTATTGTTCCTTTTTTAAAAGAAGGCGCCGGTGTGGTTACCACCCGTGGGCATATACACTGGGTAGTTACGGAATATGGTATTGTAAATCTATTTGGGAAAAATCTGCGGCAAAGGGCTAAAGCGCTTATCAGCATTGCGCATCCTGAACATCGTGAATCACTGGAAAAAGCAATGCATGCAAGATTCCATACTTCAGGCTGATAATATTCATAATTTGTATTGATGCAGATCATTTATACTCATGGTAACAGCGAATAATTTTGTGCATTATGGTAGGCAAGTTAACAGAAATACAGATTGACGAATTGCTGGAAAGGCAAATAGTCGGTCGGATCGGTTGCTCCAGCAACAACAAAATATATGTTGTGCCGATCAGTTATGCGTATGAAGGCAACAGTATATACGCACATACATACGAAGGAATGAAAATTGATGCTATGCGTGCAAATCCCGAAGTTTGTTTTGAGGTAGACGATTATGGGGATATGGCAAACTGGCAAAGTGTGATTGCTTGGGGCAGGTATGAGGAAATTACTGATCCTGCAGACCGCGTTGCTGCCATACAAATCTTATTGCACCGGAATTTGCCAATGAGATCGAGCGAAACCACTCATATTGGTAAACATTGGCCTTTTTATGCTGATAACGAAACTATAGATGGGATAGTTTTTCGTATTGTGATTACAGAAAAAAATGGCAGGTACGAAAGCTATAGCAATTCAGCTAAGATAAGCGGTTAAGTAATTTTGTTTTCCTGCCGTATTACAATAACTATTATCCGGGAACACTATTAGTTCTTATAATTAACCATTAAGACATTAAGAAAATTAAGTAAAAAACCTTAATGACCCTTAACCTCTTAATGGTTTTCAAAACATATATTTTTTTTTACGAACTAAATATAGTTTCTGTTAATATGTACCTCTGGCTTTTAACCTGCCTGACTCAGGAAACAGATGAGAGAAAAAATATTAGTATGCTACTACAGCATACATCTTTCCTCCAAACGCGGAATTAAATTGGCCTAATTTCTCTACTTTTCTGTAACCTGTTTCCATTAATAAGGTTTTAAGGCTGCTGAAATTTATAGGAAAAGGAACCCATTGATTGGAAGCGCTGGTATCGTATTCCACAATCAACAGTTTTTTATTACCTGAAAAATACTGTGCTGCTTTTTCCAGGAAAATATTTTGCTCTTTTACATAATGTAGCGCGTTCGCCATTAATATGCCATCCAGTAAGGGTAGTTGCAGCACATCCTTCTCAAAATTTGCTTTTTCAAAATTGATTTTAATATTGTTCCGGTATGCTGCTAAATTTTGCTGAACAGCATCTATGGCATAAATAATACTACCGGCTGGCAGGCATTCTGCCAGCGCATAGGTAAATGTTCCTGCTCCGCAGCCAAAATCGGCCCAGGTTTGAGCAATGGTTGAATCTATCCCATTCTTTATAAGTGCTATAGCTTGAGCAATTTCCATCAGGCAATATAGGTGAATAGCTGGTGCTGGCGCAAAATAAGTGATGAAATATAAATACGCCAAAGCTGCCGGATGATTTATATTACAGTTGATTTTTCCCGTATGTATTTATAATTGGTATATTCCTTCCTTTTTATGCATCTTATCAGAAAATCTGCCAGGCATGGACTGAAAATTTGCCTTATATTCAGTAAAAATTTTTGAATATGCTTGTCACTTTTTCTGCAAATCTCCGTCGTTTATTCCTGATTTGCTTTTCATTTGTCGCTATTCTTATAGCTGGTGCCCAGCCTGCCGGGCAGCTAATAAAAGTTATTGTAGCCCCGGATCATACTGACTGGGTATATAAACCTGGCGAAAAAGTAAAATTCACCATTACTGTTTTGCAAAACGGTAACATGCTAAAAAATGCCATCGTAAAATATGAAGTTGGTCCGGAGAAAATGAACCCGGAAAAAACAGATTCACTTACTGTATCTGCAGGTACACTTACTGTTGATGGAGGAACAATGAAGGTCCCCGGATTTCTGCGCTGTATAGCAACAGTATTTGTGAATGGTAAATCATATAGGGGTCTGGCAACGGCAGCATTTAATCCTGCACAGATAGAGCCCACCATTGCTAATCCTGCAGATTTCAGCAGTTATTGGGAGCAGGCAAAAGCAGAGCTTGCTAAAATGGCTGTTGATGCAAGAATGACGTTAATGCCTGAACGTTGCACAGAAAACGTAAATGTATATCATGTAAATCTGCAGAATTACCGTGGGGCAAGATTATATGGTATTTTATGTGTACCTAAAAAAGAAGGTAAATATCCCGCAATATTGCAGGTGCCCGGGGCGGGTATACGCCCTTATAATGGTGATATAGCAAATGCCGAAAAAGGGTTTATTACTTTCCAGATCGGCATTCATGGCATACCGGTAAATCTTGACGCATCAGTGTACAATAATCTTGCTGCCGGAGCGCTTGCAGGATACTGGAATATCAATCTTGATGATAAAGACCGCTATTATTACAAAAGGGTATACCTGGGCTGTGTAAGAGCAAACGATTTTCTGGTAAGCCTTCCGCAATATGATGGTGTGAACCTTGCTGTGATGGGAGGAAGCCAGGGAGGCGCTTTGTCAATTATTACAGCGGCGCTTGATGCAAGAGTAAAATGCCTCGCTTCTTATTATCCTGCATTAAGCGATGTTACAGGCTACCTCAAAGGAAGGGCAGGAGGGTGGCCGCATTTATTTGATAAGAATAATCTTGCTTTTAATAATACTAAGGAAAAAATCAATACTGCCTCTTATTATGATGTAGTGAATTTTGCACGCCTGCTGAAAGTACCGGGCATCTATACGCTGGGGTTTAATGATGAAACCTGCCCGCCCACATCCATGTACTCGGCATATAATGTAATTACTGCACCCAAAGAGTTATACGTGGTTCCGGAAACCGGGCACTGGACTTTTCCTGAGCAGGGAGAAAAGCTGACGAACTGGGTGACAGGAAAATTGAAGGGAAGTTTTTAGTTTGTAAGTTTTAGTTTATGGTTCCCAACCCGTAACCGTAAGCCGCCATAATTTGTACCTTTTTCAACGCATCCACAGGTCTGGCATTGCCGACAGCATTATGAAAGAAAACTTTAATTGCTCATAAACACTAAAAAAACACAAACATGGGAAAATTTGAAATCACTAAAAGAAGTAATGGAGAATTTCAGTTTAACCTTAAAGCCGGAAACGGGCAGGTTATTTTAACAAGCGAAGGATATACTTCGAAAGCCGGTTGTGAAAACGGTATTGAATCCGTTAAAAAAAATGCCCCGGATGACAGTAAGTATGAGTTAAAATCTGCTTCCAACGGGAAATATTTTTTTAATCTTAAAGCTTCTAACGGACAGGTTATCGGCACAAGCCAGATGTACGAGTCAGAAAGCAGCAGGAGTACAGGTATAGCTTCCGTAAAGTCAAATGCTGCTGATGCAATCGTGGATGACCAGGCTGTATAGTTGCATGAATCAATACACAGATTGCAGATAACGCTATAACAAAAAACCTTCCGGAACGGAAGGTTTTTTTATACATGGTGATATATTATCAATCTGTTCAAATCATGCATCCGCCATTGCCGGTATTTCCGTAACCTTGTATGCGCCCGCATCTAATTTCTTTTTTGTTTCATCAAACGCAGTGAGGGTTCTTTCAATATCTTCCTGTGTATGCGATGCGGTTGGAATGAGCCTGTAAATAATATGCCCTTTGGGAATTACAGGATATACAACAATAGAACAGAAAATACCATAGTTTTCGCGCAGATCCATTACCATTGCTGTAGCTTCTTCCACGCCGCCTTTCATATATACCGGCGTAACAACAGTGTCTGTTTTGCCAATATCAAATCCTTTTTTCTTCAGACCCTCCTGCAGTGCCAGTGCATTTTTCCAGAGCTGTTCTTTATATTCAGGATGATTGCGTAATAATTCAAGCCGCTTAAGGTTGCCCAATACCAATGGCATCGGTAAACTTTTAGCGAATATCTGGCTGCGGATATTATAGCGTATATAATCAATAATGGTTTTATCGCCGGCAACAAACGCGCCAATAGAAGCCATTGATTTTGCGAAAGTGGAAAAATACAGATCAATCTGATCCTGCACACCCTGCTCTTCGCCTGCACCTGCACCGGTTTTCCCGAGTGTGCCAAAACCGTGAGCATCATCAACCAGTAAACGAAACTGATATTTATTTTTCAGTGCAACTATTTCTTTCAGCTTACCCTGGTCGCCGGCCATACCAAAAACACCTTCTGTAATTACCAGTATACCGCCTGTATTTTGTTTTTCAATAAGTGCTTTAGCCCTTTGCAATTGTTTTTCAAAATCAGCAATATCATTATGTTTAAAAACAAAACGCTGACCTGCATGCAAACGAACGCCATCAATAATACATGCATGACTTTCCGCATCGTATACAACCACATCATGCCTGCTGCACAAAACATCTATAATGCTTACCATACCCTGGTAACCATAGTTCAGCAGAATGGCATCTTCCTTATGTTCAAATGCTGCAAGCTCACTTTCCAGTTGCTCATGATAATTGCTGTTGCCGCTCATCATACGTGCGCCCATAGGCAGGGCTAATCCAAATTGAGAGGCTGCATCAGCATCTGTTTTGCGTACTTCAGGGTGATTAGCTAAACCGAGGTAGTTATTCAAGCTCCATACAATCACATCCTTACCACGAAATTTCATGTGACTGCCAATCTCTCCTTCCAATTTAGGGAATGCAAAATATCCATGTGCTCTTTCACGGTGCTGACCAAGCGGGCCATAGTTTTTCACCAATCTTTCAAAAATATCGGCCATATAATTATAAGTATGTTATTAGAAAATAATAATATGCCAGATGGCGCGCAAAGTTAACCATTTTCTATACAGCAGCAGAACAAAAAACTAACAGAGGGTGATAAGACAGCGCAAATTAAAGGCTTTATTTGTTAAGGTATTCCAAAAGCAGATCATGCGGATTTTGTGCTACATTGTAACATAATCACCCGGTTATTGTAATGGAAAACATACATATACACTGCCCGAAATGCAACTGGAAACCAGACGGCTGTGCACATTGGCAATGCACCTGCGGCACGGTTTGGGATACTTTTTCAACCGGCGCACGCTGCCCCGGCTGCGGCAGGGTTTGGGAGTACACACAATGTGTTGATCGTGTTATCGCAAACAAGTCCGCACCTCGACTGGTATGAAGGTCTGGATGATGTAGTGAATAAACTAAAAAAAGAAATCAGTGAAAGCTGGTATGTAAGCACCCATTCCTGATGTAATAATAGACTATTTGTACTTAGAGCTATAGCTACCTAAGCCCGGGGATTTTGCTTTTAGCAAAAAAAGCCATTACGGTGATGGTACTGTCCTTTATGGATACCAGGAGGATGACGTTTCTCATAAAGCTTCAATTACCATACCGGAGGTTCATTTGTGCTTATATAAATTCACTCAACATTATTAAACAACCAATGTTGTGCGTTGCCATTCATCACCATGCCAGCAAGGCAAGCTCCGGATAACGTAGAAAGGCTTCATCCTCTTTAAACATTTTTCCGCCGTCTGCATATTGAATGTCTTGTCGTTGAGGTATGTCCAGTCCTGTCTTTTGTTGATAGGCTTCATAAGCACAATATGCAATTCCTTCGTAATGCTCAATTAACTCTTTCACACCTACAAAAAATAATAGCCGGGGGCATTTTATAGTCCAATAAAATTTGTTTTTTCCCTGGGCTATTAGCCACGAACGAAAATATTCAAAGGCATCGTCTGAACAGCCCCCATTTAGTGAATATGCTGGCTCCCATAGTCTAAAACTGTATGACCTTGCCATGAGGACGCTAAAAGTTCTGTCAAACTGAATAATTTCCTGTCCGCTCAAATTACTTAAGTATTCCGTCAATAATTGACATTGTATTTGATAATGCCTTTTACTGTTGTCCCTTGTGATTTTTATTATTTGCCAGAATTTATCCTCTTCCATGAGATTGTCAACGCCAGCGTTGTCTGTCAATAGCTTACCAGAATAGGCCGGCAGGTCTAATACCTTTCGGAATAAAAGCCTGATGAGCACCGCAAGAATTAAAACTGTAAGAATTAAACAGAGTACTTGCATTTGAGGTCATGGTTATATACAACTGAATAATAAGCGTAGCATTATAATAATAGCATGAATCTCTTCTTCATGTATGTTTTCTTCTGGTATTTTATAATTGTATAAAAAGGGTTGCATGCGCAACCCCGTTTTTATTTCTCCAATGGATGTTCCTGCAACAGTTTTTCAGGCGAATAAAAGTCTTTCTTGTTTTGCGTTTCAGCCCGTACTTTCTTCACCTGGTCTGCCTGTATTGGTGTTGCCTGGTTTCCAAACGAATTGCGTACATAGGTTAATACGGCAGCCACTTCTTCATCATTCAATAATCCTTCAAAAGGTGTCATCGGTACCTGTCCCGGATATTTGGTGCCATTAACTTCTATTGGACCAAGCATACCTTTTAAAGCAATTTTTATTAAGCGTTCATCACTGCCTGTTACCCATTTTGAATTTCTTAAAGGAGGAAAACCTGAGGCCTGCAAACCCTTTCCATCTGGTTGGTGGCAGGTAGCACAGAATCCTTCCCTTGCATAAATTTCTTTTCCTTTTTTAAACATTTCAAGATCATTTCCTTTTAAAGATGATATAACATCTTCCTGCTTCTTTTCTTCTACTAATTGACCCTTTAAATGAGCCACGGCAGCGTCATAAGCATGTATCATCCATTCATCCAATGGTTTTTTGGCTGCTTCGGCTAAAACCGGTAACCCTTTATCTTTACCTATCCACGATGCAGCAACAATAGCCATTAATCTTACCCTGCTGTTTTCGTCCTGTACGGCCTGCATTAATAAATCTGCCTGGTCTTTTACCTGGTGACCGGTATAACGTATAACCATAACCGCGGCAGATCTTACCCGGTAGTCTTTTGCTTTCAGCAGTTGGCGCAATAAAGTTTGATCTACTTTATCCGCCCCCCAGCTAACCCAGAGCGCTTCAAGCATATGATGTTCATAGCGTGGATCATTTTTATCAAGCGCATTTACCCATTTGGTCAATTTGGGTAAAACCTCATCCGCATCTCTGCCTCTTAACTCTCTTCGTGTTCTGTACCGGGTACGGTATTCAGGCAACCTGAGGTTATCCAGCAGTTCTTCAACACTTGCTCCTGCAACTTTTGCAGGTGTAACCAATGGCCTGGAAGGATAGGTAATGCGGTATACTCTTCCGTGCATATGATCACGCAATGGGTCTCTTGCATTGTGCTGCATGTGCCCGATCAATATATTATGCCAGTCAATTACATATAGTGAGCCATCAGGCGCAAATTCCATATCAACCGGGCGGAAATTCCTGTCTTCACTAACGACCAGGTCTACACGATGATGACTTTTATAGCCTGTGCCGCTATCTTCAATTACATGTTCTTTTGTGCCTAAAAATCCTATAGTATTGTTTATAAGCAAATCGCCCTGCACCTCATCCGGAAAATGACGGCTTGATACAAATTCTAACCCCGATGTAGGACGAACCCTGTGCGCTTCCTCTATCAGGTTAAATGATTTGTGTGTAGCTTCTCCATATCTCGGCAATACCGTACCCGGCAACATCCAGCGAACATCAGGTCCTGATGTTTCGGCAAAAAATGGCTGCCCCCATTCATCAAACGCAATACCCCATGGGTTGGGAATAGAAAGTTGAGCGGTGCGTTCCAGTTTATGCAACTGTGGTGCATACCGGTAAAAGCCTCCGTTGGTACCACGCACAGGCCCATACGAAGTTTCTACATTGGTGTGAAGGAATACACCTTCTCCCATATATATTGCGCCTGAAGGATCTGTAGTAAAGGCATGTATATTGTGATGTGTATCATGATCGTCAAATCCACTCAGCAATATTTCAATTTCATCGGCTTTATCATCTCCGTTTGTATCTTTCAGCAGTTTAAAATTTGTTCCCTGCGATACATATACACCTTCGGGAGCAATTTCAAAGCCCACAGGCAAATGAAGATGATCTGCAAAAACCTTTAATGTATCAGCTTTCCCATCGTTGTCAGTATCTTCCAGTATAACAATTTTGTCGTTAGGCCTGGCATCTCCTGGTTTATAATGAGGGTAACTTGGCATGGTTGCTATCCAAAGCCTGCCTTTATTATCAAACGACATTTGCATTGGTTTGGCCAGTTCAGGAAATTTTTCTTCTGATGCGAACAGCTCAATCTTATAACCGGGTGGGACTTTTAATTTTTTTACTGCTTCTTCTCCGGATAAATAAGTAAGGCTTCCATTTTGTTCAGGATTATAATTGGTAGTTACCGGCGGTAATATTCTTGTATTTTTATCCGCAGCAGCTACATCCATTTTTTCACCTTTCAATGCTTTCCATATCGCGGTATCACGGATGGCAGTCATCTGCCGTATTTTTTCAATTTCAGCAGGATAATTATCAGGACCAAAAGGATTGTAACGACGACCATAAACATGAACGCCATTGGGGATTTTATAGTCATTGTGCCACATCCAGTTTTTTTCCATCACAGCATCATATACTAATTTCTTGTTTGCTTCAGCTACAGGCTTGGTTTTACCAAAAATTTCATCAGCCAGCAGCACACCGAATTTTTTATACCCTTCTTCATTTAGTTGTGAGCCATCTATTGTTAAATACGCTTTTGCATCATCAAACCATTTTTTTGTTGGGGTGAAAACATCAATGAACAACACGCCGTTTGCCTCAGCCACCTGTTTCATTTCTCCGGCATACAGTTTAAGATTTTCATTTTCTTTTTTCCCGTCAGGAAGATCATATGTAGCCGTAAGATCTTCAAAAGCGATGGGTGAAACAATTACTAACTGCGCCCCGGAAGAATCTCCTTTGTAATGCTGACTTAATGTGTGTTTAATAAACGCATCTAATTCAGCTTTGTAATTATCCAAACCTTCTTTTCCCTGGAAGGATTCATTGTATCCAAAAAATGCAATAATGATATCCGGTTTGTGGCGTGCAAGCCATTGGTCTGGTGAGTCAAAAAAACCTTCGCTTGCTGAATTTTTAGCAAGTTCGGTCTGAAATTTTTCTGCTCCGGGAAAAGCCCAGGGATCATTACGTGCCGCATGTGGTCTGAATCCGGGTGTATTACCTCCATCACAAAAATTGCGGAAATACAACATGCTATCCGGGTAGCGTAACTGCATTTCCGTTTCGAAATAATCGTAATTGATCATCCGGGAGCCAAGATTGTTGCCAACCAAAGCTATATGCGTTCCTTTTGTAATTTTTAAAGATGCCGAATTTTTTGAACCGCATGAAGATAGCAATGCGGCTATAGGAAAAATCAAAACAAAATATTGGATCAAAGTTTTTGAGTGTCGGGTAATCATGTGTGCAATCCTTTTGTAGGCTATAAATATATGTTTAAACTAATTAAGTATTGTTTTCTTTTTAAACAGCATTCAACTATCCTGTACTATCCTGCATAGTTGTTGCGTTACTAATATTTACATTACAGAAGGGGTGCATTTCAGATTTTCGCGAATTGGGCAATCATATGCAGATGCCTCGTGCCCCGGCATGACAGCAGCGGTGCGTTGTTCAGCATTGATACAAATGCCTGGCAATAGT
>ERZ778025.699-NODE-699-length-43752-cov-4.667986_pt1 | contig 43752 bp, 37 predicted proteins | sample MGYA00375755_ERZ778025 | MGnify/ENA primary metagenome ERZ778025 (study PRJEB29350, sample SAMN05389825) | bioreactor metagenome | isolation source: Thiocyanate bioreactor | place: South Africa: University of Cape Town | collected 2014-03-17 ... | reverse complement strand
GCATACGAGATGATCTGGTGACTGGAGTTCAGACGTGTGCTCTTCCGATCTAATTATTGTCGAGCGGCTGTTCCATCAAGGCAGCGATGTCGAGGCGGGCGATATCCTTTATAAAATAGATCCTCGGCCGTTCGAGGTCGAAGTCATGGCGCAGGAGGCTGCACAGGCCAAGGCGCAGGCCGTGCTGGATCAGGCAAACAAGCAGGCACATCGCATCGCGACACTGGCCTCGCAGCATGTCACCTCCGAAGCGGAGAATGAAAAGGCCATCGCCGCGAAGCGCCAGGCGGAAGCGGACCTTGCCGCGCGAAAGGCTGAAGTCGCGCGCGCGAAACTCAATCTGGATTACGCAACGATCCGCGCGCCGATCAAGGGCAGGATCGGTGCCGCACTGGTGAGCGAGGGCGCGCTTGTCACCGCGAACGATACCACCAATCTCGCAACCATCCGCCAGTTGGATCCGATTTACGCGGATTTCACTCAGTCGGCTGCAGATTTGATCAGGCTGCGCGACGCGCTCGATCGCGGCGATCTGGAAGAAGTGAGCAAGGGCGCAGCCAAGGTCAGGCTGATCATCGACGGCCGGAAATATCCACTCGATGGCAGGCTGCTGTTTTCCGAGGCCAAGGTGGATGCCAGCACCGGGCAGGTCACGCTGCGCGGCGAATTCCCAAACCCGAATGGTGAGCTTCTGCCGGGAATGTATGTGCGTGTCATGATCGAACAGGGTGTCGATACGGACGCGATCGCAATCCCCGAGCAGGCCGTTCAGCGCGGTAACAGCGGCAGCAGCGAAGTCTATGTCGTGAAACCTGACGGGCGTATCGCGAAGCAGGCCATCCGCACCGGCGATCTTCAGGACGGCAAATGGCTGGTGAGCGAAGGCCTGAAGGCAGGCGACCATGTCGTGGTCGAAGGTTTTCAGAAGTTCGTCGCGGGCGATCTTGTTTCACCGATTTCGACCGATGCGAAGTTGAGCGCGGACGCGGCTGCGAAGCCCGCAGTGAACTAACGTCCGATGCCAGCTTTCTTTATCGAACGTCCGATTTTCGCATGGGTGGTCGCGCTTTTCATCTGCCTGATTGGTGCGATCTCCATTCCTCTGCTTGCGGTGGCGCAATATCCGATCATCGCGCCGCCCTCCATTTCCATCAGCACAAGCTATCCGGGCGCCTCGCCGGAGGAGCTCTATAATAGCGTCACGCGGCCGATTGAGGAGGAACTCAACGGCGCATCCGGCATCCTGAATTTCGAATCCACCAGCGACTCGCTCGGGCAGGTGGAGATCATCGCGAATTTTCAGCCCGGCACGGATACCACGACGGCATCCGTCGACGTCCAGAACCGGATCAAGCGCGTCGAAGCCCGGTTACCGCCCGCGGTGATCCAGCAGGGCATTCTGGTCGAGGAAGCCTCATCTGCGGTGCTTCAGATCATCACCCTGCGCTCAACGGATGACAGCCTTGATGAAGTCGGGCTTGGCGACTTCATGGTGCGTAATATCGTCGGCGAGGTTCGCCGCATCCCCGGCGTCGGGCGAGCGACCCTGTATTCAACCGAGCAATCGCTCCGAATCTGGGTCGATCCGGAAAAGCTGGTCGGGTTCAATCTCACGGCGGACGATGTCACCAAGGCGATTACGGCGCAGAATGCGCAGGTTGCTTCCGGCAGCCTCGGCGCCGAACCGAGCCCGCCCGGCCAGAAGGTTTCCGCGCTCGTTCTGGTCAAGGGGCAACTCAGTACGCCGGATGAATTCGGCTCGATCGTTCTTCACGCGAATGCCGATGGTTCGGTGGTGCGGTTACGCGATGTCGCCCGCATTGAGATCGGCGGCATGGGTTATCAGTTCACCACCCGTCTAAACGGCAAGCCGACGGCGGGCCTGTCCGTAATGCTAGCGCCGAGTGGCAACGCGCTGGCGACCGCGGCCGCCGTCAAGACGAAGATGGAAGAACTTTCGAAGTTCTTTCCGGCCAATATCGCCTACGACATTCCTTACGACATCACGCCTGTCGTGAAGGCGGCGATCGAAAAGGTGCTTCATACGCTGGTCGAAGCGGTGGTGCTGGTGTTCATCGTGATGTTCCTGTTTCTGCAGAACATCCGCTACACGCTGATCCCGACCATCGTCGTGCCCGTCGCGCTGCTGGGAGCCTGCGCCACGCTGCTGCTGGCTGGATATTCGATCAACATGCTGACGCTGTTCGCCATGGTGATGGCGATCGGCATTCTCGTGGACGACGCTATCGTCGTGGTCGAGAACGTCGAGCGTATCATGACAGAAGAAGGGTTGCCGCCGAAGGAAGCGACCCGCAAGGCGATGACGCAGATTACCGGCGCCATCGTCGGCATCACGCTGGTGCTGATGGCGGTGTTTGTGCCGATGGCGTTCTTCCCCGGATCGGTCGGTATCATCTATCGGCAGTTCTCGATCACGATGGTTGCGGCGATCGGTTTCTCGGCCTTGATGGCGCTGTCGCTGACGCCGGCCTTGTGCGCTACTTTGCTCAAGCCTGCAAAGGGTGATCACGGTGCGGCCAAGAAAGGCATCTTCCGCTGGTTCAATAACGCGCTCGATGCTTCGCGCGGCCGTTATGTCAGGACAGTCAGTTGGTCGTTGAAGCGCAAGGGCCGCATGATGCTGGTTTACCTGGTTCTGGTGGGCGGCGTGGCTTTCGCCTTCTCGCGGATGCCGGGCGGCTTTCTGCCAGTGGACGATCAGGGCTTCATCACAGTCGACGTTCAGACGCCGTCGGACTCCTCCTTCGCGCGAACCAAGGCGGCGGTCGAGCGCGTCGAGAAATATCTCGAGACCCGTTCCGGCATTCAGGATGTGACCTTCCTCACGGGCTTTAGTTTTCTAGGGCAGGGCATCAACACCGCGCAGGCCTTCATTACGTTGAAGGATTGGTCCGAGCGCGGGCCGCAAGACTCGGCGGCTGCGATCGTCAACGATATCAACGCCGCGATGGCGGGAGTTCGCGATGCCAAGATCACGGCGCAGCAGCCGCCGCCCATCGACAATCTCGGTAACTCCAGCGGTTTCAGCTTCCGTCTGCAGGATCGCGGGCAGAAAGGATATGCCGCATTGATCGAGGCGGCGCGGAAACTCGTTACCGATGCCAATGCAAGCCCGATCCTGCAAAAGGTTTATATCGAAGGACTGCCCGAGGGGCCGGTCGTCAATCTGATGGTGGATCGCGAGAAAGCGAGTGCCTTCGGCGTCTCGTTCGCTGACGTCAACAACACGATCTCCACCAATCTCGGTTCGGCTTACATTAACAATTTCCCGAACAAGGGCCGCATGCAGCGCGTCATCGTGCAGGCGGATGCGATGGATCGCATGAACCCTGCCGATATCCTCAAATACAACGTCAAGAACAGCCGCGGCGATTTGGTGCCGCTGTCGTCATTCGCCAGTATCCAGTGGGGCAAGGGGCCGTCGCAGATTGTCGGCTTCAACTATTATCCCACGATCCGTATCAGCGGCGAAGCACGTGCGGGCTACACCAGCGGCGACGCCATCGCAGAGATGGAGCGGCTGGCCGGGCTCCTGCCACGCGGTTTCGGCTATGAGTGGAGCGGCCAGTCGCTGCAGGAAAAACTGTCGGGCTCGCAGGCACCGCTGTTGCTGGCGCTGTCGGTGCTGGTCGTCTTCCTGTGTCTTGCTGCGCTCTATGAGAGCTGGACCATTCCGGCTGCTGTTCTTCTCACCATTCCGCTCGGCGTGTTCGGAGCGGTCCTTGCCTCGTCGATGCGAGGGCTGCCGAACGGCGTCTATTTCACCGTCGGCCTCATTACGATTATCGGTCTTGCAGCGAAGGACGCGATCCTCATCATCGAGTTCGCCAAGGATCTTCGCGAGCAGGGTAAATCCTTGCTCGAATCGACGATGGAAGCCTGCAGCCTGCGCTTCCGTCCGATTTTGATGACGGGTTTCGCGTTCGTATGCGGCGTGTTGCCGATGGTGGTGGCGCAGGGCGCGGGCAGTCTCAGCCAGCAGGCCCTCGGCACCGGCGTGATGGGCGGGATGATCGCCGTTGTCATTCTCGCCTTGCTGATGGTGCCGGTCTTCTTCGTCTTCGTTCAGAAGCTGTTTTCGAAATCGGCGGAAGAGCCGCAGGATGAGGCAAAACTGAACGAACTCGGCCCGGTTTCGCCGCCTCAGTTCCATCCGTGAGGCGCATTAAGCGCCATCAGATCAAAATTTAGCAATTTCGTAACTGTACGCGCTAACGTGATTTTGGAGTCTGGCCGACATGCTGCCGCTCACCTGGGGGCAGCATGATCTCGGACGAACAAATCTCATCGCGCAGCTATAATTTTGAAGGACTGAGCCGATCTCCCGCGATGTATCTCATCGTGGGCGGTCTTGTCCTTATGTTCGCGATCATCATTGGCACCGGGTTAACCATTCAAAGGTTCAAGCTGGACGCCATTGCAAGTGGGCGGGCGTCGCTGGAAGCCAATGTCTTGCTGCTGGCGCGGCATTTCGATCAGCAGCTTGAAGACTTCTCGGTGCTTCAGAAAAGCATCATTTCGGCGCTGGAGGATCGTGGCCTCAGCTCGCCGGAGGCTTTTAAAAGAGAAGTCGCGACATTTGCCGTTCATCAAACCCTGCGGATGAAGGCGGTGGGCTGGGCCACCGTTGCCGGCGTCAATATCTTCGACGCCAATGGCACCTTGATTAATTCTTCAGCAAGCTGGCCGGTTCCGGATTTGAATATCTCGGATCGATCTTATTTCAGGCACCTCAGGAACGATCCCACGATCCTGAGCGAGATAGAGGTCGTACCCGGACGGTTCTCCGGCACAAAGGTGATCGTTTTCTCGCGGCGCATCTCAGGTCCAAACGGGGAGTTTCTGGGAATCGCGAATCGCGCGATCGGGCCCCAGGCATTGGAAGATTTTCTGGCGTCGGCTGAATTGAGCGCCGAAGATTCGATTGTGATTCACCATGTGAACGGTCAGATGCTGGCGCGCTATCCGCATGCCGAGAATCTCATCGGCAAAAACTTCAAGGGCGGAAGCGCGGAGCAAATGGCGGTTTTTCAAAAACCATCTGTTTCGGCAAGACTGATCAGTCCGGTAGACGGCAAGGAGCGATTGGTTGCCTCGCGGAGGCTGACGTTCGAGCCGCTGGTCATTGTCGCGACGAAGACTCTTGATTCGACATTGACCACATGGCGGTCGCAAACCAAGTCGTTCATGCTGACTGCCGCTCTTTCAATGTTGTTGATCGTTGCGATCCTTTATCTGATCTTCCGGCAGATGATGCAGCAGATACGCGTCGAGAAGCAGAGACTTAAAACCGCAGTCAACAATCTGACGAACGGGTTGCTGCTTTTCGATTCGAGCGAGCGCCTGATCGTCTGTAACGATCGCTACATCAGTATGTACGGGCTCTCCTCCGATGTCGCAAAACCCGGGTGTAAATTCCGGGATCTCGTGAAGCATCGACAGGAATCGGGGTCTTTCGTGGGTGATCTCGATGCGTATTGCAGTGTAATTCTGCAACATGTCGGACATTTTCACAGCTCGATCGTGGAGTCCTCCGACGGGCGCCTCATCGAAATAAGAAACATACCGGTGCCGGCGGGAGGCTGGCTCGCAACTCATGAAGACATCACCGAGCGACTGAAAGCGGAGAGACGCATCAGCCATCTGGCGCACTATGACGCGCTCACGGGACTTGCAAATCGTGTTCAGATGCGTGCTCAGATCGAGACGTGGATATCTGAATTTGAGCAAGGCCGAAAATTCTCCATTCTCTATATCGATATCGACGAATTCAAGGGCGTGAATGATACTCTCGGGCACAACGTCGGCGATGAACTTCTCAAGCAGATCGGCCAGCGTCTCGAAAGCTGTGTCGGGCCGCGAGACATGGTCGCCCGGTTGGGAGGCGACGAATTCGCCGTGTTGAAGGAGGATGTCGGCGACGCGTCTTCGCTGGATGTTCTTGCCGATGAAATCCTGCGCGTTTTGCGCGCGCCAATTATTTGCAGTGGTCATGATATCTCGATCGATGCCAGCATCGGCATCGTCATGATGCCTGACCACGGAGATAATCTGGAAGACTTGCTCAAGAATGCCGACCTTGCGATGTACGCGGCAAAAGCTGACGGTCGCCGGACTTATCGCTTCTTCTCTCCGGAGCTTGATGCCAGCGCCAAGAAAAAGCGCCAGATGGAGCGCGATCTCCGGCAAGCCGTCAGCGAGGATCAGTTTGAGATTCACTATCAGCCGCTGGTCAGTCTAGCCGATGGCGCCATAACGGGATGTGAGGCGTTGTTGCGCTGGCGGCATCCGGTTCATGGCATGATTTCTCCGGCGGAATTCATCCCGATCGCAGAAGAAACCGGACTGATCAACGAGATCGGCGACTGGGTGCTTCAGCGCGCGTGTTCCGACGCAGCAAGCTGGCCCGCGGAGATTTCCGTTGCGGTCAATGTTTCGCCCGTGCAGTTCAAATCCAAAACCCTGCCGATCCGGGTTGCGATGGCGCTGGAAAAGTCCGGGCTTTCCCCGCGGCGGCTGGAACTGGAGATTACGGAAGCTGTTCTCATCCGTGACGATGAGTCTCTGACTTTTCTTCATCAGTTGCGAAGCCTTGGCCTCAAGATCGCGCTCGACGACTTCGGTACGGGTTATTCGTCGCTAAGCTATCTGCGGCGCTTTCCATTCGATAAAATCAAGATCGATCGTTCTTTCGTGAACGATATCGGCGTGTCCGAGGAATCATCGGCAATCATCAGGGCGGTTGTCGATATGGCGGCGGCTTGCAGGATGGTGACGACCGCGGAAGGCGTTGAGACCGAGGTTCAACGCAAGATCTTGCGGGATCTGGGCTGTTGCCAAATGCAGGGATATCTTTTTAGCGCGCCTGTTCCGGTATCGATGCTCGATGGCGTCCTCTCCGGAAAGCTGCAGCCTGCGTCTTGCGTGGCCTGAGGTTTAAAATGGCAAAGGGTTCGCTAGCACTACTTATCAGCGGCGGCGTGGATAACTGGGCTCCGGATCTCTGGAAGTCGCGGTTCGCAGAGAAGCTTAAGGATCGCGACATTGCTCTGCTTCCTGCTGACAACGTCGATCCGGATCAGGTGCATTATGCGGCGGTCTGGCAGCCGAAGCCGGGGCTTCTTCGCGCTTTCTCGAATCTCAAGGCGATCTTTAATCTCGGCGCGGGTGTCGATGCGGTCTTGCAGGATTCGTCGCTTCCGGACGTGCCTCTTGTCCGGGTTGCGGATGACGATCTGACGTCTCGCATGACCGAATATGTCGTCATGCATGTGTTGATGCATCATCGACAACAGGCTTATCTCGCAAATTGCCAGTCAAAGCGTATCTGGGCCCCGCGTCCGCAATGGCCGGCGCGTGCCGTTCGCGTGGGTGTACTCGGACTGGGTGTGCTTGGGCGAGACGCCGCGCGTGCTCTGTACAATCTCGGCTTTCCGGTGGCGGGCTGGAGCAAAAGCCGGAAATCGATCGACGGTGTTGAGTGTTATGCTGGCGACGGTCAGCTTGGCGCTTTTCTCGCAAGAACAGATATTCTCGTCGTTCTTCTTCCGCTGACGCAGGAAACACGAGGGATGCTTGCGCGGCCTCTCTTTCGACAACTTGCGACTGACGGCCCTTTGGGCGGGCCGGTGGTGATTAATGCCGGTCGCGGTGGCCTTCAGAACGAAGAGGATATTCTTGCCTGCCTTGAGGACGGCACGCTCAAGGCAGCGACGCTCGATGTGTTTCAGCGCGAGCCGTTGCCGTCCGACAGTCCGCTCTGGTCGCATCCTGCGGTGACGATTTCGCCGCACAATGCCGCGGATTCGGATCCCGATTCCATCGCGTCATACGTCGCGGCACAGATACTCGATTTTGAGGCGGGGCGGCCGCTGCAAAACGTCGTCGATCGCCGGCGCGGCTATTGAAGTCTATCGCGCTGGCGATCGATAAGAACAGGTCGAGTGTCGTCGTACAGGGCCGCGTTATCGCCAGCCCATCGCCGGCGCCACATGCTTGAGTATGGCCTCGATAACATGCGCGTTGTAGTCCACCCCTAACTGATTTGGGACTGTCAGCAGGATCGTATCCGCCTCGGCAATCGCCTCGTCCTCCTTAAGCTGATCGACAAGAATATCGGGCTCGGCCGCATAAGATCGGCCAAAGATCGCGCGCATATTGTCGATGATGCCGATCTGGTCGTTGCTGTGATCGGGGCCGAAGTAATCGTGGTCTCGCTGGTCTGTGAGCGCGAAGATCGAGCGGGAGACCGAGACGCGGGGCGTGCGCGTGTGTCCCGCTTCATGCCAGGCTTCGCGGTATTTACGGATCTGCTTTGCCTGTTGGACGTGAAACGGCTCGCCGCTTTCGTCCGCCTTCAGCGTCGAACTTTGCAGGTTCATGCCCATGCGGGCGGCCCAGACCGCTGTCGCGTCCGATGCCGAGCCCCACCAGATCCGATCACGCAGGGTTGGGGAGTACGGTTCGAGGCGCAGAAGCCCGGGTGGATTCGGAAACATCGGCCGAGGATTGGGCTTGGCAAAGCCTTCTCCCTTCAGCAGTTCGAGCAGAACCTCGCCATGCCGGCGTCCCATGTCCGCGTCGGTCTGCCCTTCGCCCGGCACGTAGCCGAAGTGACGCCAGCCGTCGATGACCTGCTCCGGGGAGCCGCGGCTGATCCCGAGCTGCAGCCGCTCTCCGGCGATGAGGTCCGCAGCGCCAGCATCCTCGAACATATAAAGAGGATTTTCATAACGCATGTCGATGACGCCGGTGCCGATTTCGATCCGCTTGGTTCGCGCCCCGATGGCCGCCAGCAGCGGAAACGGCGAAGCGAGTTGCCGCGCGAAGTGATGAACACGGAAATACGCGCCGTCCGCTCCCAGGTCTTCCGCGGCGACCGCAAGATCGATCGACTGCTGAAGCACATCACGGGCGGAGCGCGTCGCCGAACCGCTGGCCGCCGACCAATGTCCGAATGAAAGAAAGCCGATTTTCTTCATTTTTCTGTCCTGTCCTGAAGCCATCTAGCTGGCAGTGACGAAGCGCTGCCGCAAGAGCACAGCAGGAAACTCAGCGTTTATGGCTTTGAACGGATATCTTGAAGTGCGATCGGTTTGCGGGCCCGTCAGCTCCTACCAGAAGCTCCGCTGTGTCGGCGGAGAGAACGGCCCGCGGCTCCGGCGTGTGTTGCCCGGTTGTGGCTCCGGATTGCGCTGGAAAAAGAAGCTAAACCCGTCGTCGTTCTGACGGTTGCCATCGCCCCAGCCGTTGTCGTCCGCCATCAGGACCTCGCTCGGTTTGCGCGTGATAAAGCCGCCCTGCGGCTGATCGCTCAACACCGCAACAAACTCGGTGCGATAGTTGGTCTCTTCGCTCAATGGTTCATCGGAAACAATGATCGAAGATCGGGGCAATGCGGTCGGCGCGATACGGTCAAGAACTTCCTTCGGGATAGTGACGCGATCGAGCGCACTCTTGGCATTGTCCCCATGTTCGATGGTGACGGCGGTCCAGCGCAGACCTGTGTCGTTACGCGCAGTGGCTGTGAACACGTGGGTGCCGATCGGCTTGCCGGGATCGCGAATGGTGACCGGGACCTCGATGCTCGAGTCGAACACTTCGCCGCCGCCATCCGGTGCCGGCTTGTGGGTGTTGCGGCGGACATAAAGTGTACGTGTTGCGCGACTGATGTAGATCGAGACTGGCTCGAGCGCGAGCTTCGCATCGAGCGCAGCTTTGGCGGTCTCTGCCTTCTTTGCCTGTGCCGCCTTGGCGGCGTCTTTTGCTGTTGTGGCGGCGTCAAGTTTTGACGAGGCGTCCGTTTTGGCGGCGTCGAACTTCGCTCCCAGTTCCGCGGCTTTGGCCGCCGCTTTTTGCTTGCGGTCCTCGGCCCTCGTTCTTGCCTGATCGGTCTTGGCGGCAGCGGCTGCCTTATCGGCAAATGTAACCTCGGCATCAGCCCGGGCCTTGAGCCGCTCCAGCTTGCGCAGGGACGCTGCAACCGGTGCCGCTTCGCGGGCAGCAGTCGCCGCGGTCTTCTTGGTTTCATCGGCCGCTGCCGCAGCGTCCGCAGCCTCGCGGGAGAGCGTCTCGGCCTTGGCCGGAGCCGCGGCAATTACTTCCGCATTCGGCTGGAACAGCGACAGAACCGGATGTGAAAAATCGACGGGCGCCGCATCGTCCGGTGAGACAATGACGCGCATGCCGATCCGCGTTTTGTCGAACAGCTTTCCCGCAAAACCATAAGGCATCCGCACACAGCCGTGCGAGGCTGCGTAGCCGGGCAGGGGGCCGCCATGCAGCGCGAGGCCGTTCCAGGTGATGCGCTGCATGTTCGGCATCCAGGCATCATCATACATGGTCGAGCGGTGGTCCTTGTCCTTCTCGACGACGGCGAAGACACCGGCTGGCGTCTCGCGATCCTTGACACCGGTCGATACCGGCGCGCGCGAAATCCAGCCCTCGGCATCGTAGAAGGTGACCTGCTGGCTTTTGATCGAGACGATGGCCATGATCGGCTCGCCTGCCTCGCGCGGTGCCGTGGTTTCGGCGGGCTGTGCCCGGCGCGCCTGTTTCGCTGCGGCACCGGGGATCGGCGTGCTCAATGCGAGTGCTGCGGCGAACATCATGACGGTTGAATGGCGTATCGCCAAAGCAGATGTCGCCGATTTCAACCGATCCATCATTCCATCTCCGTTTTGCGGCATTGGACTGCCGTCAGGACGATCTTCATATATCTGAATCGTGAGTTGGAAGCATACTGGCAGCCGAAATTGACATGAAGTCGGCGAAGATCTTCGCGCGCTCGCCCCTTATTAAGGTTCCGCCGGCGGTTGCCCGCGTCAAAATTGGCCCGCGACGGTCAGGCGCAACGCGAAAGGCTCGACCGGATGCAGCACTCGGTCCATCACACCGTTTTCGCATACGGCGGCCGGTGGCGGGCTGCCCGATCTGCACTGGGTAAACAGGGCATCGGTTTTCAGCATCGAGCCGTAAGCGTAGGTGATCTGGTCGGACTTGCTGTTGGTGAGATTGTAGGCATCGAGCTGGATGCGCCAGCCATTCTCGAAACGATAACCGGCCTGACCATTCAGAAGACCCGTCGCGGGTGAAACGAAAGCACCGTCTTCGGTCAACGGCCGGGGTCCAAAGTACCGGTAACGCAGTGCGCCGAACCATCCCGTCTGCTCGCCGAGTCTGATACCGGCGGATGCAATCATGTTCGGTGCACCGGGAATGTAATTGCCCGGCGCGTTCCCGATCTGTGCGGTGGGATAGCCGCTCAATGCGGCATAGGCCGCGGCCTGATCGGCGTTGTCGCCCCGAAAGCGTGCATGGGTGATTGCGAGATCGCCGTCGAATGACAGCCAGGAGACGGGCTTGTAGTGATTGGTCCACTCGATGCCATAGCGCCGGCTGGGGCGGCTCGGCTCGGTGTCGCCGGCATCGCCGACGAACAGGATTTCGGAGGCGGAGTCGAGCATGAACAGACTGACCGAGCTGTCGAGTCCGGGAATCAGGCGTGTGCGAACGCCGACTTCGGCGCCGCGCGTTTTGACCAGAAACGGCGAGGACGACACAGGCGAGCCATCGACGGGAGATTCCCTGATGGTGACGCCGCGGGCATCGTTGCTGTGGAAGCCTTCGCCCGCATTGATGAAGAACTCGGTCTTGGCGAACGGGCCGAAAATGATGCTGGCCTTGGGGCTTCCGATGACGGCCGTCGCTTTGCCGGAATTGGCCGGATTGAGAAGGGAATCCACATTGGTCGCATATAAATCGCCGCGATAGCCGACGACGGTTCGCAGCCAGTTGGTCCAATAGGCAGTGTTCTGAATGTAAAGGCCGATGCTGCCTTCCTGCACTTTGTCGTCTCGGACAGCATCGAGAAATTGACGCTGGACCGTATTCGAAAGCCCGACCCTGATGGAGTCGTAGCGGCTCTGGACACCGACCTCCGTTTCCATCCGCAGGCCTGCGAACGTATGGTTGAATGCGTGGGATGCGTTCAGCCCGCCGACCACGCGATCGTCATGTTGATGAAACTGATCGCCGTTGAGGGGCGCGCCCGGACTCGCATCGCTCAGGACATAGGTGAAGTTATTGTAGAGGTCGAGCGAGCTTTTGATGACGTAGAAGCTGAGCTTGGAGGTTCCGTCAGCTTCCGTTTTCCTGATCTGGCCCGAGATGGAGAAGCGATTGGATTTTCCGCCGTCGGTCGGATCCAGCGCGCCGTAAAGCCCGATCAACCCCCGCGAGATTGCGCGCGATGGAATCTGGTCGGTTGAATTCCAGTTGTTGGCATAAGCCATGCCGGTGAGCGAAAACCCGTTATCGGCCGTGCCCTGCGTATAATGGACAACACCATTGAGCTTGCGCACGTTGTCGGGATTGTCCCATGGGCCATTGTAGGTATTGGCTTCGCCCGCGATCAGCAGCGTGCCATTTCCGGCCGTTGTGGAGGTCATGCCCAGCAGGCGGCGATATCCGAAGCTGCCGATCGTGGTGGACAGCATCGATTTGGCGACGCTGTCGATCAGGTTGACATGCGCGGCTCCCACAGAGGCGAAGTCGCCTTCATCGGCGAAGTAGGGGCCTTTCCTGAGATTCACCGATCCGATCAGTTCCGGAATCAGGAAATTCAGATCGGCGTAGCCCTGTCCATGACCATGCGTGCGCATGTTGACCGGCATGCCATCGAGCGTGATGGCGAGGTCCGTGCCGTGATCCAGATTGAAGCCGCGAAGGAAATACTGGTTGGCTTTGCCCTCGCCGCTATGTTGCGTGACGATCAGGCCCGGCATGACTTCGAGGGCCTCGGCGGGCCGCGAGAACGGCCGCGCGTTCACCTCCGGGCCGCTGACGTTTTTCTCGCTCGCGGAGGCAGCGGGCGCGTCGTTCGTTCCGCCGGACCGCGGGGAGGTGTTCTCTTCTCGCCGTGGATGGGTACGTTTTGCCTGCGGTACGCCCGCGACGTCGATCGTCGGCAGCGGATTTGAACTATCGGACGGAGAAGGGCTCTGCGCGCGGACCGTTGCGGAAAAGGCGAAAGACGACGTCAGCAGCAACGCCGTCCCGATTTTGCAGTGAAGAGCGATACGCGACAGCAAAGCATCACGCGAATCCAACAGAAGCTTGAGCACGGTTGCATGCATCCAACGGCGCCGTGACGCGCCTCGCCATCATCGCGGGCGATGATATTCAGGTTTTATCGCAGGTAAAGCTGCAAAAACGAAGGTATCGGCGTCGTTGACGCCGATACCTTCGTGATGAGGCCGATCTGCAGCGTTCTGCAAGAAAATTGGTCAACGGCAGGCCGACCGGCCGTTGACCAGGACGACGTCAAGCCTTCGCCACCTCGTGGTTGGCCATGGTTTCCAGCGCCCTGACCATCGCCGAATGATCCCAGGCCTTGCCGCCCTGCGCGGAGCAGGCGTTGAAAAGCTGTTGCGCCATCGATGTATTCGGCAACGACATGCCGAGCGCCCGGGCACCTTCCAGCGCCAGGTTGAGATCCTTCTGGTGCAGCTCGATGCGGAAGCCGGGGTTGAACGTGCGCTTGATCATGCGCTCGCCGTGCAACTCGAGAATGCGCGAGGTGGCGAGGCCCCCCATCAGCGCCTGCCGCACCAGTGACGGATCGGCGCCAGCCTTGGAGGCGAACAGCAGGCCTTCCGCGACGGCTTCAATCGTCAGCGCAACGATGATCTGGTTGGCGACCTTGGTGGTCTGGCCATCGCCGTTGCCGCCGACCAGCGTAACGTTCTTGCCCATCTTCTCGAACAGCGGCTTGACTGCATCAAATACGTTTTGCGCGCCGCCGACCATGATGGTCAGCGAGGCTGCTTTCGCGCCGACCTCGCCGCCGGACACCGGCGCATCGAGATAGTCCGCGCCGAGCGTGTTGACCTTCTTGGCGAACTCCTTGGTGGCGATCGGCGAGATCGAGCTCATGTCCACGACCGTCTTGCCCTTGGAAAGACCTTCGGCAACGCCGCCGGACTTAAACAGCACGGATTCAACGTCCGGCGTATCGGGCACCATAATAATAATGACGCTGGATTTCTCCGCGATCTCCTTGCCGGATTTGCAGGCGACGGCGCCCGCAGCGATCAACTCTTTCGCGGCGGCGGACGTTTCCAGCACATGCAGCCGATGCCCGGCGGCCTGCAAATGGCCAGCCATGGGTTTGCCCATGATCCCGAGGCCGATGAAACCGATATCGGTCATATTTCTTCCCTTCTTGATTTGTTCACGCGCCAACCGAATGCGGCGCGTACCATCCGAGACCTTCGACGGTGGTGGTCTTCGGCTTGTATTCGCAGCCGATCCACCCACGATAGCCGATCTCGTCGAGAGTGCGAAACAGGAAGGGATAGTTGATTTCGCCGGTACCCGGCTCGCCCCGGCCCGGATTGTCCGCCAACTGGATGTGTGCGATGCGGTCGAGATGCTTTTTCATGGTCGGAGCAAGGTCTCCTTCCATGATCTGCATGTGATAGATGTCATACTGGATGAAGAGGTTCTCGGAGCCGACATCGGAGATGATCTGAACGGCCTGCTCCGTGCCGGTGAGATAGAAGCCTGGAATGTCGCGGGTGTTGACCGGTTCGATCAAGAGCCTGATCTGCTCCTTGGCAAGGGCATTCGCCGCATAGCGCAGGTTCTCGATCAACACGGCGCGCAGGCTGTCGGGATCGGCATCATTCGGCGCGATTCCCACGAGGCAGTTGAGCTGACGGCAACCCAGCGCCTTGGCATAGGCGATGGCGCGGCCTACGCCATCACGGAATTCGGCCACGCGGTCGGGCAGGATCGCGATGCCGCGCTCGCCCGCCCCCCAGTTGCCCGCCGGCAGGTTGTGCAGCACCTGCGTCAGTCCGTATTGCTGCAAGTGTTCGGCGAGGACGCCTTTCTCGAAGTCATAGGGAAACAGATACTCCACCCCGCCGAACCCCGCATTCTTGGCCGCCGCGAAGCGGTCGAGGAACGGCAGTTCGTTGAATAGCATTGTGAGATTGGCAGCGAATTTCGGCATGGCGACTATCCGTTTCTTATTTGATGTCGGCTTGTTCAGACCGGCAGCAACTTGCCGCGGTCTTTTTCAGTGGCGGCTGGTGCTTCGTCGAGCGGAAGATCCAGCACTTCTTCGAATTCCGTGATGTTGTCGATCTCGGTGCCCATCGCGATATTGGTGACGCGTTCGAGGATGAATTCGACCACCACTGGCACACGGTATTCCGCCATCATTTCGCGCGCCGTGGCGAAGGCCGCCTGCGCATCCTCGGGATGCGTCACGCGGATCGCCTTGCAGCCGAGGCCTTCGGCGACCGCGACATGATCGACGCCGTAAACGCCAAGCTCCGGCGCGTTGATGTTCTCGAACGACAGTTGCACATGGTAATCCATGTCGAAGCCGCGCTGGGCCTGACGGATCAAACCGAGATAGGAGTTGTTCACGACCACATGGATGTAGGGCAGCTTGAATTGCGCGCCGACAGCCAATTCCTCGATCAGGAACTGAAAGTCGTAGTCGCCTGACAGCGCGACGATCTCCCGGTCCGGATTGGCGGCGCGCACCCCGAGCGCGGCAGGCAATGTCCAGCCGAGCGGCCCGGCCTGGCCCGCGTTGATCCAGTTGCGCGGCTTCTGCATGCGCAGGAACTGCGCACCGGCAATCTGCGACAGGCCGATCACCGTGACATAGCAGGTGTCCGAACCGAACGCCGCGTTCATCTCCTGATAGACGCGCTGCGGCTTGATCGGCACGTTGTCGAAGTGGCTCTTGCGCAGCATGGACCGCTTGCGGTCCTGAACCGCAGCGGGCCAGGCCTGACGTTCTTTCAGTTTGCCGGCTCTTCGCCATTCCTTCGCAACGGTCACAAACAATTCGAGTGCGGCTTTGGCGTCCGAGACGATGCCGAGGTCCGGATTGAACACGCGGCCGATCTGCGTCGGCTCGATGTCCACATGCACGAAGGTGCGGCCCTTGGTGTAGGTCTCGACCGAGCCGGTGTGGCGATTGGCCCAGCGGTTGCCGATGCCGAGCACGAAGTCGGATTCCAGCATGGTGGCGTTGCCGTAGCGGTGGCTGGTCTGCAGCCCCACCATTCCAGCCATCAGCACATGATCGTCAGGGATCGCGCCCCAGCCCATCAGAGTCGGCACGACCGGCACGTTGACCGTCTCCGCGAACTGCACCAGCAGATCGGACGCATCCGCGTTGATGATGCCGCCGCCTGCGACAATCAGCGGCCGTTCGGATGCATTGAGCATCTCCAGCGCTTTCTCGATCTGCTTGCGCGTGGCCGTTGGCTTGTAGACCGGAAGCGGCTCGTAGGTCTCGTCATCGAATTCGATCTCTGCAAGCTGCACATCGAGCGGCAGATCGATCAGCACCGGACCGGGGCGGCCGGAGCGCATGACGTGAAACGCCTGACTGAACACGCGCGGCACCAGCGCAGGCTCGCGTACGGTGACGGCCCATTTGGTCACCGGCTTGGCGATGGATTCGATATCGATGGCCTGGAAGTCTTCCTTGTACAGACGCGCGCGTGGCGCTTGTCCAGTGATGCACAGGATCGGAATCGAATCCGCGATGGCGGAGTACAGCCCTGTGATCATGTCGGTGCCCGCCGGGCCGGAGGTGCCGATACAAACGCCGATATTTCCTGCCTTGGCGCGCGTATAGCCTTCAGCCATGTGCGAGGCGCCCTCGACGTGACGCGCGAGAATATGATTGATCGAACCTCGCTTTTTCAGCGCGGAATAAAGCGGATTGATTGCCGCGCCCGGAACGCCGAACGCGCAGACGACGCCTTCCTTTTCGAGAATGCGCACCGCTGCATCGATTGCCCGCATCTTCGCCATGGTATCCTCCGATCCAAAGGTTCGGAGCGATCATCAGCGCGACAGCAGGCGTTCTCAACGCGGCTGAATTTGTTTTCCATCAGGCGGAAACGGCGGCAAAAGACGCACGAAAACAGACGATTAGATCGATGGAAATCTGAAAGCGGTTAAGATGCTTTTGCATCCTCCGGCATCACACCGCCAAGCGCCTGCGTCATCTCTTCGGCGACCTCGCGCACGAACTTGCCGAGCACAGGCAGGCGATCGTCAGGAACGCGTGATGCCTTGCCGGACACGGAGATTGCGGCGAGCGGTTCGCTGCGGTCGTCATAGACCACGGCCGAGACGCAGCGCAGCCCGACCTGCGCTTCCTCGTCATCGACTGAGTAGCCGCGCTGGCGAATATCGTGGAGCGATTTGCAGAGGTCGCCCGCGCGGATGATGGATTTCGAGGTCAGGCGCGGCATGCCTTCGCGGCGGATGACCGCGAACACGTCTTCTTCGGGATAAGTCGAGAGCAGCGCCTTGCCAAGTCCCGATGCGACCATCGGCGCGCGTCCGCCCACCTTGGTGACGGACCGCATGATCTCGCGGCTTTCCACGCGCGTCAGGATCACCATCGCGCCGTCATCGACCACGGCAAGGTTCGCGGTTTCCCGTGTCTGGTCGCGCAGCTTGCGCAGATAAGGCATTGCCTGCGTGATGAAGTTGCGGCGGCGCGCGAACGTTGCGCCGACGGCAAAGCTCTTCGCGCCCACATGCCAGGTGGATTGATCGCGGTCGAACTGCACGAACCGGCGTTTTTCCAGTGTGGTCAGGAGGCGATGAATGGTGGAGGGCGACAGACCCGTGCGGATGGCGAGGTCGGTCAGCCGATAGCCTTCATCGTCTTCAGCCAGTGTCTCGATCAGCAGCATGGCGCGATCAACCGACTGCACACCGCCGTCTTTTGTTTCTGTGTCATGCTCAGGCGCGGAGCGGGGCTCGACGTGCCTTCGGCGAAAAGGCTCTTTCTTCATCGCAACCAACTCCCGCTGATATGGCGTGAAGGTGCTCTGTCCGGCTTTGCCCGGATAAGGAGAAGGGTGCCGCCCGGAGGCGACACCCTGTATTTTTCTTAGAGGAGGCCCGCGCCGCGCGCCCACTTGTACTTCGCGCCGAGCACCTCGACGGGAAGTTCGGTGGAGTAGGCGTAAGCCGGGATGCCGTTCTGGTAGAGATATTCGGCGGCTTCCTCGACTTCGATATCACCTGCCAGAGAGGCGACCATCGGCTTCACGAAGCCCTTGGCCTCCATCTCCTTCTTCACCTCGACCATGTTGCGGGCGAACACCATCGGCGGCGTGACGATGGTGTGCCAGTAGCCGAGGATCAGCGAGTGAATGCGATCGTCGGTGAGGCCGAGCTTCACGGTGTTGACATAGGTGATCGGCGGCTCGCCGCCGGTGATGTCTACCGGGTTGCCGGCCGCGCCGAACGGCGGGATGAACTTGCGGAATGCGGCATCGAGATCCGGCGGCATCGCCATCAGCGACATGCCGTTGTCGACCACCGCGTCGGAGAGCAGCACGCCCGAACCGCCCGCACCGGTGATGATGAGCACGTTCTCGCCCTTCGGCGTCGGCAGCACAGGGATGCCGCGCGCGAATTCGAGAAGCTGCCGCAGCGAGCGGGCGCGGATAACGCCAGACTGCTTGAGCACATCCTCATAGATCTTGTCGTTGCCGGCGAGCGCGCCAGTGTGCGACGACGCGGCCTTCGCGCCGGCCGAGGTGCGGCCTGCTTTCAGAACCACAACCGGCTTCTTCTTGGAAACGCGCTTGGCAGCTTCCGCGAAAGCGCGGCCGTCCTTCAGATCCTCGCAATGCTGGGCGATGATCGTGGTGTTCGGGTCCTGCTCGAAGAAGGCGAGCAGATCGTCCTCGTCGATGTCCGACTTGTTGCCGAGGCCGACAATCGCCGACACGCCCATCTTGGCCGAGCGCGAGAAGCCGATGATCGCCATGCCGATGCCGCCGGACTGCGACGACAGCGCCGCCGAGCCCTTCACGTCATAGGCGGTGCAGAAGGTCGCGCAGAGGTTCGCTGGCGTATAGTAGAAGCCGTAGATGTTCGGTCCCATCAGGCGGATGTTGTACTTCTTGCCGACCTCGACGATTTCGTCCTGAAGCTCGGGTGCACCGGCTTCGGCGAAGCCCGATGGAATCAGCACCGCGCCCGGGATTTTCTTCTCGCCGCATTCGGCCAGCGCAGCGGCGACGAACTTCGCAGGAATCGCGAACACGGCTGTGTCGATCACGCCCGGCACGTCCTTGACGCTCTTGTAGGCCTTGATGCCCATGATCTCGTCGGCCTTCGGGTGGATCGGATAGATATGCCCCTTGTAGCCGCCGTTGATCAGGTTCTTCATCACCGAGTTGCCGATCTTGCCGTCTTCGGACGACGCGCCGATCACCGCAACTGCCTTTGGCTGCATGATGCGGTTCATCGCAGCGACGATTTCGTCGTTCGAACGCGGAGCAGGGCGCGGCTTGTAGTCGAAATCGACGACGATGCGCACGTCGGCGGCGATGGCGTCCTTCTTGGTCGCGAATACCGGGTTGAGATCGAGTTCGACGATCTCGGGGAAATCGCTGACCAGTTGCGAGACGTTGACGATGATGTCTGCAAGGGCTTCGCGGTTGACCGGGTCGCCGCCGCGCACGCCTTCCAGCATTTCATGGGCCTGAATGCCGTCCAGCATCGACAGGGCGTCGGCGTTGGTTGCGGGGGCGAGGCGGAAGGTGACGTCCTTCAACACTTCGACGAGGACGCCGCCGAGGCCGAAAGCCACGAGCTTGCCGAACGAGCCGTCGGTGATGCTTCCGATAATGACTTCGGTGCCGCCGAGCAGCATCTGCTGCACCTGGATGCCTTCGATCTTGGCGTCGGCCTTGTACTTCTTGGCGTTCGCCAGAATGGTGTCGTAGGCCTTCTCGGCGTCGGCTGCGGTCTTCACGCCGACGATGACGCCACCGGCTTCGGTCTTGTGGAGAATGTCGGGCGAGACGATCTTCATCACCACGGGGAAGCCCATGCCGCTTGCGAGCTTGGCGGCCTCGGCGGCGGACTTGGCCACGCCTTCCTTTGGAACCGGGATGCCGTAAGCGTCGCAGACCAGCTTGCCCTCCGGCGCGGTGAGGCTGTTGCGCTTGTCTGCCTTGACTGCGTCGAGAACCTTTCGGACCGCGGCCTTCGCCTGATCTCCGAAATCAACTTTGCGGGCTGCGTCCTGTGAATGAGCCATTGCTTCCTCCTGTCGCGTCCATTTTTAGAAAACCTGGATGCGCACAGGTCGCGGGACGGTCGTTCCCGTGCGCTTCAATTCCACGGCCTGTTCTCCAATGCGAAACCGCCGACAGATTCCGCCTCGGCAAGCGCCGGATCAAGGTTATCCGCCGTCCGGATGACCCGGCGGAGACAATATGATTTCGGCGACCTATTTTGGTATTTGGTATGCCAAGAACAAACTTGTCAAGCGCGTTCATGGCGCTTGTGGAGCATTGCAGGAGGTCTGCTTGACATGTTGGCATCTGGCATGCCAAGTACACAGAACTGATCCCGTGGTATACAAAACCCTCAGGATGAGGGAGATGATTCATGGCTGCTCAGAAAATTCCAAAGATGCCGTTGGCCGATCAGGATTTGGCCATCGTGCGCATTGCGCCTGAAGCGAGTTTCAAGAGCAAGGCCTATGAGGCCTTGAAGGATGCCATCCTCAAGATGGACATTTATACGTCGCCGGAACCGGTGATGCTCGACGAACGCGCGCTGTCGGAACATCTCGGAGTCAGCCGCACGCCAATCCGCGAAGCCATCGCGATGCTCGAGCAGGACGGTTTCGTCAAAACCGTTCCTCGCCGCGGCATTGTGGTCGTTCGCAAGACCAAGGCCGAAATCGTCGACATGATCCGCGCGTGGGCCGCGCTGGAGAGCATGGCCGCGCGGCTGATCACCACGACCGCACGCAAGAAAGACATCTCGGCGCTGCGAAACTTCTTCAAGGACTTCAGCAAGGATCGTCTGCCGCAGGATTATATCGCCGAGTACTCGAAGGCCAACATCGCCTTCCATCAGGCGCTGATTGCGCTGAGCGAATCCCCGGTGCTGGTCGATATGACCAATGACATCCTGCTGCATGTGCGCGGCTACCGCCAGTTGACGATCGGCCGGACCGACCGCACCGCGGTGTCGTTGCCCGAACATCTCGCGATCATCGAAGCGCTCGAAGAGCGCGATACCGAACTTGCCGAAAAGCGTGCGCGCGATCACACGCTTGGGCTTGCGACCTATGTCGAAACCCACGGGCAGGAAATCTTCACTTAGACGACACAGACGAACCACAAAAAAAGATCAGGGAGCCATCGATGCTGACGACAGCGAACAAGCCAGAAACAGACGAACAAGAGCTGACGGATGGCTTCCATCTGATCATCGATGCGCTCAAGCTGAACGGGCTCAACACCATCTATGGCGTGCCGGGGATTCCGATCACGGATTTCGGCCGCATGGCGCAGGCCGAAGGCATTCGTGTGCTCTCGTTCCGTCATGAGCAGAATGCGGGCTACGCCGCGTCTATCGCAGGCTTCCTGACCAAGAAGCCGGGCGTCTGTCTCACGGTCTCCGCACCGGGCTTCCTCAACGGCCTGACCGCGCTCGCTCATGCCACGACCAATTGCTTTCCGATGATCCTGATTTCGGGCTCGTCCGAGCGCGAGATCGTCGATCTGCAGCAGGGCGACTACGAAGAAATGGATCAGCTCGCGATCGCCAAGCCACTCTGCAAAGCGGCGTACCGCGTGCTGCATGCGCAGGACATCGGCATCGCCGTCGCGCGCGCGATCCGTGCCGCGGTGTCCGGCCGTCCCGGCGGCGTCTATCTCGACCTTCCCGCCAAGCTGTTCGGCCAGGTGATGGGCGCGGATGCCGGCAGAAAGTCGCTGGTCAAGGTGATCGACGCGGCACCTGCGCAAATTCCGTCTCCGGACTCCGTAAAGCGCGCGCTCGATGTGCTGAAGTCGGCGAAGAAGCCGCTGATCATCCTCGGCAAGGGCGCGGCCTATGCGCAGGCCGACGACGCGATCCGCTCGCTGGTCGAGAAGAGCGGCATTCCGTTCCTGCCGATGAGCATGGCCAAGGGCCTGCTGCCGGATACGCATCCGCAGTGCGCCGGCGCGGCGCGTTCGACCGTGCTGAAAGACTCCGACGTCGTCATGCTGATCGGCGCGCGGCTGAACTGGCTGCTGTCCCACGGCAAGGGCAAAACCTGGGGCGATGCGCCGAAGAAGTTCATTCAGATCGACATCGAGCCGCGGGAAATGGACTCTAACGTCGAGATCGTCGCGCCTGTGGTCGGCGACATCGGCTCCTGTGTCTCTGCGCTGGTGCAGGGCATGGGCGGCGGATGGCAGGCACCCCCGGCGGACTGGATCAAGGCGGTTCAGACCAAGCGCGACGACAATATCGCGAAGATGGCGCCGCGCCTGATGAACAACAACTCGCCAATGGACTACCACGGCGCGCTTGGCGTTCTACGCACCGTCATCAAGGAGCGTCCTGACGCAATTCTGGTCAACGAAGGTGCAAACACCCTCGATCTCGCGCGCGGCATTGTCGATATGTATCAGCCGCGCAAGCGCATCGACGTCGGCACCTGGGGCATCATGGGCATCGGCATGGGCTATTCGATCGCCGCGGCGATCGAGACCGGTAAGCCGGTGCTTGCGATCGAAGGCGACAGCGCGTTCGGCTTCTCCGGCATGGAGGTGGAGACGATCTGCCGCTACAATCTGCCGGTCTGCATCGTGATCTTCAATAACGATGGCATCTATCGTGGCACCGACGTTAATCCGACGGGCGGTCCTGATGTCGCGCCGACGGTTTTCGTAAAGGGCGCGCGCTACGACAAAATGATCGAGGCTTTCGGCGGTGTCGGCGTGAATGCAACGACGCCGGACGAACTGAGACAGGCTGTCAACGCGGCGATGGATTCCGGCAAGCCGACGCTGATCAACGCGGTGATCGATCCGGCTGCGGGCAGCGAAAGCGGTCGTATCGGCAACCTCAATCCGCAGAGTGCCTTGAAGAAGAAATAAGCGTCCGGCGCCAAGAACCGGACGATCGTAACAAACTCAACATGACGCTGCCGGGGCATTCGGTCCCGGCTGATTTCAGTCCTCGCACCCGGTGTCAGAAGGCGCCGGCGGATACGGAGTAGCAGACCATGACACAGGCGCTGAAGGGCGTTCGCATTCTCGATTTCACCCACGTTCAGTCCGGCCCCACCTGCACGCAGTTGCTGGCCTGGTTCGGCGCCGACGTGATCAAGGTGGAGCGTCCGGGCGTTGGTGACATCACCCGTGGCCAGCTTCAGGACGTGCCGAACGCGGACAGCCTCTACTTCACGATGCTGAACCACAACAAGCGTTCGATCACGCTCGACACCAAAAACCCGAAGGGCAAGGAAGTTCTCACTGCTCTGATGAAGACCTGCGACGTGCTGGTCGAGAATTTCGGTCCCGGCGTGCTGGACCGCATGGGCTTCCCCTGGGAGACCATCCAGAAGATCAATCCGAAACTGATCGTGGCGTCGATCAAGGGCTTCGGCCCCGGCCCGTATGAAGACTGCAAGGTCTATGAGAACGTCGCGCAGTGCACCGGCGGTGCGGCATCGACCACGGGCTTCCGCGATGGTCTTCCACTGGTGACCGGCGCGCAGATCGGCGACTCGGGTACCGGCCTGCATCTCGCGCTCGGCATCGTCACCGCGCTCTATCATCGCACGATGAGCGGCAAAGGCCAGAAGGTCACGGCTGCGATGCAGGACGGCGTGCTCAACCTGTCGCGCGTGAAGCTGCGCGATCAGCAGCGCCTTGCCCATGGTCCGCTCAAGGAATACAGCCAGTTCGGCGAGGGCATTCCGTTCGGCGATGCCGTGCCGCGCGCCGGCAACGACTCGGGCGGCGGCCAGCCGGGTCGCATTCTGAAGTGTAAGGGCTGGGATACCGATCCGAACGCTTACATCTACTTCATCACCCAGGCTCCGGTCTGGGAGAAGATTTGCGACGTGATCGGCGAGCCCGGCTGGAAGACCCATCCAGATTACGCCAAGCCGGCGGCACGCCTGCCGCGCCTCAACGAGATCTTCGCGCGCATCGAACAGTGGACCATGACCAAGACCAAGTTCGAAGCGATGGAGATCCTCAACAAGGACGACATTCCGTGCGGTCCGATCCTGTCGATGAAGGAACTGGCGGAAGACCAGTCGCTGCGCGCCACCGGCACCATCGTCGAGGTCGATCATCCGACGCGCGGCAAGTATCTGTCGGTCGGCAACCCGATCAAGCTTTCGGACAGCCCGACCGTTGTGAAGCGCTCGCCGCTGCTCGGCGAACACACTGACGAAATCCTGAAGGACGTTCTCGGCTTCAATGACAATCAGGTCGCCGAGATTCACAATTCAGGAGCGGTGTCGCCGCCGCGAAAAGTTGAAGCGGCCGAATAAGCGTCGCGAACACACCGACAATGAAGGGCCGGCGCGTCGCGTCGGCCCTTTTTCAATGGTTTCCAATTACCGGTAAGTCTCTGATCCTGTGTGCAGAATCTGGGACATTTTGTCGCACCAAAGGTGCGATGTTGCGATGCGATGAAGCGAATGCTGCTATGCGAAATCATGCGTTGAGTCTGGCATCTGGTATACATACGATGGGCCTGTCGCGGCGAAGAAATGCCGCCGAGTTTACCCTCTTCGAAAGGCTCTCCAATGTCCAAGACCGCTTCCATCGGCGTTGCTTCCTCGAACGGCCTCTTTGGCCAGCTCCTTGCGATTGTTGACAATTTTCTGATGAACAGCGCTCGCATTTCTATCAAGAACGGCGATCTGCCGCGCTTCGGCATCTGAGCAATAAGGCACTGACCGCGCGCGCATAATCGCGAGCGGGTGCTCTCAGGCTTTGTAAAAAAGGCCCCGGTTCTCCGGGGCCTTTTTGTTGTTCGCGTCGTGCATGATGCCGCAGTGCCAGATGGTGGGACCGCAAGACGGGCCTTGTGTGCTGGCATATCGCATACAACGATGCGTTTCAGGCAGCGGTTGTCGATCTCTTTGAAAACAGAACAGCGCGCCTGGGGAGGGACAATGGTCGATACCGTGCACGCGGTGTCCCGGCAGCCGCAGCGGGAATTGCCTGCCGGCGCGGTGGCCTTTGGCGCGAACTCACTGACAATGAAAACGGCTGGCCGGTCGTGCGTATGCACGGGCGGATATGCTGCGCGTGTCGAACACGCGCTCAAGTTTTTGTCCTGAACAGGCTTGGAGGAAGCAAGCGGCGTTACCGCAAACGGAATCCAGATCTGCCCGCAAGGCAGATTTCGACGTTAAGCCGCCGTTGAGCGGCACAAAACAACGAATGGGAGAAACGCGATGATGTTGCCATCTAAACGAACATCCGGTCTTACGCTTGCCATCGGCGTGTCGCTGGGAGCGGCGCTCGCTTCCGTCCCCGCGTCAGCGGCATGGGAGCCGACACGGCCGGTGGAGATCATCGTCCCTGCAGGCACTGGCGGCGGCGCGGACCAGATGGCGCGCACCATCCAGGGCATCATCACCAAGCACAGCCTGATGAAGCAGCCGCTGGTGGTGGTGAACAAGGCCGGCGGAGCGGGCGGCGAAGGCTTCCTCGACGTCAAAAGCTCGGCTGGAAATCCGCACAAGCTGGTCATTACTCTGTCGAACCTGTTCACGACACCGCTCGGGACCGGCATCCCCTTCAGCTACAAGGACCTGACGCCGGTCGCGATGATGGCGCTCGACGAGTTCGTTCTCTGGGTGAATGCGGACAGCCCCTACAAGTCGGTCAAGGACTACATCGCGGCGGCCAAGGCGAAGCCCGGTGAATTCAAGATGGGCGGCACCGGATCGAAGCAGGAAGACCAGATCATCACGGTGGCGATCGAGAAGGCGACTGGTGCCAAGTTCACCTACATTCCTTATCGCGGCGGCGGCGAAGTTGCGGTCCAGCTCGTGGGCAAGCACATCGATTCCACCGTCAACAATCCGATCGAGGCTGTTTCGCAATGGCGCGGCGGAGCGGTTCGTCCGCTGTGCGTGTTCGACGGCAAGGCGTTGCCCTACAAGGATGTGATGGCGGATGGAAAGGCATGGGGCGACATTCCGACCTGCAAGTCGCAGGGGCTCGATGTCGAATATGTGATGCTGCGCGGCTTCTTTACCTCGCCAAAAGCCACCAAGGATCAGGTCGATTACTACATCGATGTTTTCAAGAAGGTGCGCGAAACCCCGGAGTGGAAGACTCTGATGAAGGACGGTGCCTTCAATCAGACCATGATGGTCGGCCCCGAATACACGACGTGGGTTGAAAATGAAGAGAAGCGCCATCGCGCTCTTATGAAGGACGCAGGCTTCCTGGCCGCGACACAGTAATTGCGTCAACCGGTATTGCCGGCGGATCGCATCCGCCGGCAAATTCCAGAATGTTTTCGAGCGAAGCCAAAACCGGTTCGCGTGAAGAAAACCCGTCAAAAACAATAATCGAGCGTCTCTCTCCATTTCTGCGAAGCGGTGAAAGACTCGAGCGTGGGGAAAATATGAGCGAGCATTCGTCTGGGGTTGAGCCGCGCGGGCCATCGCATCGATGGACGGAGCTGGGCGTCGGGATATTCTGTATCCTGCTTGGCGTGATCACCATCATCGGCAGCATGAAGGTTGGTATCGGCTGGGGCCCGGAGGGTCCGAAGTCAGGTTTCTTCCCGTTTTACATCGGCGTCATCATTATTTGCGCGAGCCTCGTAAACTGCGCGCAGCTTCTGATGGAAAAGGATGATGGCCAGCTCTTTTCCGAATGGGGACAGCTCGGGCAGGTTCTTTGCGTCCTTGTGCCGACCACAGTCTACGCGCTGCTGATTCCTTATCTCGGCATCTATGTCGCGTCTTTCATTCTCATCGCGCTGTTCATGAAGTGGCTCGGAAAATATCCGTGGACCACGGCAATCATCGTGGCGTTCGGCACGCCGTTCGCCCTCTACATGTTCTTTGAGAAATGGTTCTTGATCCCGTTGCCCAAAGGACCATTGGAAGAACTGCTCGGTCTCTAAGAAATTCAAGCTGCGGTTGGGAATATCGATATGGAAGAGATTGTAAACCTGTTCCACGGCTTTGCGACCGTGTTGCAGCCGTTCAACATCCTGGTGATGATCGTCGGCATCATGCTCGGCGTGGTCATCGGAGTTCTGCCGGGTCTCGGCGGCGCAAATGGCGTGGCGATCCTGTTGCCGCTGACCTTCAGCATGTCGCCAACCTCCGCCATCATCATGCTGTCGTGTATTTACTGGGGCGCTCTGTTCGGCGGCGCTATCACATCGGTGCTGTTCAACATTCCCGGCGAGCCGTGGTCGGTGGCGACGACATTCGACGGCCACCCCATGGCGCAGAAAGGAAAGGCCGGTGAAGCCCTCACCGCCGCCTTCACATCATCGTTCGTCGGCGCGCTGTTCGCCGTGATCATGATCACGCTGGTCGCGCCGCTGGTTGCGAAATTCGCGCTTCAGTTCGGTCCGGCGGAGAAGTTCGCGGTCTTCTTCATCGCGTTCTGCAGTTTCATCGGCATGGGCAAGGAGCCGCCCTTTAAAACAATCGTCGCCATGATGATCGGCTTCGCGCTGGCGTCTGTCGGCCTCGACAGCATCACCGGGCAGTTGCGCCTGACGTTCGGCTTCACCGAACTGCTGAACGGTTTCGACTTCCTGATCGCGGTCATCGGTCTGTTCGGAATTGGCGAAATTCTCCTGACCATGGAGGAGGGGCTTAACTTCCGCGGCAAGTCCGCCAAGATCAATGCCAAGGTCGTGTGGGAGACGTGGAAAGATCTGCCGCGTTACTGGGCGACTTCGCTGCGCTCGTGCCTGATCGGCGTGTGGATGGGCATCTCGCCCGCAGGCGCGACGCCAGCCTCCTTCATGAGCTACGGGATCGCCAAGCGCATGTCCAAACAGGGCAAGAACTTCGGTAAGGGCGAGATCGAAGGCGTGGTCGCGCCGGAGACTGCTGCGCATGCGGCAGGCACCGCCGCGCTGTTGCCGATGCTCTCGCTCGGCGTGCCTGGCTCCCCCACGGCCGCAGTGTTGCTCGGCGGCCTCTTGATCTGGGGCTTGCAACCCGGACCGCTGCTGTTCGTCGAGCAGAAGGAATTCGTGTGGGGGCTGATCGCCAGCATGTATCTTGGCAATCTGGTCGGGCTGCTCGTGGTGTTGACATGCGTGCCGCTGTTCGCTGCGATCCTGCGCATTCCGTTCAGCATCATCGCGCCGGTGATTTTGGTGCTTTGCGCGATCGGCGCTTACACCGTCCATAACAACACCTTCGACGTGGTGATGATGATGGTGTTCGGCGTCGCCGGTTATGTGATGAAGAAGTGCAACTATCCGATGGCGCCGCTGGTGCTCGCCATCGTGCTGGGCGACAAGGCCGAAGAAGCCTTCCGGCAATCGCTGCTCGGATCGCAAGGGAGTCTTGGCGTGTTCTTCTCCAACGGTCTGGTTGGAACGATCATGACGCTTGGTTTGATCGCGCTGTTCTGGCCATTGATCTCGAACGGGTGGGCGCGAATGACGTCACGGACGCCGAGAACGGCGACATAAAGAATGGAGGTGGAGCCTCTCCTTCAGCTCGAAAGCAGGCTCATGGCCTAGACATGTAGGGTATTCCCGAACCGGCTTTACTTTTGCTGATGGTAATACAGGATGGCCCCGGCGGCATGCCGGGGCCATTTCTTTTGCCTGATCGGTCAAATATTACCGCGAGAAAATACGCTGGAACCTCACAATACCTCTTGCGCGCTGGCATATCATATACCAGTCTGCGCGACTGGTAGCGCCTGTCACAACCTCAACAGAACAAGGGCGCCTCGGGAGGAACTATGACTGATGCAGTTCATTCGGCGGCTCCGTCAGCCGCACGCGTTAGCGATACCTATCGCTGGGTTCAGTTGGCCATCGGCGTTGCGGCGATGGTGATGATCGCCAACTATCAATACGGCTGGACGTTCTTCGTCCCCGACATTCAGAAAAAGTTCGGATGGGATCGCGCGTCGATCCAGTGGGCCTTCACGCTCTTCGTTCTGTTCGAGACGTGGCTGGTGCCTGTCGAAGGCTGGTTCGTCGACAAGTATGGTCCGCGAATCGTCGTGCTGTTTGGTGGAATCCTTTGTGCGGTCGGCTGGGTCATCAATGCGCAGGCCACGACCCTTAACGGCTTCTATCTCGGGATGATCATTGCGGGCATCGGCGCCGGCGCTGTTTACGGCACCTGTGTCGGCAATGCGCTGAAATGGTTTCCGGACAAGCGTGGTCTTGCAGCGGGCATCACCGCCGCAGGCTTCGGTGCGGGCTCGGCGCTCACGGTCGCGCCGATCCAGGCGATGATCAAGAACGACGGCTTCCAGAACACCTTCCTTTATTTCGGTCTGGGGCAGGGCATCATCATCGTCATTCTCTCGTTCCTGCTGTTTGCGCCCAAGGCCGGGCAGGTGCCGCCGCCAGTGGTGAACGCCAGCCTGCAGCAGACCCGCCGCAACTACACGCCGACCGAAGTCATCCGCCATCCTATTTTCTGGCTGATGTACTTCATGTTCGTGATTGTCGGCGCTGGTGGTCTGATGATCACCGCGAACCTGAAGCCGATCGCGGCGGACTGGAAGATCGACAATACGCCCGTCACTCTGATGGCGATGACCATGACGGCGGTGACGTTCGCAGCGACCTTCGATCGCATCCTGAACGGTCTGACCCGTCCGTTCTTCGGTTGGGTGTCCGACAAGATCGGCCGCGAGAACACGATGTTCATCGCGTTCGGTCTCGAAGGAGTCGGCATCTACCTGCTGTATCTGTGGGGCCAGAACCCGGTGTGGTTCGTGATCCTGTCCGGTGCAGTGTTCTTCGCCTGGGGTGAGATCTACTCGCTCTTCCCATCGACCTGCACCGATACGTTCGGATCGAAGTTCGCCACCACAAATGCCGGTCTGCTCTATACGGCGAAAGGCACGGCCGCGTTGCTGGTGCCGGCTGCGAACTATCTGCAGCAGTCGCACGGCAACTGGGACGCGGTGTTCCTGGTCGCCGCAGGCGCGAACATTCTCGCGTCGCTTCTCGCTCTCGTGGTGCTGAAGCCATGGCGTAAATCGGTCGTCGAGAAATCGGCGGCGATGGCCTGACGCCTCATCGTCCAACGCTTTAAAGGCGCGCTCATCGTCAGGTGAGCGCGCCTTTTCTTTTTCTGCCGGTGGTCACGAAACCATTTGACTTGCATCCGGAGCCCGGGCAATCTCTGGTATACATAATACAACAAGGTCATCAAGCCAAAAAGGCCCGGGAAAACAGGGCATTCCGGCCCAGGCTCGAGAGGGAGAGCGCCATGAACATTCACGAGTATCAGGGCAAGGCTGTCCTGAAAAATTTCGGTGTGACGGTGTCGGCGGGAGCGCCGGCCTTCACAGTCGACGAAGCGATTGCCGCAGCGAAGTCGTTGCCCGGTCCGATCTATGTGGTGAAGTCGCAGATTCACGCCGGTGGTCGCGGCAAGGGCAAGTTCAAGGAATTGCCTGCGGATGCGAAGGGCGGCGTGCGGCTCGCGAAGTCGGTGGATGAAGTTGCAAGCTTCGCGAAGGACATGCTCGGCAAGACTCTGGTGACGGTGCAGACCGGCCCGGCAGGCAAGCAGGTCAATCGTCTCTACATCGAAGACGGCTCCGACATCGCAAAGGAATTCTATCTCTCGATGCTGGTCGATCGCGAGACATCGCGCATCGCCTATGTGGTTTCGACCGAAGGAGGCATGGACATCGAGAAGGTGGCGCATGATACGCCGGAGAAGATCGTGACTTTCTCGGTCGATCCCGCCACCGGCGTGATGTCGCATCACGGCCGCCATGTCGCGCAGGCGCTCGGCCTCGAAGGCGATCTTGCCAAGCAGGCCGAGAAGCTGACCGCGCAGCTCTACAACGCCTTCGTCACCACCGACATGGCGATGCTGGAAATCAATCCGCTGGTGGTCACGAAGCAGGGTGAGCTGCGCTGCCTCGACGCCAAGATCAATTTCGATTCCAACGCGCTCTACCGCCATCCCGACATCGTCAAGCTGCGCGATCTCACCGAAGAGGACGAGAAGGAAATCGAGGCGTCGAAATACGATCTCAACTACATCGCGCTCGAAGGCACCATCGGCTGCATGGTCAACGGCGCGGGTCTTGCGATGGCGACTATGGACATCATCAAGCTCTATGGCGCGACCCCGGCGAACTTCCTCGACGTCGGTGGCGGCGCGACCAAGGAGAAGGTCGCCGCGGCGTTCAAGATCATCACGTCCGATCCGAACGTGAAGGGAATCCTGGTCAACATCTTCGGCGGCATCATGCGCTGCGATGTGGTTGCAGAGGGCGTTGTCGCCGCGGTGCGCGAGGTCGGCCTCGCGGTGCCGCTGGTGGTGCGCCTCGCAGGCACCAATGTCGAACTGGGCAAGAAGGTCATCGCCGAGTCCGGACTCAATGTCGTCGCCGCGGACGATCTCGACGACGCCGCGCAGAAAATCGTTCGCGCCACACGGAAGGAAGCCGCGTAATGGCCATTCTCATCGACAGCAACACCAAGGTCATTTGCCAAGGTTTTACCGGGAAAAACGGCACTTTTCACTCCGAGCAGGCGGCGCTCTACGGCACGCGGATGGTCGGAGGCACGTCGCCCGGCAAGGGCGGATCGACCCATCTCGGCCTGCCGGTGTTCGACACGGTCGCCGAGGCGCGGGAAAAAACCGGCGCCGATGCAACCGTGATCTATGTGCCGCCGCCGGGCGCGGCGGATGCGATCTGCGAGGCGATCGATGCGGACGTGCCGCTGATCGTCTGCATCACCGAAGGCATTCCGGTGGCGGACATGGTGCGCGTCAAGCGCGCGCTCGAAGGATCGAACTCGCGGCTGATCGGGCCGAACTGTCCCGGCGTGATGACGGCGGGCGAATGCAAGATCGGCATCATGCCCGGCAACATCTTCAAGAAGGGCAATGTCGGCATCGTCTCGCGTTCCGGCACACTGACTTATGAAGCCGTGTATCAGACCTCGGCCGAAGGTCTCGGCCAGACCACCGCGGTCGGCATCGGTGGCGATCCGGTGAAAGGCACGGATTTCATTTCGATGCTCGAACTGTTTCTCGCCGATCCCGACACCAAGTCGATCGTGATGATCGGCGAGATCGGCGGATCGTCCGAGGAAGACGCGGCGCAGTTTATCAAGGATGAAGCGAAGCGCGGCCGCAAGAAGCCGATGGTCGGATTCATCGCGGGCCGCACCGCGCCTCCGGGGCGTCGCATGGGTCATGCCGGTGCGATCATCTCCGGCGGCAAGGGGGATGCGGAATCGAAGATCGCGGCGATGGAGGCGGCGGGCATCCGCGTCTCGCCGTCGCCCGCGCGACTCGGCAAGACGCTGGTGGATGTGCTGCGGGGATAGTGCGAACGCTGTGCGCCTCATCCTGAGGAGCAACGCGTAGCGTTGCGTCTCGAAGGATGAGGTGCGTTTCTCTCATGGTTCGAGACGCGAGGCTTCGCCTCGCTCCTCACCATGAGGATCAGAACTCGCTTTTATTTTTGCTTTTGCTTCCACAACGTCGTCCCGGCGCAGGCCGGGACCCAGACTCCCTGACGGTCAATGTTGTGCGCGACGATGCGCTCATTTTCTTGCCGAGAATGCGGTGGCGATGAGTCCCGGCCTGCGCCGGGACGAAAACGAATAATCCTGCGTGGTCCCAAGACCTTGCGGATGAGTTGGCGTCTGTATCGCTGCATAAGGCCAAACCGTGACGAACCTTGCTGCAAAAGGCGGGACGGCGGCGGGATCATGACGACCAGTTTGTCCGAAAAATCAGGTCCGGCATGTGGTGGCACGCCACCGCAAAATAGGAATATGATCTGATTGACTCTTGGTATAATGTATACCAATCTTGCGGTGTCGAGCAGGGACACTCGTCCCTCTGACGCAACACTCCCGGGAGCGAAAACATTCCGGGCGCAAGCACCCCGGGGACGCATGTCCCCTGACCGGAGACGGAGGCTGTGATGAGAGTCGGAGATATCCTGAACAGGAAGAACACCCGTATCGCCACCGTCCGCATGAACGAGACGGTCGCCACCGCAGCGCGTCTGCTGCAGAACGAGAATGTCGGCGCGCTGGTGGTGAAGGATGTCTGCCGCACCGAAGGCAATGTCGCCGTCGGCATGTTCTCGGAGCGCGATGTCGCGCGCGCCGTCGCCGAACATGGTCCGACTGCGCTTGCGATGAAAGTCTCCGCGCTGATCTCGGTTCAGAAGCTGGTGTCGTGCCGCTCCTCCGACACGCTCGATCATGTGCGCGACCTGATGGACAGCCATCACATCCGCCATCTTCCGGTGATCGACGATCACGGTCTGATCGGCGTGATCAGCATGCGTGACCTCAACGCCGTGGCTGATCTCGGCGCCCTCGCAATTCCGGAATCGAGAACGGCTGTGCCGGCGTTTGCCTGAGCGGTTCTCCCTGCAGGGCGCAATCGCCAGACGATCCCCCGTTCGGTGATTGCGCCCTGTTTTTTTAAGTCACTCACTGCGATCCGACTGACGTCCATTGCGAACCACCACACGGCGGGCGCGCGAGCGCACGCGATGATTTGTTGCGACCATTTCAGGGTGTGTCATGAAAATCTGTATTTACGGCGCGGGCGCGATCGGCGGTTATCTCGGCGTGCAGCTCATGCTGGCGGGCGCCGATGTCAGTCTCGTGGCGCGGGGCGCTCATCTCGCGGCGATGAAGGCCAACGGCCTCAAGCTCCTGATCGGTGACGAGGAGCGCGTGGTGCATCCGCGCTGCACAGACAATCCCACTGAGCTCGGCGTGCAGGATGTCGTGATCATCTGCCTGAAGGCGCATTCGATCACCGGCGTGCTGGATGCGATGCAGCCGCTGCTCGGGCCGAACACCCGCGTGGTCACGGCGGTGAACGGCATTCCGTACTGGTACTTCTACAAGCACGGCAATGCCTGCGAGGGCGCGACGCTGGAAAGCATCGATCCCGGCGGGCGGCAGTGGAAGGAGCTGGGGCCGGAGCGGGCGATCGGCTGCGTGGTCTATCCGGCAACCGAGATCGAAGCGCCGGGCGTGATCCGCCATGTCTACGGCGACAAGTTTCCGCTCGGCGAACCGTCGGGCGAGAAGAGCGCCGAGATCGAAGACCTGTCCGCGCTGTTCGAGAAAGCCGGGCTGAAGGCGCCGGTGCTGGACAGCATTCGCGATGAAATCTGGCTCAAGCTCTGGGGCAACGTCTCGTTCAATCCGATCAGCGCGCTGACCCATGCGACGCTGGACGTTCTGTGCGGCGATCCCGGCACGCGCGCCGTCACCCGCGCCATGATGGTGGAGGCGCAGCAGATCGCTGAATCCTTCGGCGTGAAATTCCGCGTCGATGTGGACCGGCGCATTGAAGGCGGCCGCAAGGTCGGCGCACACAAGACCTCGATGCTGCAGGACCTCGAGCGCGGCCGGCCGATGGAAATCGATCCGCTGGTCACCGTGGTGCAGGAGATGGGCAAGCTCACCAACGTGCCGACGCCGACCATCGACACCGTGCTGGCGCTGACGCGGCAGCGCGCGAAGGTGGCGGGGCTGTATTGAGATGCTGTCTGGCACATTCCGGTGCCCCGGACGCGGTGCGGCATTCTTTATGCCGCTCCGCAGAGCCGGGGCCGTCGCGGATCGTATGCGTGACGGTCCCGGTTCTGCGAAGCAACGCTGGCGCGTTGCATCGCGCCCGGGACACAGCAGAAGGACGAACGACAAGACCGTTGAGTTGCTTCGTCGCCATAGTGGGTCGAAGACGCGCGTACACGCGCCAATGGCTCTTCGCAATGACGACTGTCTGCTGGTTTTTCATCGGAGTTCTTCACAGTGACCCACTGGATTCGCTTTCGCCATCAGGACGAGATTCATTTCGGCACGCTGACGGATGGCGTGATCGCGGCTCACAACGGCGACATGTTCGGCGTCTCACAGCCGAACGGGCGGCGGCTGAAGCTGGCGGAGGTCGAACTGCTCGCGCCGTGCGAGCCGACCAAGATCATCGCGCTGTGGAATAATTTTCACGCGCTGGCGGCGAAGCTGGAAAAGCCCGAACCGCCGGAGCCGCTCTATCTTCTCAAGGCGCCGACCACGGCGGCCGCGCCCGGCGCGGTGGTGCGCAAGCCAAAATCCTATGACGGCAAGGTGGTCTATGAGGGCGAACTCGCCATCGTGATCGGCAGGCGTTGCAGCAATGTCTCTGTTGCGGACGCCGACGATTATATTCATGGCTACACCTGCGTGAACGACATCACCGCCGCCGATGTGCTGAACCGTGATCCGACCTTCCCGCAATGGGCGCGGGCCAAGGGCTTCGACGATTTCTGTCCGTTCGGTCCCGCCATCGTGACGGATATCGATCCGGCTTCGCTGACGGTGCGCACCATTCTCAACGGTGCGGAGCGGCAGAACTACAGGATTTCGGACATGATCTTTTCGGCGCAGGAGCTGGTCAGCAAGATCTCGCAGGAGATGACGCTGCTGCCGGGCGACATCATCGCCTGCGGCACATCGCTCGGCGTCGGTGTGATGAAGGAGCCGGTGAACACGGTGACCGTCGCCATCGACGGCATCGGCGAACTGACGAACGAGTTTTTGAATTAGGCGTAGTACAAAATATCCGGCCGTCCTCCCGCAGGCGCGGACGACGACTTGCAATCTCGCCGTCATTGCGAGGAGCGATAGCGACGAAGCAATCCATTCTTGACCTGCCCAAGAATGGATTGCTTCGCTTCGCTCGCAATGACGAAGATGGACGCTACCTTGAATCCTCGCTCGCGTTCTTCGCGGCTTTCGTGCCCGTCAGTTCCGCGAAGGCCGGGCCGAGGCCCGTCATCCGCACCAGCAGCGTAAGGTCGTTCTTCTGCGTGCCGGTGAGCTGGGTGTAGAGCGCGCGGGTCGCGATCTTCAGCCGTTGGATCGCGTCGCTGTTGGTGTCAAACGAGTCGTCGCGCCGCTTCAGCCGTTTCTGATAGTCCTCGACCTGCAGCGTCACTTCGCGCAGCGCCGTTTCCACCGGCTGCCAGTATTTCTGCTGCGCGGGCGTCAGGTTTAGGCGCTTGCGGATTCCTGCGATCTGGGTGTCGTTGAGGAACAGTCGCGACGGCTTTTCGGGGCGCGCGACCGCCGAGCGCGGCAGCGTCACCGGCGCGGCCAGCCAGGCGCGCGCGGTTTCCAGTATGTCGTTCGGCGGCGCATCCGGAACGTCCGCCGGACGCGGGGAGGCGACGATGCGGTCCTGCTTGATCATGGTGTTGGAGACGGGATAGCGCGTCTCCACCGGCGCCTCGTCCGGCGTCAGCGATGCGGAGGCGCGCTGCAGGAACAGTTCCTCGCCGAACAGCCAGCCGCCGACGCCCGCCGCGATGCCCGCGGCGCCGATCAGCACAATATATATGGTCCGCATCGCCAAACGCGCGTCTCGACCTTGAAGGAACGGCAAAGCCTCGATCATCGGCAAAGCTTTGGCCTGAATGCAGAATAATTGTGGCTTTCCGACGCTCCGGGCAAGCACCGGTGTCGCGCGGTGTCCGCCAATTTCGCGTCAACGGCGGCCGGTGGGCGAGGTTGCCGCGATGCGAGACAGGGCGATCCGGATCGGCTAAAGGAGCCGCAAAACGATGGCCGGTGCCGGCCCAAAAAGGATGACCATGAACGACAAGACCAAAACACCTGACGGCCAAAACCACAAGACGATGGCGGAGTATGAGGCCGAAGGCCGCGCGGTGCGCGCCAACATGGAAAAGCTGCGCGCGCTGCGCCTCGCCCGGGAAGCGGCGGAGGCGGCTGCGGCTCCGGCCCGCACGGCGAGCCGGACGGTGAAGAAGACCGGCGCGAAAAAGGCTGCGTCCGGCAGCAGCAAGAAGGCCGGACCGGCGAAGCTGTCCGACTGGCTGGCCGACCAGCAAAAGGGCGGGTTCCGGACGTAAACCATCGGCTTTGTTCCGTCATTGCGAGGAGCGAAGCGACGACGCAATCCATTCCTGATTTGCAGGGTGTTCAGGCCTTGCACGAAGACCGCTGGATTGCTTCGCTTCGCTCGCAATGACGGCGGATGGTTTTGACCCGGACTGGCCAGCACCTTTGTGGAGGAAAGATTTGACCACCGTCTACGATTTTGCGGCCACGACTCTCGACGGCAAGGATCAGCCGCTGAAAGCGTTCGAGGGCAAGGTGCTGCTGATCGTCAACACCGCGAGCGCCTGCGGATTCACGCCGCAATACGCGCAGCTCGAGGCGTTGCAGCGGGCCTATGGTCCGCGCGGTTTTGCGGTGCTCGGCTTTCCGTGCAACCAGTTCGGCGGTCAGGAGCCGGGCACGGCGAACGAGATCGCGGAATTCTGCGCGACGAAATACGACGTCACGTTTCCGATGTTCGGCAAGATCGACGTCAACGGCGACCATGCGCTGCCGCTGTTCGATTACCTCAAGAGCGAGAGGCCCGGCGTGCTGGGCTCCAAGGCGATCAAGTGGAATTTCACCAAGTTTCTGGTGGACCGCAGCGGCAAGGTCGTGGCGCGCCACGGCTCGACCACCGCGCCGCAGGCGCTGGCTGTGGAGATTGAAAAGCTCCTGTAAAGAGAGCGTGTGATTCGAGACCTTGGATAGATCAGGATACAGACCATGAGCCAACTGCCCGACCGCCTCTCCACCGATCCCCGCAGCCCGTATTACAATGCGGAAGTGCTGTCGCGCGATGTCGGCATCCGCTTCAAGGGCGCAGAGAAGAACAATGTCGAGGAGTATTGCGTCAGCGAAGGCTGGATTCGCGTCACCGCCGGTAATGCCAAGGACCGCTACGGCAATCCGCTGACCATCAAGCTGACCGGGCCGGTCGAGCCGTATTTCCGCGACGAGAAGTAGCGGTCCCTGCGTCGCCATCTTGTGTCATGCCCGGGCTTGTCCCGGGCATCCCGATGAATAGGGCATGTGCTCAAGGCATCGGGATCACCGGCACAAGGCCGGTGATGACAATCGCAATTGTTGATGGACGTGTTGCCCCTGCGATAGTCTTACGGCTGCAACGTCACGGCGTGACGATATAATAGCCGCCGACCACCAGAATGAGGGCGAGCACGACGATCACGCCGAGCACGGCCGCGATGATCGCGCCGAGCCCGTGCGAGTTCAGCCAGTTCTGTAAGGAGCGCCCCGGATTCATGCGGGCTTTCTAGACGGCGCGAAGACGCGTGGCAATCGGCGGGCGCCGTTTCACGGCGCTTTCTTGTCCACCACCTCGGTGACCGGGCGGTCGTTGCCCGCGGCGGTTTCCGAGCGCCAGTTGCCCTGGCCGTCCTCATACTGGATTTCCTCGGTACGGCCGGGCACGCGTTGCTCGTTGGCGGCGCGGGTCGCCGCGGCATGCGCCGCCTCGCGGGTCGGATAGGTTTCCGAGAAAACGCCGTTGAACTTGTAGGCCCATCCGCCGTCGTGCTCGACCACTTCGTAAACCACCTTGACCATGCCGAGACCCCTGATGTCTGCGTTGATTCCTGCCGATTGCCGCCTGTTTTAACGCTTCAGCGGCATGCGGCGTTCCGCGGAAGGATGATGGTAACCCCTCTGTGGTTTGCCATGACGGCTTCACGCAAACCATTGTATGGAATCATATGGCCGTCCCCGGCAGGAATGGAAGACCCCGATGAACGCGGCAACTCCCGGCTATCTCCGTTCGCGCGGCATATTGACCGGCATCCTGATCGCGCTGCTGCTGGCATTGCTGCCGGTGGCGGTGTGGCTCGACCTGACAACCCTCGGCGAGGCGGCGCTGCGGCGGCAGGCCACCGATCTCAACTCGCTGGTCACCAGCGTGCGCAGCTATTATGCCAGCAACGTGGTCGGCCGCATTCTTGCGCATTCCGGCCAGACGCAGGTGATCCACAAGTACGAGACCGTGCCCGGCGCGGTGCCGATCCCGGCGACGCTCTCGCTCGAACTCGGCAAGGTGATCAGCGAACAGCAGCAGAACATCGTCTATCGCTTCGTCTCGGACTATCCGTTCAAAAACCGCACGCCGCACCAGCTCGACGCCTTCGAGACAAACGCGCTCGCCAGCCTGCGCGCCAATCCGGATCAGAAGATCGAGGACGCCTCGCATTCGCTGTTCAGCGACCGGGTGCGCCTCGTCGCGCCGATCGTCATGGGCGCGGCCTGCGTCAGTTGTCACAACTCGCATCCCGAGAGTCCGAAGACGGACTGGAAGGTCGGCGACGTGCGCGGCATTCAGGAGGTCATTATCGCGCAGCCGATCGCGGCGAATATCTTCTCGTTCAAATATCTGCTCGCCTACTTCGCGCTGACCGCGATCTGCGGCGTGTCGTTCCTCGCCATGCAGCGCCGCCAGTCGCTGCAGATCATGGGCATGAACAGGGAGCTTGAGGCCAACAACGACTTTCTCGCCTCGCTCTCCATGAAGATATCGCGCTACATCTCGCCCCAGATCTACAAGAGCATCTTCAGCGGCCAGAAGGATGTGACCATTCACACCGAGCGCAAGAAGCTGACGATCTTCTTCTCCGACATCCAGAACTTCACCGCGACCACCGAGCGCCTTCAGCCGGAAGCCATCACGCAGCTTCTCAACGAATACTTCACGGAAATGTCCGCCATCGCGCTGGCCCATGGCGGCACCATCGACAAGTTCATCGGCGATGCGATGCTGATTTTCTTCGGAGATCCGGAGACCAAGGGCGAGCGGCTGGACGCGCAGGCGTGCCTGAAGATGGCGTGGGAAATGCAGCGCCGCCTGGTGGAGCTGAACGCGAAATGGCGCTCGGAAGGCATCGAGCAGCCGTTCAGGACGCGCATCGGCATCAATTCCGGCTATTGCAATGTCGGCAATTTCGGCAGCGCGGACCGCATGGACTACACGATCATCGGCGCGGAGGCGAACCTTGCTGCGCGGCTTCAGTCCATCGCCGAGCCGGGCCGTATCGTGGTCAGCTATGAAACCTACGCGCTGGTGAGCGATGTGGTCGAGGCGCATCCGCTGCCGCCGATCACCATGAAGGGCATCAGCCGCGAGGTGGTCCCCTATGCGGTGGACAACCTGTCGGATGCGTCGGGCGCGAAGGGGAACGTGATGGTCGAGCGCGCGGCCGGGCTCGATTTCTATCTCGATCCGTCCCTGATCGACGAAAAAGAAGCCGCGCGCATCCGTGGCGTTCTCGCCGATGCGCTGGCCGCGCTGGACCGGCGCAAGCCGGCGGGGGCGTAGCTTCGTGAGATATTCCGCGGTCAGGTTACAAATGAGCCGGATGCGCATTCCATGACGCCCCGTTATCCCAAGCAGCAGTTATGGTTTCCTTGCGGACGATACTTTCTGCGCACGATCAAGCGGGAAGATGCATCCGATCGCTGGGGCGAGTGGCTGTCGGACCCGTGGATGGTCCACGTTCTGAACGTCGCACCCCGCACACTCTCGAAGAATGAGATCGCCGATTACATCCGAAGCTTCGACCAGCGGGAGAGGCTGCTTCTCGGCATTTTCGAGCGCGGCACGCGCGCGCATGTCGGGTTTTATCGTTTCGATATCGACCATGAACGCCGCGAAGCGTTGATCAACGCCATCATCGGCGAATCGAGCCATCGGAATTCCGGTGCGACGGTGCTGACGGGCATCCCCGTGATCCAGCATCTCTTTACTGCGTTGAAGCTGGAACGGATCAACGCCTCGGTTCTCGAGCGCAACACGATGACGATGGACTATATGCTCAAGCTCGGCTGGCAGCGGGATGACGGTCCCGCAACGACGATGCCGTCTCAGACGGACGGCACGGCGCTGACGTGCCGTCATCTGGTTTGGACAGCGGATGCTTTTCGCGCCTTCATGGCCACGCCGCTGGGGCAGCGCCTTCGCAGGCAGATCGAGAGCGATGGAAAGCGTTAGTAACGGGCGACAATCGAACCTGCCGTGAACCGATAGTTCACACCGACTTTAACGACGTCGATATCCTGACGAACTCGAAGCGGCGTCGGCCCCACGGCATTGGGATCGGAGATCGACAGGGTTTTCTGATCGAACCCGTAGTGAACGTATTCAATGAAGGCCGACCAGTTCGACGCGAACGCCCATTCGATGCCTGCACCGGCGACCCAGCCAACCCGGTTGAAACTTCCGGCAGGATTACAGGCGACGAAGCCGCCGGACTGGCAAAAACCGCCTCCGGTCGCGGTGAAGTTGCTGAGGCTGTAGCGGTCATGCGCGAAACCGACGCCGCCCTTGCCATAGAGCAGGACGTTGTCCCAGGCATAGCCGACCCGCCCGCTCAGGCTGGCGAGCCAATCCGTGCGGGTATGAATCTGAGCCGGGCCGGGATTCTTGTTTCCGAAAAACGGATCGTCCACCGTTCCCTTGATGTTGGTGCCGGAGAAATCGCCTGCGAGGCCCACGACCCAGGCATTGGCAAACTGATAGTCGCAGCCAAGCTGAACGCCGCCGAGCACCGATGTATCGCCTTCGATATCAAATGCGCCGTTCACGCTCATGACGCCCGGGACGTCTGTGACGTTGGTTTTGCTCCAGCCGGCTCCGACATGGCCGCCCGCATAACAGCCGGTCCAGTTATGGGTCCGGGCGGTCGCCGCAGGTGCCTTGACGAAAGAGCGGGGAGCAAGATCGGCCGCTGATGCCGCCGTCGCAAACGCAACGATAGCCGTCCCTGCCAGCAAAAACGCCTTCATGGAAATCTCCAAAAAAAGAAATAAAATAACCGCAGCTTTAATAGCTCAAGTCTCTTTTGATAGCCCAAGTCTGTGGGCTTGGCTGTGCCGCAGAAGCCACATCGGGGCCGTCGAAGTCGGCTTTCGGAAGCGGGGGCGAGGGAGGAGTTAATTACGTCGTCCCGGCGCAGGCCGGGACCCATCACCCCTGTAAAAATATTTGCAAAGATCGGCTCGACTTCTTGTCTCGATTGAGAGGTTAGTGGTTATGGGTCCCGGCCTGCGCCGGGACGACACGTTGAGGGATCGTGCTCCGTTCGACGTGATGGAGAGCTAACCCACCTCCCGCAGCACGCCCTCGACGATCTTGCGTTCTTCGGCCGTCAGCGGCGTCTGCGGCGGCACCGGATCGCCGACGTCGTAGCCTTGGCTCTGAAGCCCGGCCTTGATGCAGGCGGCAAGGTTGAACCGCGCGAACACTTCATTGACGCGCCACAGCTTCTTCTGCAGCGGAATGGCGTCATTCCATTTCCCGGCCTTGCACAGCTCATAAAGCTGCACGCTCTGGCGCGGCACGATGCAGGCCGGGCCCGCCATCCAGCCTTTGCCGCCGATCAGCATCACCGCCGCCGGAATATGCGCCGAGGCCGCGAACACCTGCATGTCGTCGCCGCAGCGGTTGATGATCGAGAGCAGGCGGCCGGTGTTGTTGGACGCATCCTTGATGCCGACGATGCGCGGATGGGTCGCGAGCCGCGCGATGACATCGAGGGTGAGGTCCGAGCGCTGGAAATTCGGATTGGTGTAGATCACCACCGGAATGTCGACGGCGTCGGCGATGGCGCGGAAATACGCTTCCACCTGCGCATCCTTGATCGGAAAGTACGCTTCGAGGATGGCGAGGATGCCGTCCACGCCGAGCGCCTGATAGGCTTTGGCCTGCGCCACCGCATCGGCGAGGCGACGCCCGCCAGCACCGGCACGCGCCTTGCCGCGGCGTCCACGGTCGCCTTCACCACGGCGGTGCGCTGCTCGCTGCCGAGATAGGCGAACTCGCCGGTGGAGCCGAGCGGCGTCAGCCCATGCACGCCCGCCTTGATCAGATCGTCGCAGAGCTTGCCCAGCACGTCGGTCTTGATGCGCCCGTCGGCTGTGATTGGTGAGGCGAGGTAGGGGAATACACCGTGGAAGTTCGTCATGGGTCGGATCACTCGTGATGCGTCGCTCAGTGGCACAGGTTAACGATTGAAGCGCGTTTGGCGCGCCCGCATGGAGTCACGCAGCCTCATCTGGACATGGTTTTCGGGTGCGACACAAGATGTCGATGCGTGAATCGGCGTGCGTGGTATGAATCTCTGATTCGGGCGCGTTTCGTTCTGCGCGCGTTCCAAAGCTTAAGATCGCGCAACCTTTGGCGCGCAGAGCCGTCGCGTTATGGGACAGTTCGTGCGGACTGCAGGACAGGCGCGGAAGAAAAGCGAGGCGGACATGATGAAGCGGATGATTTGCGTGGGCGTGCTGTCGATGATGGCCACTGCCGCGCTGGCGCAGGACGTGCCGGGCATCGAGATCTGCACCGCCGAGAAGACCATGGAGCGGCGCACCGGCTGTCTGCAGAGCAATGTCAATTTTCTCAAGAGCGCGCTGACCAAGGCGTCGCTGGATCAGCAGCAGAAACTGGACGCCGCCAACCGCCAGATCGACGCGCTGAAGGCGGCGGTGATCGGCTTGCAGAAGCAGGTGGCGGATCTGCACGGACAGGTGCAGGCGCTCGGCAAGAAGCCTGATGCTGCGAAGGATGGGCCGAAGGCTCCGGCTGCGAAGTGACGCGGACTGCGAAAGCAAAGACGGTGGCGGCGAAGACGAAGCCACGCACAAAGAAGATCAAGCCCGTCGCCTTCGTCTATGTGCTCGGCTGCTGCCACAAGGGCCGCTGGCTGTCCTATGTCGGCTGGACCAACGATGTCGCGCAGCGCCTTGCCAAACACAACAACGGCACCGGCGCGCGCACCACGCGCGGACGGACCTGGACCTTGCTGCACACCGAAGGCTTCG
>ERZ778025.698-NODE-698-length-43791-cov-6.251601_pt1 | contig 43791 bp, 43 predicted proteins | sample MGYA00375755_ERZ778025 | MGnify/ENA primary metagenome ERZ778025 (study PRJEB29350, sample SAMN05389825) | bioreactor metagenome | isolation source: Thiocyanate bioreactor | place: South Africa: University of Cape Town | collected 2014-03-17 ... | reverse complement strand
CTCCATGTCTCGCTGGCGATTGATGATCTCTGACAGCAGACTGCGGACCAACGCCGAATCGTCCTCCACGATCACCCGGATTTTCCTGCTCATTCACTCCAACCTTTATCAAAACAGATCCACAGAACCACCAGAGGTGGTCTTGGCCACGGTGGCCGCATTGCCCCGGACCTCCTGGGCCACGAGTGCTTCGGGATGGGCATGTGCCAGCCGCTTCACCATCGCCTTGCCGGTCACCGGAAAGAAAACCACCTTGCGCGGGTAGATGTCCAGCACGTCCTCGGAGACGATGGGAATGCGCTCGGTGTGCAGATAGTTCAACACAAAATTCGTATTGCGCTCACCCACGTTCATGGTGGTGAAGTTGTGCATCACCTGGGCACCGCCAAAGATCTTGGCCTGCATGGTTTCGCGGCGGGCCCCCAGCTTGAGCATTTCGTTGATCAATAGCTCCATCGCATAGGAGCCATAGCGCCCCGATGCATCCGCCAGGTCGCCGTCAGGCAGCATGAAATGGTTCATCCCTCCCACGCGTGCACGACTGTCCCAGAGGCAGGCAGCGATGCAGGAACCGAGCACGGTCATGATGACCATGTTCTCATCCGACACGAAGTACTCGCCCGGAAGCACTTTCACAGCGTTGTGCTGGAAGTGGTGATCGAGATAGAAAAACGAGGCCTCGCCCGGCTTGCGGCTGCGGGCCTTGAGTTCCTGTAGCGATGACTCCCTCGCAGGCTCATTGCCTGATGCGTAGATGTCCGCGCTCAACGGTGCGATGCGCGGAGCGCGGCGCCTTTCGGCCGTGCCGGGCACCGCTGGAGCACTGGAAAGGGATGAACCTGTGGGAATGTTGGTCATGGATGCAATGTGCAGGACAACATGGACAGGTCAGCGGCGCTCGTACACCGTCTTGCCACGCAGGGTGAACAGATCTTTGGACTCGCTAAAGTTCTCCGCGTGTCCTACAAACAGCATGCCACCCGGCTTGAGCACGCGGTGGATTCTTTCGAGCACGCGCCGCTGCGTGGGTGCATCAAAGTAAATCATCACGTTGCGGCAGAACACCACGTCAAAAGGCTCCTTGAACGGCCAATCGTCGCGGATGAGGTTCACACTCATGAAGTCGATGGCGCGCCGCAACTCCGGCTTGGCGCGGACCATGCCCGCGTTGCCGCCTTTGCCTTTGAGAAAGAATTTCTGCAGACGCTCCGGACTCAAACCCTTGACGCTGTCGAGCCGGTACACACCCTGCGCCGCAGTGGCCAGCACCCGCGAATCAATATCACTGGCTGTCAACTTGAAAGAGGCGTTGGCACCCAGCGCCTCCAGGGCGGTGATCACGATGGAATACGGCTCTTCGCCCGTGGAGGCCGCGTTGCACCAGACCCGCCAGTTGGCAGATGGCTTGGAGCGCAGATGCGACGCAAAAATCTCGAAATGATGCTGCTCGCGAAAGAATGCCGTGAGGTTGGTGGTCAGCGCATTCACGAACTCCTGCCACTCCGGCCCGTCGTGGGTCTCCAGCCAGCTCAGGTAGTCGTGAAAGCTGGTGTGCCCCGTATCGCGCAGCCGCCGCGACAGACGGCTGTAGACCATGGCGTGCTTGCCATCGTGCAAGCTGATGCCAGCGCGCTGATAGATCAGCGCCTGCACACGGGCAAAGTCTGCATTGGTCCAGACAAATTCACGCCCTTGGGCCAAAGGGCCAGAGGGCGCCGCCGCTGCGGCATATGCAGGATCTACCCTGGCTGGGCCTGACCGGACTGACGCCGAAGCACTGGTGGTTTGGGCCATATTGATCGTCCGAGGGGAAGTCCTGTTCGCTCCAAAAGGTCTGCAAGCCTTGCTCACAGCCTGAGGTGCGCCTGCGCCACCACGGGCTGCTGACTGGGGCGCCTTACTCGTTGGCTGTAACCAGACCCATGTCCACGCTGGACATGAGCTTTTCAATATCCAGCAAGATCAGCATGCGTTCGCCCACGGACCCCAGGCCCAGGATGCAGCTGTTGTCGATCGCGCTCTCGATATCGGGGGCCGACCGGATGCTCTCTGGCGTCAGCTCCATCACATCGCTCACCGAGTCCACCACGATACCTACCACCCGGTTGCGCAGGTTGAGAATGATGACCACCGTGAAACTGTTGTAGTCCGCCTGCGCACAGTTGAACTTGATGCGCATGTCCACGATAGGAACAATCGTGCCGCGCAAATTGACCACGCCCTTGATGAAGTCCGGAGCGTTCGCAATGCGGGTCGGAGGTTCGTAGCCGCGGATTTCCTGCACCTTCAGGATGTCGATGCCGTACTCCTCCTGGTCGAGGCGGAACGTCAGATATTCACGCGCCCCCGTGGGTGCCGCGTCTGCAGTGTTACCGATCACACTCATAGTGCATTCTCCTTTCATGGCGGCGCAGCGCCTTTGAGGCGCTCACACCTGTATCTAGTGGCGCGCCCGGCGCACCAAACCACCCGTGTCCAAAATCAAGGCCACGGTGCCGTCACCCAAAATGGTGGCGCCCGACACATTGGGCACCTTGCGATAGTTCGACTCCAGGTTCTTGACGACCACCTGGTGCTGGCCCAGCAACTCATCCACCAGCAAGGCCACACGGCTTCCGTCCGCCTCAACCACCACCATGATGTTGCTGGATTTGTTGAGGTCAAAGCGCGGAACCTGGAAGATCTTCTCCAGCGCGATGACAGGCATGTATTCGTCGCGCACCTTGACCAGCTGCGAGCCTTGCGCCACGGTGCTGACATCGTCCGCATTGACCTGGAACGATTCCACCACCGACGACAGGGGAAGGATGTACACCTCTTCACCCACGCCCACCGACATGCCATCCATGATGGCGAGCGTCAGCGGGAGGCGCACGGACACCTTCATGCCGTAGCCCTCTGCCGAATCAATCTCCACCGAGCCATTGAGCGCTGCAATATTGCGTTTGACCACGTCCATGCCGACACCACGACCGGACACATCCGTCACCTCGTCGGCCGTGGAAAAGCCTGGAGCAAAAATCAGCTGCCAGACGTCGGCGTCGCTCATCTGATCAGACACCTCGATGCCGCGCTCCTGGGCCTTGCTGAGAATCTTCTCGCGCGACAGGCCACGGCCATCGTCACGCACCTCGATCACGATCGACCCCCCTTGGTGTGACGCCGACAAGGTGATGGTGCCGTGCTCGGATTTGCCCTTGGCCAGACGATCGGCCGGCATTTCGATGCCGTGATCACAGCTGTTGCGCACCAGGTGGGTCAGCGGGTCGGTGATCTTTTCGACCAAGCCCTTGTCCAATTCGGTGGCTTCACCCAGGGTCACCAGTTCCACCTTCTTGCCCAGCTTGTTCGCCAGATCGCGCAGCATGCGTGGAAAGCGGCTGAAAACGATGGACATTGGAATCATGCGGATCGACATCACCGACTCTTGCAAGTCGCGTGTGTTGCGATCCAGATCGGCCAGCCCGGCCAGTAATTGCTGATAGGCCCCAGCATCGAGGCCCCGGCTGTTCTGCGCCAGCATGGCCTGCGTGATCACGAGTTCACCCACCAGGTTGATCAGTTGATCGACCTTCTTCACATCCACGCGGATGGTGGTGGACTCCATCTGCGCCTGCATCGCCACCTTGGGCTCGGCGCTCGCTTTGGGAGCAGCTTTGGGAGCCTGTGCGAGAGGCGCGTGAGCAGCCGCTGCAGCCTCACCATGGGGTGCGCCGGGCGCGCCATTGAAGAATCCGTAAGGCGCTTCGCCCCCGGAGGTATCTACGGCAACCATCGGCTCGTCGTCTGCCTCTGCGGTGGCAGCCTCGCCAGAGGCGGCTGCGTCACGAATCAGTACCTGCTCTTTGGCAACATGGAACGCAAACAGGTCCAGCAAATCGTCGTTGGTGGACGTCGTTTCGACCGCAAAGACCCGTGTATTCGCTTGGCTGCCGGGAACATCGCGGATTGCGCCCAAACCAGGGATATCTCTGAACAACTCTTTGATCGCATCGGCCTGCTCGGGGCGGTCCAGTGGACCGATCTGGATTTCCAGCTGCCGCGCCTGCCCTGGCACAGCAGGCGCAGAAGCCTTGGGTGCTGGAGCCGGGGCGACCGCGACAGGAGGAGGCGGAGGGGCAGCCACAGGCGCGGCGTCGTCGGGGACCAAACCCGCAGCCAGATCACTGATGCGACGCACCAAGGAGGTAGTGGAAACCGCTTCACCCTGCCCACCCGCCTGATGCCGGGCCAGCAAGCTGCGCGAAGCATCCGCAGATTCCAGCAAAACATCCACCATCTGAGGGATGGGTTGCAATTCATGACGGCGCAGGCGATCGAGCAGGGACTCCATCTGATGGGTCAGTTCGGCCACATCCGAAAATCCGAAAGTGGCGGAGCCGCCTTTGATCGAGTGAGCGCAGCGGAAGATACCGTTGAGCTCTTCGTCGTTGGCACTGCTCAGGTCCAGATTCAGGAGCATCTGCTCCATCTGGTCGAGGTTCTCACCCGCTTCCTCGAAAAAGATCTGATAGAACTGGCTGAGGTCGAAGTCAGCGCCTGCACCTGATCCTTCTTGGTAGGTTTCCGCCATGGTGGGCTCCTGTGTACTAAATGATCTCAGTCAACCCGGCTCAGCGGATCACTTTCTGGATGACTTCGATCAGGCGATTCGGATCAAAAGGTTTCACCAGCCATCCTGTGGCGCCCGCCGTGCGGCCCGCCTGCTTCATCTGATCGCTCGACTCTGTCGTCAGGATCAGGATGGGAATGGTCTTGAATTTGGGGTGCTCGCGCAATTTGCGGGTCAACCCAATGCCATCAAGGCGTGGCATGTTCTGGTCAGCCAGCACCAAGTCGATGTTGTGCGTCTCAGCCTTTTCGAGGGCATCTTGCCCATCCACGGCCTCCACGACGTGGTAGCCGGCACCAGTCAGGGTGAACGACACCATTTTGCGCATGGAAGGTGAATCATCAACGGCAAGGATCGATTGCATGTATGGCTCCAACTGACTTGAATATATAAGGTAACCAGTGATGTGAACGTCAGAACAGGTCCACCGAACCTGCATCCATCTCGCTTTGGGTGACAGGGTTCGGCCTGTCAGGCGCCATCTCTGCAAAGGGCGCGGCATCTTCACCCTCTTCGTGCCCCATGGCTTCCGAGGCCAGGCGGAAGGCACAGCCCTGCAGCACCTTGGTGGTGTGCCATATCAGCTGGGAGGCCATGTCCTGAAACTGCAGCTCGGTCACAGCGCTGCGCAGCGCTGTCCGCGCGGCCACCAGCTCTGGTGAATCGGCCACCACGGCGTCTGTCAACATGGCGTTGGCCTCACCAAACCGCTCCAGCAGATTGTCGGTGGCATGGTTCAGCAAGCCTTCCAGGCGGTGCAAGTCATGCATCACGACCAGCAAGGAGTCCTGCAGCTCTGCCGCCACCATGACGGGAACCTGGACAGCAGGTCCTCCAGGCGTTGTTAGCGTAGATTGCATCGTTTCTCCATCGCAGCACGTAGCAGCAAAACACGCAAATACACAGGACTACGATAAATGCATCAGTAACCTGCCAAGGCCTCCGTGCAAACCGGAGCATCCGCGACCATTGGACGCTGACGCCCCAACCCTCCCAACCGGACAAACACCCTTGTTTGTTCCAATTTGTATCCTATGATAGCGCTCCTATGGGCCTTGCAGCATCAGACCAGACCCTTGAAATCCTGCATCTTGAAGATTCACCGGCCGATCACGAATTGGCAGCGCGTGCTTTGCGTCGATCCGGGCTTCAATGCCAACTCCAGCGGGTGGACACTCTTGCAGAATTCCAAAGACTGATAGATAGCGGCCACTTTGACATCATCCTGGCAGATTACCGCCTGCCCGGCTTCACTGCATTGGATGCATGGGCCCATGTGGCACAAAAGCCGCATCACCCACCGTTTGTGCTGCTGTCGGGCGCCATCGGCGAAGCTGCAGCGGTGGATGCGATGCGGTTGGGGGTGGCGGACTACCTGCTCAAAGACGATATCCAGCGACTGCCCCACGTCATTGCCCGGACTTTGGAAGTGCACGAGGCACGCAATGCGCGCGAACAGGCCATTGCCGAGCTGGCGATATCACAGCGTCACCTGGCCGAACTGGCCGAGCATCTACAAACATCCATCGAACAAGAGCGCGCCGCCATTGCCCGCGAGATCCACGACGACATTGGCGGAGCCCTAACCGCAGTGCGTTTTGACGTGGCATGGATCGGGCGTCACAGCACCGACCCGGTCATGCAAGAACATGCCACATCGGCGGCAGACATGCTGCAACACGCGATTGGAGCCAGCCAGCGGATCATGATGAACCTGCGCCCGCCCATCCTGGAACAAGGGCTGGTAGCGGCTGTCCAGTGGCTGGCTTCCAGCTTTGAGCGCAGGACCGGCATTCCCACGAAACTGCAGAGCAGCAGCGACACCATCGACAGCCCTCCCGAGGTTCAGCTGGTGGCCTATCGCACAGCCCAGGAGGCACTGACCAATATCTCCAAGCACGCACAGCCTGGCAAAGTGGACATTGAGCTGTCTGACAAGGAAGGCGTTCTGACCCTGGAAGTCGCGGACAACGGCCGTGGCATGGATGCCACAGTTCGCAACAAACCCAAGGCCTTCGGTCTCAAGGGCCTTCAAGAGCGTGCACGCACCGTCGGGGGTTGGCTGGATATCAGCAGTCGCCCGGGTCAGGGCACGTCGGTCATCCTCTCCGTCCCGCTACCATCTCCAGATACACCCGCATCAGGAGACGCTCAGTGATTCATGTCGTCTTGTGCGACGACCATGCCGTTTTACGGCGTGGCATTCGCGACACGCTTGCCGAAGCACCGGACATTCAGGTGACTGGCGAAGCAGGCGGGTACTCCGAGCTGCGGGAAGTTCTGCGCACAGCCGCCTGCGATGTTTTGCTGCTCGACCTGAACATGCCTGGCCGCAGCGGGCTGGAAGTATTGGCCAGCCTGCGCGAAACCCATTCCACCATCAAAGTGCTGGTGGTGTCGATGTACCCCGAGGACCAATACGCATTGCGCTGCCTAAAGGCAGGCGCCCAAGGCTACGCCAACAAGGCCGGCGACCCGGTGGAGCTGATTGCGGCTGTACGCACGGTGATGCAAGGGCGCAAGTACCTCACCGCCGAAGTGGCCCAGATGCTGGCCGACAGCCTGGCCCAGCCCACGCCCGAGGCCCCCCACGCGGCGCTGTCAGAACGCGAATTGCAGACCCTGGTCAAGATCGCCTCCGGCCGGCGCTTGTCGGACATTGCAGAAGAATTGATGCTGAGCCCCAAAACGGTAAGCGTGTACCGATCACGGGTTCTCGAAAAATTGAAGCTTTCGAACAACGCGGAACTGACGGTCTACGCGATCCGCAACCAGCTGGTGTAGCTGGATTGACTACCTGCCGGCAGAGAACAGATCCACAGCCTGCTGCATCAACGCCAACACCGGTTGCTCGAGCATCGGCAGTGTTGCTGCAATCCCCAGCATCCCCACCGTGAGCGTGACGGGGAAGCCCACTGCGTAGATATTCATTTGCGGCGCTACGCGCGAAATGATGCCCATGGTCAGGTTGACGAACAACAGCAACGCGATCATGGGCATGGCAATCCAGAGAGCGCTGGAAAACAGAGAAGCTCCCAGTTCATGCAAGCGCATCTGCCCGAGCGCCTGCAAAAAATTGCCATCCACAGGAAAGCGGTCAAAACTCTTGACCACAGCCATCAAGATCAACAAGTGGCCATTGATGACAATGAATAGCAGCATGGACATATGACCAAAAAACCGCGCCACGGCACTGATCTGTCCATTGGAGGTAGGGTCAAAGAATGAAGCGAAGTTGAGCCCCATCTGCAGCCCAATGATTTCCCCAGCCAGCTCGACCGCCGTGAACACGAGGCGGACCGAAAAGCCAATCGCCAGCCCCACGGCCACCTGCTGCGCCACCGTGCCCAGCGCCTCACGACCGTTCACGCTGATGACAGGCTGCTCACCCAGAACACCTTGCGCGCAGAGCGCCACCAAGAACGCCAAGCCAATCTTCACCCGCATGGGGACGACGCGCATGGAGAACACCGGCGCCACAGAGAACAACGCGAGCACGCGCAAAAAGGGCCACAGGATGGGAGACAGCCACGCCATGATCTGCGCTTCCGAGAAGGTAATCACGCTCCTCCTCCCATGATTTGGCTACGGCGCTTTGCAGACCCGGTTGCCTCCGCCCTACACGTCGAACTCAGACCCAAGCCGTCCGCCGTCATCCACAGACAAGCTGGTGCCCCAGTTGCCATGGCACTATCCGATCATGGACGGGATCGATTCGATCGTCCTGCGAATGAAGTCCACCAGGGTACTGAGCATCCAGGGACCCGCAATGGCAAACACCACCATCGCCGCAATCAGCTTCGGCACAAAGGCCAGCGTTGCCTCATGTATCTGTGTGACCGCCTGAAAAATACTGACCAGCAAGCCCACCGCCATGACCACGCCCAACACAGGCATGGAAATCATCAGCAGCAAGGTGAGGGCATCGCGCCCAATCGTCAGCACCATTTGTGAAGTCATAGCGAAATCCCTCAGGTGACGAAGCTGGCGGCCAACGAGCCAATCAGCAGGTTCCAGCCATCCGCCAGAACAAACAGCATGAGCTTGAACGGCAATGCCACCAGCACCGGCGACAACATCATCATGCCCAGTGACATTAGGATGCTGGACACCACCATGTCGATGACGAGAAACGGGATGAAGATCATGAAACCGATCTGAAATGCCGACTTGAGCTCACTGGTCACAAAGGCCGGCACCAACACACGAATAGGCGCAGTCTCGGCCGTCACCTTTGGGTCCAGGCGCGCGAGCCTGGAAAACAGCGCAAAGTCCGATTGCCGCGTCTGCTTGAGCATGAAGCTGCGCATGGGCGCCTCCGCCCTGTCCAGGGCCTGCTCAAAGCTGATGGTGTTGTTGGTGTAGGGAACGTAGGCGTCCTGGTACACACGATCAAGCGTCGGCCCCATCACAAAAAAAGTGAGGAACAACGACAAGCCAATGATGACCTGATTGGGCGGTGCCGACTGCGTTCCCAAGGCCTGGCGCAGCAGGGACAACACAATCACGATCCGGGTAAAACCCGTCATCATCAGCAACACGGCCGGCAAAAATGACAGTGCCGTAAAAAACAGCAGGGTCTGGATGGGCACCGAGTAGCTGGTTCCAGAAGGCCCATTGCCGACCACCAGCGGCAACGCGCCGGCATTTTGAGCCCACACGGAGCTTTGCGCCATCAAGCCCACCGCGGCGACTGCCCATGGACCTAGCCGCCGAGCTCCGCGCCCTATCCGTATAGTGACCTGCTCAGACATGGGCGGACTTCCCCGCACCAGCCGACGCAACTCGCATCTCCTGGGCAAACGAGGGGCTTTCCGGTAGTGACACTCCCCTCGCATCCTCAGCTGCCTTGCCAGCCATGGGCAGCACATGAAGGCAGCTGACCTGCTGTGCAGTCACTCCCAGGACCAGCCAGGTCCGCGCGTTTTCAGGCCCCACCTCCACCGTCACGACCCGCTGCTGGGGTCCGACGGCCACCGCAGACACCACGCGTGATGCCCCTCCGGCCGCTAGCGCTCCCGAGGACTGGCGTTGCTGAAGCCGGCGCACCGCCCAGGGAAGCAAAGCCATGGCCCCCACAAACAGCACCACGACCAGCAGCGCCTGGTTCATGCTCCCACTATCCACGGCTCACCCGACGCAAACGTTCCGAAGGTGTGACCACATCAGTCAGGCGGATACCGAACTTGTCGTTGACAACCACCACTTCGCCTTGGGCGATGAGGTAGCCATTGACCAGCACGTCCATGGGCTCCCCCGCCAGCGCATCCAGTTCCACCACCGAGCCTTGCGCCAGTTGGAGGATGTACTTGATTGGTACCTTGGTGCGCCCCAGTTCCACGGACAACTGCACCGGGATGTCCAGCACCATGTTGATGTCGTTGACCGTGTCGCCACCCGTGGCGCCGGAAAACGGCCGTACTGGCTCGCCAGACAGCGGACCACCTTGCTCTGCATCGGCAGGCTTTTCATCCGTGCGCTTCTGCTCTTCCAGCGCCTCTGCCCAACCCGCAAACGGGTCGTCCGCACCAGCATCCTTGTTGTCTTCTTCAGTTGCCATTTTTCTCTCCCAGCCAGCTCATGTCCGACGTACGCAGGCACTCTTCAATGCGGATGGCGTACTTGGAATTGTGGGTTCCATACTGGCATTCAAAAATTGGAACCCCTCCGATCGACGCACGGATGCGGGGCTCGCGGTCCAGCTCGATGAAGTCACCAGGCTTCATCGCAAGCAATTGCTCCACAGTGGCATCGGCCTTGGCCAGCTCCGCTACAAGCGTGACCTCTGCAGACTGGATTTCGCGCTTGAGCACGTTCACCCAGCGACGATCCACCTCGATGGAATCGCCCTGTGTGGACGAATACAGGACATCGCGGATCGGCTCCAGCGTGGCATACGGCATGCAGACATGGATCGCACCGGAGAGGTCTCCGATTTCCAACTGGAACGCCGTGGACACCACGATTTCGCTGGGTGTAGCGATGTTGGCAAACTGGGGCTGCATTTCCGAGCGCTGGTACTCCAGCTCCAGCGGGTAGATGCCCTGCCATGCCTTCTTATACTCAGCGCAGATCACATCAACCAGCCGGTTGATGACCCGTTGTTCCGTGGGTGAAAAATCGCGCCCCTCGATCCGGGTCTGGAACTTGCCGACCCCCCCATACAGCGTGTCGATGATGCCGAACACCAGCGAGGGTTCACACACGATGAGCCCGCTGCCACGCAAGGGGCGGATGGCCACAATGTTGAAATTGGTAGGGACCGCCAGCTCGCGCAGAAACGCGCTGTAGCGCTGAACGGACACGGTACCCACCGATATTTCCGGGCTGCGCCGGATGAAGTTGAACAGGCCGATGCGGAAGTTGCGCGCAAACCGCTCGTTGACGATTTCCATCGTCGGCATGCGGCCACGAACGATGCGCTCCTGGCTGGAAATATCGTAGTTGCGGACGGCCCCTGCCTCCGCCACTTCCTCCACGGACTTCTGGCTCTCGCCCGTGACCCCTTCCAGAAGGGCATCGACCTCTTCCTGCGAAAGAAATGAATCACTCATGGCTGGTCCTTAACCCGTGGGCTCATTGGATGATGAAACTCGAAAAGAGTACCCTGCGCACAGGATTGCGCTCGGCACGCTTGCGCGCTGCGGGGCGCTCCTCGGCGTCCCCGTCCTGTTCAGCAGCCGCTGCCGCCTTGGCACGCTCGCGCTCCGACGGAACGGAGTAGCCCAAGGGTCGCGAGACCTCACGCAATATGTCGTTTGCCAGCTTCTCTTTACCCTCGCGCTGTAGCAGCTCCGAGGAAGTGCGCTGGGACACCAGCATCAAAATGCCACTGCGAATCGAAGGCAGGTACTGCTTGACCTGCTCTGCAGTCTTGGCGTCATCCACCTCCAAGGTGATGCCAATCTGCGCAAAACGATCCCCCCCTGGGTCCGCCAAATTGACCACCATGTTTTCCATGGGCAGGAAGGTGGGTGCGACTTTGGGCGACTCCTTGTGCGCTGCAGGTGCTCCACCGCCCTCTTCGTCCTCAGCGGCGTGGGACCGGCTGGAGATGAACCATGCGGCCGCCCCCCCTCCAATCACCAGCACAGCCACCACCACACCGATGATGATCAACAGCATCTTCTTGCTCTTGGCGGGTGCTGCTGCGGGAGTATTGGCTGACACGATGAAATTCCTTGCGGTATGGAGCAGGTGATACGGGCACTATCAATGTGCGAGCATGACCGGGTAGCCCATTATTGGTCGGGGGTGTAACCAATAATAGCCAGAATAAAAGCCCAAAACCATGGCATTCACCGAGCTCCCCGCCCGCGCGGATGGCGAAAGGAACTGCGGACTGACCACACTACCCCGCAAATCAAACGAAGACGTCCACCGCGCGGTCCAAAGTCCCGCCACCGCGCGCCAGAGAGGTAGCCCCGGCCGGAACAGCGGACACCACTTGCGCTTGGCGCGCTCCTTCGCGGGGACGCTGCTGCCCAGCCTCTCCACCACCGGCACTGTCACGCGCCGAAGTACCCACCGACATGCCAGACAGCACCAATCCCTCGCTGCGTAACAGGTCGCTCAACTGCGCCATGCTCTGGTCCAGCAGTTCCCGCGTCTGTTGCTGATCGCTGCGGAACGACACATGCGCTTCGTTGCCCGACAGGGACACAGACACCTCCACGGGGTGGCCATCACGCTGCAGCGTCAACTCGGCGTTCTGCGTCTTCTGGTTCACCCAGTAGGCTACCTGCTCGGCCACTCGGTCCTCCGCGCCCATTGCATTCGGGTCCGCGAAGACGGTTGCATCGGCAAAGTTGCCCGCCTCGACCGGTGATGACGGGGATGCACCTTCTGCCCACGAGCCGCTCTGGCCCGAACTCTCACCACTGGACCGCCCTCCAGCCGAGAATTCGGGTGCTCGCACCGAAGCGGCGGCGGCCAACATGCCGTCAGCCAAAGGCGTGGTTCCATCGATACTGGCAGCCGCTGAGGACGGCCCCCCCGAGCGCTCCGGAGGTTGTGCCCCCGTCGATGAGGCCAGCGAGGCGCGCTCCGATACGACCTGTGAAAGCGCAGTGGACGCCGACGGGTGTCCAGAGAGTTGAGGCTTCAGTTCACCCAGTGTGCCTGGCCCCGAGCTGGCGTCACCCCCGCCTGAAACACCAGGCCGAAGAGCCGCCCCACTCTGCAACCGAGAGAACGCACGCCCAGCCAGAGACAATGCGCTCGACGGCTGCCCATCCTTCAGGTCTGCGGCCGAATCCAGCATTGCGGTCTCAGCCACCAAGCCTTGAGGGCGTCCAAAGGGTGTCCACTCCCCACCCCAATTTGCGGACGACGCGCCCACCACCCCTTGGGCTGTACTCAGAGTTGAACCTGCATCCTTCCCGGCAACCAAGGGAGTCATGCCATCGCCAGGCACCTTGCCCAGCAACCCTTGCCATGCGGCCACAGCCGAAGCGTCTACAGCCGTGGAGGTTGTGCCAGAGAAACCATCCGCGCCAAGGGTATCCGCTCCCGCCGCGCCCAACCCTTCCCCGTCTTGCGCCGCGTCGCCCAACGCCGCCAGCAGTGCCAAAAAGCCGCCTCCCGCTGCGGGATCGCCTGCCTCCGCAGTTGCGGGATGAGACGACGATTTAGCACGGGTGGCGTGGGCGGGCTGGGTGCTCTGCGAGGAAGCTACTTTGGTCGGTTCCATGTTCAATTCTCCTGGTCCGCATTGCGATACTGCAACGCGGCGCGCTCGTCGGTTTGTTTCTGATCCCTGCGCTGCTGCTGCAGAGCAAAGTCGTTGCGCCTCTTCTCCACTACCTTGCGCAGGCTGGCCAAGCGAAGCTCGGCATCCAGCAGCGCGCGCTGCGCGGCTTGCACCCGCGCAGATTGATCACCCACCACACCGTTCTGAATGCTGGCCGCATGGCCCAGCCTGTTCATGAACTGGTAGTGGTGGTACATCACTTCGGGCTGCATGGCCGTATCGGCCTTCATGCCCCAGCGTGACTCAGTCTCACGAGCGTAATCTTCCAGTTGATCGAGCTGGGCACGCGCCGCCTGCTCGGCAGCCAGCGTGTCCTGCAAAACCTTGCGGGCATCGTCCCGCTTGCGAGAAGCCACTTCGACCGCGATGGAGAGGGCGTTGAGACTTGACATGGCTGCCTACCTTGCCGGCCGTCAATGATCCAGCACCGCGGCCATGGCGCCTACGCTCTGGTCCATGGACGCTGCCTCAAACATGTCCTGCTGCAGAAAGCCCGCCATCTGCGGCTGCAGGCGAATGGCCTCGTCCAACGCCGGATCGGAGCCGCTCATGTAAGCACCCACCTGCACCAAGTCCCGGCTCTTCTGGTAGCGCGAATACACCGCACGGAACCGCCGCGCCAGATCAAGATGCCCGCGAGACACCACGTTGTGCATCACCCGCGACGCCGATTGCTCGATGTCGATGGCCGGGAAATGCCCGGTCTCTGCCAAAGCCCGTGACAGCACAATGTGCCCGTCCAGAATGGCACGGGCAGCATCCGCGATGGGGTCCTGCTGGTCATCGCCCTCCGATAACACCGTATAAAACGCCGTGATGGAGCCGACGCCATGCAGGCCGTTGCCGCTGCGCTCCACCAGCTGGGGCAGCTTGGCAAAACAGGACGGCGGATACCCCTTGGTGGCAGGCGGTTCGCCAATGGCCAGTGCAATTTCTCGTTGCGCCATCGCGTATCGGGTGAGTGAATCCATGAGTAGAAGCACGTGCTGGCCTTTGTCGCGGAAGTGCTCGGCCACAGCGGTGGCGTAAGCGGCTCCCTGCATGCGCAACAAAGGGGGCGCATCGGCAGGGGCCGCCACCACCACCGATCGCGCACGGCCTTCCTCGCCCAGGATGTCTTCCACAAACTCCTTGACCTCGCGGCCCCGCTCCCCGATGAGGCCGACCACGATCACATCGGCCCGGGTGTAGCGGGCCATCATGCCCAGTAACACACTCTTGCCCACCCCAGAGCCTGCAAACAGACCCAGGCGCTGACCTCGCCCTACGGTCAGCAAGGCATTGATGGCGCGTACACCAGTATCCAGAGGCTCACGCACCGGGTCCCGGTCCATGGCATTGATCTGCCGCCGCCCCATGGGCTCCGACACGACATCCTGCACCGGCCCGCCATGATCAAGAGGCAGGCCCTGGGCATCCACCACGCGCCCCAGCAATCCATCACCCATGGGCAGACGCAGCACCCCGGCGCGCTGCACAGGCCGGGGAGGCTCGCCGAAACGGGGCATGGGGATGTACGGTGCAGCCGGCACCACACTGGCGCCACTGGACAGCCCATGGATGTCGCCCGCAGGCATCAGAAATGCGCGATCGGCAGAAAACCCGACCACTTCCGCCAACACCGGCGCATGCCCTGGCATTTGCACCATGCACTGCGAGCCCACGGGCACACGGATGCCCACGGCCTCCAGCACCAGCCCCGTCAACCGAGTGAGTGTGCCGCGCGTCTCCAGCGGCGCACCTTCAGCCACGCGCTCCCGCGCGTCGTCCATGAACCGGGTCCAGGCCGAAGGAGTGTCAATGGTCATCACCATCCCCACCCGCTCCGTCATCCCAAGGCGACTGCAGCCCCAAGGATGCAATGGCACGCTGCCAACGCTTGTCAATGCTGCCATCGACGACTGTGCCCGCAGACTCCACCAGGCAGCCCCCTGGAGGTACGGCGGCATCCGCCATCCATTGCACACCCGGTGCATTGACCTCTTCGCGCAAGGGTTCGGCCATGGCCTCCATGTCCCCCGGATTGAGCCGCACCGTGGCAGGGCGCCCCTCGGTCACGAGCATGCCAACAGCCTCTCGCACCACGGGCAACAAGGCATTGGGGTTAACCGACAGTTCCTGGCGTACCACCTGGCGCGCGATGTCGCACGCAAGCTCCAGCACCTGCTGCGCCATCTGTTGCTGCATGTCGATCAGGCTCGCATCGAGCGTTTGCAGCACGCTCTGCAAACGCTGCGCCGCCTCCTGCCCCTGCTGGGCAATGTATTCATCCATGCGGCGCTGCCATTCGAGCGCCGTCTGCGCTTGTCCCTGGGCGAAGCCCTCTGCATATGCATCGTCACAGGCTTGCTGAACAAGGGCCTGCTGCGCCGCTTCATCCAGTTCGACGGGCAGCTCCGCCACCGGCTCCGGTTCGGGCTCAGGCTCCACTAGGTCGGAACCATCGACGGCAGAAAACTTCCATTGCTTGAAGTCGCCGACCTCCTCGCTGGGAATGAACCGCGAATACGACCGCTGATTAGACGAAGGCATCATCACCACCGCCTCCAATCACGATCTGGCCTTCATCGGACAGGCGACGCACCGTCTTGAGGATTTCCTTCTGCTGCGCTTCGACCTCGGACAACCGCATGGGACCCCGCGATTCGAGGTCTTCGCGCAATGCGTCTGCCGCACGCGAAGACATGTTGGACAGGAATTTCTCGCGCAGTTCGGGCACCGCACCCTTGAGGGCCACGATGAGGGTTTCGGACGCCACTTCCTTGAGCACGGTCTGGATGGCCTTGTCGTCGAGCTTGAGCACGTCCTCGAACACGAACATCTTGTCCATGATCTTCTGTGCCAGATCGGGGTCGTAGCCTCGAATGGACTCGAGCACCACGGCATCCATGTTTCCGCCCAGCAGGTTGATGATTTCGGCCGCCGCCTTGACACCGCCCAGCGAGCTCTTGCGGATCTTGTCGCCACCGGCCAGCACCTTGAACAACACCTCGTTCAGGTCCTTGAGGGCTGTGGGCTGAATGCCCTCCAACGTGGCCACGCGCAGCAAAATTTCGCTGCGCTGGCGGTCTGTGAGGTGCATCAGGATGCCCGAGGCCTGGTCGCTGTCCAGATGGACCAAGATGGCAGCAACGATCTGTGGATGCTCGTTGCGCAACAGCTCAGCCACCGACAGCGGGTCCATCCACTTGAGGCTCTCGATGCCGGAGACATCGCCGCCCTGCAAGATGCGGTCGATGAGCAATCCGGCCTTGTCTTCGCCCAGCGCGCGCTTGAGCACGGCGCGCACATAATTGCCTGTATCCGACACCAGCAGGCTCTGTGCCGCCGCCGCGTTGGAGAACTTGTTGATGACCTCGTCCACTTTCTCGCGCGACACCGTGCGCATGCGCGCGATGGTCTCGCCGAGTTTCTGCACTTCCTTGGGCGAGAAGTGCTTGAAGACTTCTGCCGCCTCCTCCTCGCCAAGCGACATCAGCATGATGGCGGCGTCATTGAGTCCTTGCTCGTCCATGGTTGTCGTCCAGGATGGGGTTCAGGCGGGATCGCCGTTCAGCCACGTCTTGAGGATATTCGCCACGGCGACCGGGTTCTCCTTGGCCAGCACACGGGCGTCTTCCAGGCGCAGCTGTTCCGGGGTCGCAGGCAACACTTCGTCTTTGCGGCTGGGCGCGGCCAAGGCTGGGCGCTCGGGCGTCTCGGCCTCCAGGGCGTCGAGCTGGCCACCCGCCACCGGCTTGGCGGCCGTGGCCTTGGCAGGCGCGGAGCCCTTGAGCGCGGGACGCACCAGCCCCATCAGAACCAGCGCAGCGAACAGAACTGCACCCACCGGCCAGGCAAAGGTCTTGGCCAAATCCACCACCTCTGGTTGCTTCCACAGCGGGGTGTCCGTCGTTGGCACCGCAGTCACCTGGAACGGTGTATTCATCAGATTCACCGAGTCTCCGCGCTCCCGATTGAAGCCAATGGTTTCACGCACCAGAGCGGTCATCTGCTCGATCTGCTCGGGCGTGAGCGCCTTGGTCACGGTCTTGCCCTTGTCCTCGGCCGACTGGTAATTGACCACCACAGCAGCGCTCAGCCGCTTGACGGCACCGGTGCTGCCACGGACCACCTTGACGGTCTTGTCCACTTCGTAGTTAGTGGTGGACTCACGCTTGTTGGTCTGCTCCTCCGTCCCCTGCTGACCGCCTGCGTTGGGCGCGGGGTTGGCACCGTTGATGGGAGCGGCAGAGGGAGCGGGAGGCTGGTTGGCGACAGCGCCGGGTACGCCCGTGGCTGTCTTTGTCGAGCTGCCGCGACTCTCCAGCACCTGCTGACTGCGCACAGCACTCGAATCCGGCGTCTGGTTGGGGCGGAACTGCTCGGAGGTGGATTCGGTCTGCGAGAAATCCACCTCGGCTGTGACCTGCGCCTTGACGTTGTCGCGGCCGACCACGGGTTCCAGGATGTCCATGATGCGGCGGGAATACTGCTGCTCTAGTTGCTGCACGTACAGCAACTGCTGGGCATTGATTTCAGCGCCGGCCGTGCTGTCGGGCGACTGGGAGAGCAGTTTGCCCGTGTCGTCCAGCACGCTCACGGCGGACGGTGCCAGCTCAGGAACGCTGGAGGCCACCAGATGCACGATGCCCGCGAGCTGCGCGCGATCCAGAATGCGCCCGGGATGCAAACTCACCAACACCGAGGCCGAAGGCTTTTGCTGCTCACGGAAAAAGCCGTTCTGGTTGGGCAGCGCCAGGTGCACACGGGCGCTTTGCACCGACGACAGTGCCTGGATGGACCGGGTGAGTTCCCCCTCCAACCCGCGCTGGAAGTTCAGACGCTCCTGAAACTGCGTCATCCCGAATTTGTTGGACTCCATCAGTTCAAAACCCGCGACGGAGCCCTTGGGCAAACCCTGCGTGGCCAGCCGCAAACGTACATCGTGCACGCGCTCTGCAGGAATCAGGATGGCGCCGCCACCCTCGGAATACTTGTAGGGGACGTTCATCTGAGACAACTGGGCCACCACGGCCCCGCCATCCTTGTCGCCCAAGTTGGAAAACAGCACCCGGTAGTCGGGCTGGCGCCCCATCACGACGGCCGCAACGGCAGCAGCCACCAGCAGCGCCACGCCCGCACCCAGCCGCATGCGCTGTGCCCGGTCGAGGGCGGACAGCCGCTGCAGCCAGTTGGGGCTGGCCGGCGTCGGGAGCGGATTGAGAGGGACTTCAGCAACAGCAGACATCTTGCTTTCCATTAAAGCAGGCCCTGCAACAGACCTAGCGTGGGGTCGATTATTCGGTCACGCCCCCACAATGTTCGCTTGATAAGCCGTCCGTTTGGCCATCTATTCAGCGCGATGCATCCTGGGCCGGTAGCTAGGATACGCAGCATACCGCCATTCCCCTACGGATACCGCCATGGACCTTCGCATCTCCAGCTCAACCGCCCCGCTGACGGGCGCTGGCGTCGCGCGCCGTGCCGCAGCGCCGCAAACCACGGGCAATGAAGTCGGCTTCTCTGGCGCGCTCAAGGGCGCGTTGCAGTCGGTGAGTGCCGCTCAGAACAAGTCTTCAGAGATGCAAAAGGAGGTGCAAATGGAAAACCCCTCCGTGAGTCTGGAAGAGACCATGGTGGCCATCCAGAAGGCGCAAATCGGCTTTCAAGCCACACTGCACGTGCGCAATCGCATGGTGCAGGCGTACACCGACATCATGAACATGCAGGTGTGAGCTGCTGGCGAAGTATGAAGGCCCCGTTCTCAACGGGGCAGCCGTGTGGCACTGCGCTGTGCCAACACAAGGAACTATATTTTTGATAGCAGCACAGGCATGCTGCACTAGCGCCTCAGGCACATTTAGTGCATTTTTTGACCCAGAGGCGCTTGGCGGTCGAAGTGGCGACAGGTTCAGTACCGCGCACTTTGGTACCCCACTGGACGGCATCGCCCATCGCCGCAGTGCTCCGCTAATCCGGCCATCCCCGCCCTAACAAGCAACCATCTTTGACCGCTAGGCCGCTGCCGCACACAGCAGCAGCCCGGGCGTGTTGCGCGGCCCGCACTCAATGCATCATCTGGGGCTGCCCCTCGAACAGATGCTCGAACTGCGCGAGCCAAGGCTCTGCCAGGCAGCGGATCTGCGCATCGTTGCGCAAGATGCGCTGCATGATGCGGGTCTTTTCACGGCGGTGCTCAGGCAGCAGTTCGTGTTCCTGGGACTTGAAGCGCAGTTGCTCGATGAGCACAGCGCAGGCACCTTCATAGCGCACCACACCATCCCAGTCCTTCAGCTTGGCAGCCTCCAGCATCTTGGCGCTGCTGTCTTCAATCGCCTTGTAATAGTCAATCAGCATGTGGGACATGGTCAGGCCTCCACCAGCACCGACTGGCCCGAGGCGGGTGTTTCGGCGGCGCTCGCACCCGATTTCTTGATTTCATTCCACCCGGTTGCCACGGGCTCGATCAAACGCATGACCTCCTGCATCAAGGCGTCGTCGTTGCGAGCATTGGCCAAAATTAGGCGGTGTATGCAGTAGTCATACAGTGCGCCAAGGTTTTGCGCCAACTCACCGCCATCGACTTTATCGAGTGAAGTGCTCAGGCCCTCTTCGAGGATTCTGATGGCCTTGGAAACTGCATTGACCTTGCCCAGCACATCGCCGCGCGCCATGGCGCCGCGGGCGGTGGCAATGGAATTGAGAACGCCTTCATACAGCAAGCTGACCAGTTGGTGCTGATCGATCGTGTGCATGCTGGTCTCTACGTTGATGCGCTGGTACGCGTTGGCTGCACGGGGGCTGTAGGCGCTGAACATGCTGACAATCCTTCCGAGGTATTAATCAAGTTATCGGCTCGCGCCAGAAAAACTGAAGCCCCTGATTAACCGTTCGATTTATTCCAGGTGGTGACTTGCTGCGAAATATAGGCGTTGAGGCCATTCAGACTGGTCAACTGCGTATCGAGTGCGTTGTACCGCGCAGTGATCCGTTTTTCAAACGCATCAGCCTTCTGGTTCACCCTGGTTTGATCATCGCTGTTGCGCTTGAGACTCAGCTGCAACGAGTCATCCTTGGTCTTGAAGAAGCCGTTGGACGACAGCAAGCTGGTTGTTACAGCCTTGATCTTGACAGCAAGACCATCCGCCGATCCGCCGCCGGTGCTCCGAAAGAGATTCTTCACATCGTCGGGATTGTTGGCCAGCGCTTTGTTCAGCTTGGTGGCATCGACAGCCAAATCTCCGCCCTGCTGCTGCGTTATACCGATGTCAGCAAGCCGCTGGAATGGCCCGCCCGCCGTGGTGACGGATTGAATCGCATTGCGCAGAGTATTCTGCAGCGCTACCGTGGTTGAATCACCTTGAAACAGGCCCGCAGTTTTAGTTTTGGCATCGTACTTCGTTGCTTCCTGCAGCAACTGGTTGATGGCGTTGTACGACTTCACAAATGCATCAATGTTCGATTGAACAGCTGACGTGTCCTTGCTGACAGTGATATCAATCGGGGCCGTAGTGACCTGCTCTGCCTTGAAGGTCACGCCCGAGATGGTCGTGGCAAATGTGTTGGTGGCAGACGAAACTGCGATGCCATTGACGGTCGCTTTGGCATTGGCAGCCGCTTGAGTGACCGTACTGCCCGCGACAAGACGCGACAGGCCCGAGGCATCGGTGTTGCCCGCACTTTGAGTATCGGTGTCCCCCCCCTCCATTACGCTCAATCGGAACCCGAACTCCTCACCCGTGGACTTGCTGCGCAGAAGCAATCGCTCGCCCGAAGCGTCGGAAAGAATAGAGGCGGCAACGCCTGCATTCGCGCCATTGATCTTGCTGGCTACGTCTGACAGCTTGTCCGTGGCAGCGATCGAGATGTCTACAGGCTGCCCGCTAGACGGCGTGAAAGACGCAGGCGCCACACTCCATTTCCCTAACTCCAAACGCAGGGTGCCTGCGCCCAATGCACCGCCCACTGGCAGCAGTGCAGCGGAAGCAGTAGCCTGCGCCTTGGCCAAGCTTTGCACCTCCACACTGAAAGTGGTGGGCAGCGTGCCGCCAATAGCTGTGGCAGAGACGTACTTTGAGTCCGATGAGGTCGTCGTGACGCCATTCCAGCCCGTCAGACTGGCCAGCTTGCTGGCAGCATCGGAAAAGTCAGAGACCAGCGATTTGATTTGCCCAAACGCCGAAATTTTGGTGTTGACCGTCGCCGCCTGGAGCTTCAGGGTATCCAGGGGCTTTTTCTCCAGAGCAACCAACTGGGAAATGATGTTCTTGACATCCAATCCATTGGTGCCGACGCCGGGTGACGAAATCGTGGCCATACAAACCTCCTGAACTGGTCCAACGGAAATTATGGCGCCTAAGGGCGACAACGAACGTCCGTAAACGCGCCAGGAAACCCGTCTTATCAAGCGGTCCTGGCACCCGCCTTCCAAAAAACCAAAGGGCGGCGACAGTAAACTGCCGCCGCCTGGGTCGCATCAGGGCGCTGCAACGCCCTGATAACCACGCCCGTCGCTTAACGCAACAGGGCCAACACACCCTGCGGCAGCTGGTTGGCCTGCGCCACCATCGCGGTACCGGCCTGCTGCAGGATCTGCGAGCGCGACAGGTTCGCGGTTTCTGCTGCGAAGTCTGCGTCCAAGATACGCGAACGCGAAGCCGACAGATTTTCCGACGTCACTTGCAGGTTGGCAATCGAGGTTTCAAATCGCGATTGCAAAGCACCCAACTTGGCGCGCTCACCGTTGATAAAGGCCAGCGCAGAGTCCACGGTCTTCAGCGCATCCGTAGCCTTGGAGAAAGTCGTGATATCAAGATCAGACACCTTCTTCAGGGTAGAGGATGTGCCGGTGGTAATAGCATTTGTTGTATCAGGCACGACGGAGAACGACTTTTCAGAATCGAAAGTCACATAGCCAGAGACAAGCGCATTGTCGGCCGCGGTATCGGCAGTCAGAGTAGCCGCGTTACCCACATTGGCACCTGCTGCATCGAGCTTTTGCACAGTTACATCACCGGCATTCGAAATTGCAGCAGTATCGGACAGTTGGATGTCGTTACCTGACGAGTTTGTCAGCAGGATCTTTGTCCCATCTGAGTTCAGCGATGCAGTCACACCCGTTTTGGACGACTGATCATTAATGGCGCTTACCGCAGCTGACAAGCCATCCGCAGTATTGGAGGCAGACAAGGTAAAAGAGATGGTTTGCGCCGTTGCATTGTCTGACTGCAGGGTGAGCGAGTAGGCACCAGAAGCAGCAAAGGTCACGCTAGTTTCTGTGCGAGCAGTTGCACTCACACCGGTATCACCCTTGACTGCATTGACCTTGTCGGCAATCGCAGACGCGGTGGCGTTTGCAGCCACATCAATGTTTTTACTGCCCACAAAGCCATTAACCGCAAGGGTACCAGCAGTGACGCCATTTGCACCAAAAGCCGCGGTAGCAGCCTCTGTGCCAGCAGCAACAACCTGATTGTTCCCATACACATTGGTGCGAAGGTTTCCGGTCGTCGCCACGATAGTCTGGTTGGCGTTAGCGCCCACCTGGAACTGCTGCGTACCAAAGCTGCCGTCCAGCAGCTTGGTGCCGTTGAACTCGGTGGTCTTGGAGATGCGGTCCAGTTCGCTCACCAGCTGACCCACTTCAGCCTGCAGGGCTTGGCGGTCACCGGCGCTGTTGGAGGCATTGGCCGATTGCACAGCCAGTTCACGCACACGTTGCAGGATGTCGCCGGACGCCTTCAGGGCACCTTCAGCAGTTTGCGCCAAAGAGATACCGTCGTTGGCATTACGCACCGCTTGGTTCAGGCCCTTGATCTGGCTGGTGAAGCGCTCGGAAATGGCCAGACCGGCGGCATCGTCCTTGGCGCTGTTGATGCGCAAACCAGAGGACAGGCGCTGAATGGACGTATTGAGCGAAGTCTGGCTCATACCCAAGTTGCGTTGAGCGGTCAGCGAGGCGACGTTCGTATTGATGGTGGAAGCCATTGCAAATCTCCTAAAAAGAACTGGCTAAATATGGCGTTGCCGCCGGCTGAGACCATGCCCTGGGGTTGATCTCGTTGCCCCCAACTGGCCCTTGCCGGTCGGTGAGCAGCGGGCCACTCGCGGTCCGTTGAGTTTGTTTTCGGGTGCCCTTCGGAAAACTTAAGGGTCAAACGAAAAGTTTGTCTGGCTTTTCTCCCCTTTATTGAGCCAACGCTTCCGCACGCCATCAACACAATCACTCCATCGTTCCCACATCTGAGCCGGACTGGAGCACTCGAACCGGCGAACTTTTCGTCTTCGACGCCAAGGAGTACCGTTATGGCAGCCACTATCAACACGAACGTCGCCTCGCTGACCGCTCAGCGCAACTTGGGCATGAGCCAAGCGTCGCTCAATACGTCTATCCAGCGCCTGTCCTCTGGTTTGCGCATCAACAGCGCCAAGGACGATGCCGCCGGGCTGGCCATTTCCGAGCGCTTTACCAGCCAGATCCGCGGCCTCAACCAAGCGGCACGGAATGCCAATGACGGCATTTCGCTGGCGCAAGTGACAGAAGGCGCGATGAAATCCGCCGGCGACATCCTGCAGCGGGTGCGAGAACTGGCCGTGCAGTCTGCCAATGCCTCCAACAGCGCGGGTGACCGCCAAGCGTTGAATCAGGAAGTCGGCCAATTGGTGGCTGAACTGGACCGTATCGCAAAAACAACAGAATTTAACGGCCAAAAGCTGATCGACGGAACGTTTGGTACGGCGCAGTTCCAGGTCGGGGCCAACGCCAATCAGGTTATCGTCGCCTCCACGGCCAACATGCGCACCAATGTGTATGGCAACAATCAAGTGATTGCTGCAGGTACAGGGGCGGGTACGGGGGCGTTTGGCTCCAATGACATCACTGCGGGCACTTTGGCCGTGAGTGGGTTCGTGGGAACCAAGAATATCGATATCGCAACCAGCGCCACCGCATCGGCCATTGCCGACAAAGTCAACGCCGTCAAAGGCCAGACAGGCGTGAGCGCTTCTGCCCGTACAGAGATGAGCCTGAGCTTCGTCGCATCAGGCGCTTACTCGCTTACGTTGCAATCGGACAACAGCACGCCACAAACCATTTCCTTCACACTGTCGGCGGCGAACACGGCCGACGGCCTGTCGGCTGCCGTGAGCGCGATCAACGACCAGTCCTCCAAGACTGGAGTGACCGCCTCATTAAATTCCGACGGAACCCAAATCCTGTTGTCTAGCTCCACGGGCAACGACGTGCTGGTGGCAGATACGGCCGCAATATCGAACGCAGGCGACATCTCCGTTCAGAAACTGGACAACACTGGGACCGCTGTTGGCGCGGCCGTGACCTTGACCGCCGATGCCGTGGCAGAAAACGCGCTGGTGACGGGCTATGTGACCTTCGATTCAGAAAAGTCTTTCTCTGTCGTACCGACCACGACCAATGCCATCAGTGCGGGCACGTCATCCACGCTCATCAAAGTGTCAGATCTTGACGTCACCACTTTTGCCAAGGCCACAGAGGCAATGAAAACCGTGGACTCTGCCCTGGCCTTTATCAATGGGGAACGCGCCAAGCTGGGCGCGCTGCAGTCTCGGTTTGAAACCAGCATCTCCGCCTTGAACATCACGTCCGAGAATCTTTCAGCATCCCGTTCACGCATTCAGGATGCCGACTTCGCAGCCGAAACTGCGAATCTCTCGCGCGCACAGATCCTGCAACAGGCAGGTACTGCCATGGTGGCGCAAGCCAACCAGATTCCACAGGGCGTGCTGCAGTTACTGAAATAATCGCTTCAAAATAGGGAATCCGAAATCAAGCGCTTGATCAAGCGCTTGATTTTTTTGGAAAGCTGCAAAACCCTTCGTCTGGCAGTGGTTCGTAAGCCAGACCACCCCAACTATCGAAACACGCCCCATTTGCAGGAGAAGCATCGCATGAAGCCAATGGTCCAGCATGTTGACCCGATTGACGCGCAACTGCGGGCAGCCCACTCGGCACAGGACTGGCGGCGCCTCACGCAACTATGCAAGCAAGCGTTGCGAAAAAAGGGGCGCCACCTGCTGGCGCACCGGTATCTGGGCTATTCACTCAAGATGCAGCGTCAGATTGAACCGGCGATACAGGCGTTCAAACAGGCGGCCATCTATTTCCCGGACGACGCGGAACTCCTGGCCAATTACACCAACCTGCTGCTCGAACAGGCTCGCCACCTCGACGCACTCCCGCTTCTTGAACAACTGTGCGCGTTGCGTCCCACCGACTCCAGCGGTTGGAGCAAGGTCGCACAGTCTTGCTATTCCATTGGTCTGCATGAAAAAGGCTTTGGTTCAGCCATGGTGGCCTACAACCTAGCCAAGACCGATATGGAAAGGGCTGCCGCGCTCACGCAGCGCGCGATTCACCGTCGCGAACTGGGACAAATACGAGATGCGGTAGAAGACTGTACGGCGGCCATCGCCCTTACCCCCACCGACCCGGCAAATCACACCAACCGGCTGCTGTTCATGCTGGGCGACCCGGACACCAGCGCAGAGCAACTGGCCGAAGCGGCGCGCGAATACGCGTCCATTTTTGAGCCCCCTCACAAGCCCCACTGGCCTACCTATGCAGAACGCCGTGGTGACCCATGGCGCAAGCTGAAAATTGGATTTCTTTCCCCGGACTTTCGTGTCCACGCGGTCATGTGTTTTGCTGAAGGGATCTTGGCACAGCTTGATCGCAGGCAGTTTGAGGTGTACGCCTTCCACCTTTATCCTAAAGATGATCTGGTAACAGAGCGCGTGAAATGCCATGTAGACCATTTCATTCGTCTCTCCGGCATGAGCCACGACGCGCAGGCTGAGCGCATTCGCTCCCACGAGATCGATATCCTTATCGATATGACCGGCCACACCGGAAACAATGCCTTGCTTACCATGGTGCGCAAGCCCGCCCCTGTCCAGGTAACTTGGCTGGGGTTTGTAGCCACCACTGGACTGACGGCCATCGACTACTACCTGACCGACGAAATCATCACTCCCCCGGGCGTTGAGCCGCTGTTCAGCGAGACCTTGTTCCGTTTGCCCACTTACGCAGGTTCGTATCGCGCGCTCAGCCGCAATCCCCTTTGGCGATACCAGCCCCTTTTCGCCGTTAGGCCCACCCCCGCGCTGCGCAATGGCTACATCACTTTCGGATCCTGCAATAACCTCGGAAAACTCACCGACGACGTACTGAGGCTTTGGGGACAATTGCTGCAACAAATGCCTACCGCGCGGTTGCTGATCGAAGGCAAAGGATTCGGAAAAGCTGAATTCGCCGATAGTTACCGCGCGCGCTGCGCGCAACAAGGGATTGACCCGGATCGCATTGATCTAATACCGCTGGATACCAACAAGCAATACCTCGCATACCACGACATCGATATCGCATTGGATCCCTTCCCGTTGACCGGGGGCACCACCACGTGCGACGTACTGTGGATGGGAGTTCCGCTGGTATCCATGGAAGGCCACAGTTCCCCCAGCCGGATGAGCACAGACGCACTCACCCATCTGGGCCGCACAGAATGGTTGGCCCAGACTCCAGAGCAATACCTGGCAATTGCCAAAGACCTTGCATCGGACATTGAACGCCTGAACACATTCCGCCTTGGATTTCGCGACGAAGTAGAGCACTCACGACTGATGCGCGATGACATCGTGTGCCACCACTTCGCTGAAGCGTTGCGCACCATGTGGCTGCGCTGGCAAGCACAACAGGATTTTCCGCAAGACGCACAAGCACGCGAACGGGCTATTGCGACTTGGAATGCAGCACGACCAGCAGCGCTCGACGGGCCTCCACCATTGCAAGTAGGCCTGCCTAGCGGCGAGAAAATTCTTTTGACTGAGGCGCACCAACGATTGCAAAACCTCGTGAATCGAGCTCTCGCCAACAGCAAGGACAGAGTCGCAAGGTCTGCCCCGGGCCCCATGAACAAACAATGGATCGCCATCACGGAGCTGGCGGAATTGGTTCTGTGCGCCGTCCCCAATGACGCCGTGGCGCTGGCATGCCTCGCCGAGGTGGAGCACGCCCACGGTCATACCGACTTTGCGGTGACCTATCTTCAGTACGCGACCAAAGCTCTTCAGTACACCGCACCGCTTGTTTCTCATTGATATGAACACCAACCCTGCCCTCAAGGAAGCCACCGTCCATGCCTACCAGACCCTGCGTAGCCAGACTCCGTGGCAACACGAAGGGACGGGGATCCTGCACCACAGAGTTCTGCCTTTCGCCACCCTCGCACCTTGGCTGGCAGACCCTACGTTCATGGCGCTGTACGAAAAAATCCAATCCAACACCCTTGTAGACATCTACAGGTGCCACGAGCTTTGGTCGCTCGCACAACAAGCGCGCTATGTGGAGGGTGATGTGCTAGAGGTAGGGGTATGGCGCGGCGGTACAGGTGCCATACTGGCCTCAGCCTTAAAGGATTCCAGTGACAAGACCATCTTTCTTGCAGACACCTTTGAAGGTGTTGTGAAGGCTGGCATGCAGGATACCCGCTACAAGGGCGGCGAACATGCCGATACTTCCGTTCAGCTGGTCGAAAGCCTGATGGTGCAACTCGCACTACCCAACACGCGAATACTCAAGGGCATTTTTCCAGACGATACGCAGGCGGCTATCCCCGGGAAAATTGCCTTCCTTCATTGCGATGTTGATGTCTATTCATCCAGCAAAGACATCGTGGAGTGGTGTCTACCCAGACTCTCCGTAGGTGCGAGCTTGGTGTTTGACGACTATGGGTTCTTCGGCTGTGAAGGCGTGACCAGGTTCTGCAATGAGCTACGCAATCGCAAGGACATGCGCTTCATTCACAACCTGAACGGGCACGCCATCTTCGTGAAGCTGTTCTAGCGTCAGCCTCTGGCAAATCAGACCTCCAAAAGGCGCCTGAGCCAGCTAATGCCCTCTGCCGAAGGATGCGCAGGGTTGCCGGCTTCGGTACGAGAGAGGCCATAGCCCCAGCGCGCACAGAAAAAAGGCACATCGCATGCCTGAGCAGCTAGCCGATCTTCATCCCGGTCGCCCACATACAAGCAGTCTGCCGCTTGCAATTGGTGCAGCATAAGTATGCGGTCTATGAGCTCTGCTTTGGAAGGCAGTCGGGGCTCGAATGCGTCCAAGGCATAAGCCTCCTGGAACAGGTCTGTCCATCGCAAGTGTTCAAGAATCAGGCGAGTCGGCCGAATTCTCTTGTTCGTGGCGATGAACAGGCGATAACCAGCCGACTGGGCATCACGCAGCAGTGCATCCACTCCATCAAAGACCTGGGTTTTCAGATAACCCACGTTGTCGTAGTGCTGCATGAAGGCATGGGCCAAATTTGTGACGACTTCATCGTCCTCTTCCCCAGCGAGCTGCTGCAAGGTTTGCTGCAGCGGGGTGCCGATGATCGAGGAATCAAGTGGAATAACAGGCTCCCGCCCTGCGCTCAAAAAAGCGGCCCGGTATGCATCCAGGATGCTTTCGGAGCTGTCGATCAGGGTGCCATCCAAATCAAAGATGACAGCGGATATGGTGGTGCTCATTCAGTCAGCTCCCTTGATTCCCTGAGCGGCCGCGATGATGGCATCCCTCAAGGGTACGGAAACACGCACTGCCAGCGCCTCTTGAGCCTTGGTGATATCAGGGATGTACGTGTTGCGCTGGTACAAGCCTTGGGAAGCAGCCCCCAATATCTCCACGGGCTTGCAAGGTGCAAGGGTATCTCGCACGAGATGCGCCAACTCGAGAACGCTGATGGCCTCATCCGAACCCACGTTGTAGGCTTGGCTGCCTTCTCCGCGCATCAGAAGCTCCATGAGCCAGTACGCCAGATCAGATTGGTAGAGGTACGAACGCAGCGGGCTGCCATCCCCGCCTACGACAATACGCTCAGACCACAAAGCGTCCCGAATGAAGTTACCGATTGCGAAATGGACGTCTAAGGGAAGGTCTGGTCCCACAAACGCGAAGCATCGTGCGATGACTACCTGCAACCCGCCGGGTCGGGCATGGAGCACGCAAAGATGCTCTGCAGCGCGCTTGGCCACCCCGTAGGCATTCGCTGGATCAAGAGGGTCCGGCATACCCCGCCATGACTCTGGGATCTTCACAAGTCCCGGCGGTGGCGCCCCATAGACGGCGCCAGAGCTGGTAAACAATAGCCGGCGGGCACCACACTGCACTGCCAGTTCAAGCACGTTGCGGGTTCCCTCCAGGATTTGGTCAAAGCGCTGCAAAGGGGAGAGTTGAGGTCCGAGCGTGGAGTCAGCGGCAGCGTGGATCACGTGGGTGAACGCTCGCCCCCGGGGCAAACTGGCAGGATCGCAGATATCGCCGGCTACCAACTCCAGCCCCGGCATGGCACACAGGTCCGGGTGGGCCTGCCTGAACCGGTCCGGACTCCTCGATACCACTGTCACACGCGCAGGCACCAGCATTGCGTCTCCGCCCTCAATCCAGCGACGCAAGAGAGCCCGGCCGAAAAACCCTGTTCCCCCTGTCAGTAGAAGGTGCTGCGGTGCTTCCGCCATGATCACTCGGGCGTTTCGTAAAGGAGGATGAGCGGGTTGTCCCATTGGGCGGACAACTGGCGCGAAATCTCGGCCTGCGCCCTATAGGAAGAGATCACAACAGGAACTTCCGGATACCCCTGCAATGTGGCCGGCTCCTGGATAACCCATTGGCCCAGCGTTTTCCCAACCAAGTTAGGGTTTTTATCCACAACCGCCAGAACCTCACAAGCGCTAGGGCTACCTAATTGCGGCAGCAACCGGGCGGTGTGAGAGCCAGCGCCATACACAACCAACGGTGAAGGGGGTACCCGACTGAGGGCCCGCTGCATCGTTGAATGGGCGTCGCGCACATAAGTCTCCAGCAAATGACCTGTGTCCGGCACCACTTCGTGCAAAGGCTGCAGATGACCGGACCATTCGAAGACACCAAACAGCGTCCCGCAGTGGATTGCGGGTAACTCCACAGTGCTCACGTGCATAGTTCGTGCGCCCAACTGCTCAAAGAAATTGCACAAAGACCTGGCGGTAAAAAACTGGATGTGCTCCAACGAAAACTCACCAAAAGGCTCTGATCGATCCGAAGCAAACCACTCCACGGCAGGCACTTCTACCAGCAGCTTGCAACCAGGTCGCAGCTTGACCAGCAAATCCGCCATGTTTTGACGCAGCTGCGGCAAGTGTTCGAGTACAGCCATGACGCTCACCACGTCTGCATCTGCCAGCGGTGCCGACAAATGAGCCCGCGCCATCGTGGCGCATTGCACCGAATCCAGGCCAAAAAGCTCCAGCGCGCGAATGGGCGCCTGAGGCGCCGGATCCACCCCGGCCAACCGACTCCAGCCAGCCTCCGAGAGTGCATTCAGAAACGCTCCATATCCACAGCCGATATCCACAATCAGTGAGTCTTTGGCAAACTGGGCTTCACAAATTTCCACAGCAGCGCGAAACCTCTCCTGATCCACACCAGAAACCGCCACGCCCAGATCGTATTTGGACGCCGCACGGTAGTAGCGCTCATACACGGTGGAGTCGGGCAATTGGTCTGCGTAATAAAAGCCGCAGACTGAGCAAGAGCCTACCGTGTAGCTCATATCGAGGCCATCGAGCACCGCCATCCGATTGGCGTACAGGCGATGCACCTCAGAGTGACTACAGACGGGGCAGGATCGATGCATCAAAGGGCCTCACGAAACAAGGATCGGCTCAAACCACGGCATAGAGCACTGCGTCGAAGCTGTTGGCATGGTGCTGCCGTAGAAACAGACGGTAGTCCGCGCACAGTGACAAAACCTTGGCGGGAATTTCCCAAAGATCGTGCGGGTGGTGATACAGGGAGAGCGCAAGCACGGGGCGGTCACGTGCGATCAAGGCAGAGGCACCCTCAAGGGCCGCCACTTCGGCGCCTTCAACATCAAGCTTGAGAAAATCGAGTCTCTTGCCATGCACTACGTCGTCCAGCGCGACCGAGGCGATCGTGGAGCCGCCAGCCTGGCCGATGACGCCCGCTTCTCCATTACCGTCATGGAAACCCAACATTTCATACCCGGAAGATAGCGCCAGAGGCAGGCAAACCGCTGGAAAATTCACGTCACGGCATTGGTGCCTCAACTGCGCAAAGTTCTGTTGGCCAGGCTCAAAAAGATAGGCCACCTCGACAGCATGTTGCTTGGAAAACTCGATCAGCGTGTCGCCGTTATACGCCCCACCATCCACGTACACCGCAGGCTCTGTAGGGAGCGCTTTGAGCGTGATGGAATTAAAGTATTGGGCATCTGAATGGACAAAGGCCGCATAGTCCGGCAGCAGCCCCATTCGGAAGCGGCACAAATCTAGCAGGCACTGCCTGCTTGGCGCATCAGCCAGAGCCCAGTAGGTCTTTTCCAATAGGCTCGCATGTTCAGCGAGAAAACTGCTTGCTTCCAGCCAATAACGCCACCCCATTTTTTCACGCACAAGGTCATAGACATCCCACGGCATGAAGATGTCCTGAAACCCGGCGTCAGACGCCAGTGCATGCAGATGATTCAAGGGCGCGTCACGATTGAAGACGCCAATGACCAGTTGAGCCGTTGCTAAAGTTTCACGGGCCTGATCCCAGGACAAGACCGGCAATCCGAGGGCAGAGGCCTGCCGAGGCTGAGACTCGACAAAACCCTGCACTTCTAACCCGCACGCCCTCAGTGCCGTGCAAAGGTCACGGCCAAAGCTGCCTACACCAAAGACCAGGATCGGCCTGCACGACACCAGTGCACGCGGAATAGCCTGTGCACGCTTCTGGCAGTCGAGCAGGAAAGCCTCCCAATCTCGCTGTGCATCGTGCTCGCTGGGCATGGGTCAACCGCTCAAGACAGTGCCGGCAGAGCCCGCGCCGACGCGCGCACCTGCTCCAGCACTTGTGGGTCGAGAAACGGATGCATATCGTCAAGCTCAGGAGTTACAAACTTGCCCGCCTCATCCACACGCGACTTGATGCGGGGGACAAATTCCTGGCGCGGATCCACCACTACGTCGATCAGCAGGGGCCCATTACCTTGCAGCAACAGATCAAGTTGCTCCAGGTCCTCTACCTGGCTGATCCTCGCAGCCCTTACCCCGTAAGCTCTGGCGACTGCCACAAAGTCGGGAAACTCAACTCCGGATGCAGGAGTGGCACCCACCACACGACCGAAGAAGTTCTCATGGGTCTGCCAGATGGACAGATAGCCGCCGTTGTTCAGCACGACCACAATAACGTTGGCTCCGGTCGTCTTGAGAGTCTGCAGCTCCTGGATGTTCATCTGCAAGCTGCCATCGCCCGCAAAACAAATGACCCGACGCCCATCATCGTCACCATGAGCAGCTGCGGCCCCAATAGCCGCTGGCAGGTCGTACCCCATCGACGCTGATCCAGAATTGCTGAAAAGGCGCTGGCCCTTTTTCAAACTACCAATCTGGAAAGGCAGAATGCAGGCCGATGCATTTCCGCAAGCCACCACATCGTTCTCACGCAATTGACGAAAAATCCGGTCCACCACGCAATAGGGGTTGAGAGGGCCACCAGGTCTCTGCTGGTGCTCTCTTGATACCGCATACTGCGCACCGATCTGCTGGCACCAAGCGCGCCAGGGCGCGTAACCAGGAAGCTTCTCGGCACCGAGAGCAGAATCCATCGCAACCAGAAAATCAGATATGTCGGCAACCACCCGCTCGGCAGCCTGGACGCCAGGTTTTTCCAGTTCAGCGGGATCGATATCGACCTGTGCGATCCACGCATTTTTTCCGAAAGAATCCCAGTTGTAGCTGGTCTGCCGAATGTTGAGGCGCGACCCCAGCACCAAAATGAAATCTGCGCTCTGCAAACACAGGTTGCCCGCACGGGTACCGATGGTGCCAGGTCTCCCGGCGAAAAGCGGGTGGTCCGATGCGATCAGATCGTGTGTCCATGCTGTGGCCAATGGCACGCCATGCCGCTCCACAAACGTGAGCAGCTGCTCAACAGCGCCGGAGAGCCGGACGCCAGTGCCACCCAGTATCAGAGGGCGGCGTGCCGCCTTCAACTGCTCCATGATCCGAAGGCAATGCCCCGGGAGCGCAGGTGATGGTGCAGCACGGATGCCTTGGATACTAGGAATGGTCAATTCTTCGACCGCCGACTGAACGTCAAGGGGGATGTCCAGCCACACGGGTCCCGGCCGGCCTGTGGTGGCTAGCTCATACGCCTGTGGCAGAAGGTGCTCCAAATCCTTCGGAGCCCGGACGATTTCAGCGAGTTTGCACACGGATTTCGCCATGGCTATCGTCGGCCCCTCCTGATCGCCCAATTGACGGAGGTTGGGAAGGTCTTGGAACGACAGGCACGTTTCGCGCTTGACCTGACCCGAGAGCACGATCATGGGGATCGAGTCAGTGTAGGCACCAAAGACACCATTGAAAGCGTTGATGCTACCGGGACCCGTGGTGAGCATGACGACTGCGGGCTTGCCGGCCGCACGCGCATAACCTTCGGCAGCCATGGCGCAGGCTTGTTCGTGGTGCATGAAGGTGCACTTCAGTCCGGGCTCGCCACCCAGGGCTTGGTTCAGGAACATGGCGCCCCCCCCGGTCACGGCGAATACCTGCTCGACACCCTGTCGAACCAGCCACTGGGCAATATGCTCGGAAACGCGCTGCATTCAAAGACCGCGGTTGAGAATCAGGTTCTTGAGGCTCTGATTCTGGTTGTAAGGGCCACTGACGTGGTCAATGGTCAAGGAGTCATGGGCCTTGATGCCCGCAATCAACTTTTCACCGTTCATGACCTCGCGGCAGGACAACTGGCCCTTGCGTAAAGGAATTGCCAGATAGAAATCACGCTCAAAGCTGTCTTTGGTGAAGACATACCCCTCTTCGATGTCACGACGTGCATAGGCACCGCGAACCAATGCGTCCAGATATTCCGTTTCCCGTTTGGAGATGACGCGTTTGGAGCGGCTGCGGCCACCACACATCTCCGCCGCCTTGTGAAAAGCCTTGAACCAGGCATCGCAATGATGGGGGAGCGAACAATAGGGGGAGACAGGCACCGCGTTGTAGTCGACATCTACATGGCGCTCCCAAGTTCTGGCCCCCTTGCCGTAGGAAATCAGCATGGAGGAATGCCAGTCGTGGTATTCATGGGTAGAGAGCCCCACCACATGATCAGGGTAACGCGCTCGCAAATAATCGATCTGGTCGAGCTCCAGCTCACCATCCTCAGACGGGTACAAGGACACGCAGTGGTTGATGGCAAGGGGAATGTCACGCTTTTCAAAAAAGCTCACCAGATCATCCAGATCCTTCTCCGATGCGCCGCCCGTGGAGACGATAGTGGGCCGACGGGTGGAAGCGATCTTTTCAATCAACACCCAGTCATTCATGTCAGAGCTGGCGATCTTGATGATCGGCATGTCGAATTCCACACACAGATCGACGGACGCTTCGTCGAACGGCGTGGCCATGGGGATGCAGCTCACCGAGCGAATCTCCTCCACCATGCGCGCAAACTCCGCACGGCTGAGTTTGGTGTCTTCGGTTTTTTTGATATAGCGCAGCTCGCTGCTGCCCTTGAATTCAGGGTGGATGAACTCATCCACATCACGGAACTGCAGTTTGATGGCCGCCTTGACATTGTTGTAGCGCACGATAGCGCCATGGTCTCGGATGATCTTGAGACCGCGCTCCAGGCTGCCCCAGTGGTTGTTCGCAAGTTCCAGAACAAAGAAGTTCTCGAACAGGTCGCGATCGCGTTGCGTGATGAAACCCATAACGATTTCTCCTGTAGTGGTCAGAAACGCACGCCCAGGAAGGCTTCGATCTTGCTGGCAGCAAAATCAAGCATCTCCCGGGTCAGTGCAGGCTGCACACCGATCCAGAACGTGTTGTTCATGACGTTGTCAGTGTTCACCAGATCACCGCTGATCCGGTAGCAGGCCTCCACCATATAGGGTTGGCGCACAAGGTTTCCGGCAAAAAGAAGGCGGGTTCCCACCCTGTTCTGGTCGAGATAAGTCAACAGGTCCAGGCGCGTCACAGGACTGGTCTGCTTGAGAGTGATGGGAAAACCAAACCATGAGGGGTTGGAATGCTCGGTCGCCACCGGCAGATGCACAAACTCTTCGCAATCCCGAAGACGCTGCTTCAGAAAAGCAAAATTGTCTTTGCGCGCCTGAATGAAATGCGGCGCTTTTTCCAGCTGAGCCAGTCCACAAGCTGCCTGCATGTCCGTGATCTTGAGGTTGTATCCCAGATGGCTGTAGGTGTACTTGTGGTCATAGCCCTTAGGCAGGCTGCCCATCTGCTGACAAAACCGCTGTCCGCATGTGTTGTCCTTACCCGGTGCGCAATAGCAATCACGCCCCCAGTCACGGAAGCTCTCGGCAATACCAATCAGCTCATCGTTATTGGTAAACACCGCTCCTCCCTCGCCCATGGTGATGTGGTGCGCAGGGTAAAAACTGAGGGTAGCGATATCGCCGAAGGTGCCCACCATTTGTCCACGGTAAGTCGAGCCCAGCGCGTCGCAGCAGTCCTCTACAAGCCACAGACCATACTTCTTGCACAGTGCGGTAACCACGTCCAGATTGAACGGGTTGCCGAGCGAGTGCGCCAGCATGATGGCTTTGGTCTTGGGGCTGATGGCAGCCTCAATCTTGTCGGCGTGAATGTTGTGAGTCAACGCATCCACGTCCACAAAAACCGGAACGGCGCCGTATTGAAGGATAGGATTGACAGTGGTAGGGAAACCAGCGGCAACACCAATCACCTCATCCCCTTGGCGGATGGCTCGGTCCCCGAGCTTGGGTGATGTCAAAGTGCTGAATGCCACCAGATTGGCGGACGAGCCGGAGTTCACCGTGATCAGGTGTTTGACGCCAATGAAAGCTGCCAGTTTGCTCTCGAACTCCGCGTTGAAGCGCCCCGTGGTGAGCCACCCATCCAGACTGGCCTCCACCATGTATTTGAGCTCTTGCGCGTCCAACCACTTCCCAGACGGAGGCACTGCCGTAGCACCCGGAAGAAAGGGAGCGGGGCGCAGGCTTAGGGCAGCATACTGCTCGACCAGCCGTGCGATTTCAGAGCGAATTTCTTGGGGTTTCTTCATGCATGCGCCTCAAACGCGTCGATATCTGCGGCACACAAGGCGCGCGCGTCCTCTCCATCCACAAACCGGCGATACCAGCGCACGGAGCGCTCCACCGCAGCATCCAAGCCCCAATGGGGAATCACGCCCAACACATGGCGCACTTTCGCTGTCTCCAGCGCCAATCGTCCGGCCTCGTGGGGACCTTGAGCGCCTTCATGAATATCCACACTGCCGCCCCCGAACGCCCGGGCGGCAAGGCGTATCACATGCTCGACTGCTGCGGCCTCGTGGGGCTCAGGCCCAAAGTTGAAGGCCGCGGCCAACTCGGGACGATCCCACAACCGCTCGGCCAAACAGAGGTAGCCTGCCAAGGGTTCCAGCACATGCTGCCATGGGCGAGTAGCCTGGGGACTACGTAGCACAAGCGTCTGGCCGCTAGACCAAGCGCGGATCGCATCCGGCAATAGCCGATCCTGAGACCAGTCTCCACCCCCAATCACGTTGCCGGCACGAGCAGACGCCACCGCCACCCCACGATCCGCCAGAAAAGCGGCGCGATAGCTGGCAATGACCAGTTCGCTGGCTGCCTTGCTCGCACTGTAGGGGTCATGCCCTCCCAGCGCGTCCCCTTCACGGTAGGGATAGATCTGCTCCAGGTTCTGATAGACCTTATCGGTTGTCACCATCACCGCGACGCGCACCGTGGCGACAGCGCGCAAAGCCTCCAGAAGGTGCGCTGTCCCCATGATGTTGGTGGACATGGTATCCAGCGGCGCGGCGTAGCTCGCGCGCACCAAGGGTTGGGCCGCCAGATGCAAAACAATCTCGGGCGCTGCAGCGGCGACCATTCGCGCGACGGCAGCAGCGTCGCGAACATCACATAGGTGGCTGGACAGCCCTGAAGCCACCTGAGCAGCCTCGAACAGGCTGGGCTGCGTCTGCGGTGCCAATGCGAGACCCGTCACCCGTGCGCCCATCCGCTCCAGCCACAGGGCCAGCCAACTCCCCTTGAAGCCAGTGTGGCCGGTAAGCAACACACGCTTATCGCGCCAGAATCCAGAGGTTGGACGCATGGTTACCAACTTTTCCACGGAGCCCGTCCTGACTGCCAGAGATCTTCAAGTTGGTTTTTGTCACGCAAGGTGTCCATGGGTTGCCAGAAGCCATGGTGTTCATACGCGACCAGTTGCCCTTCACGGGCAAGCCCCACCATAGGCTCCGCTTCCCAGGGCATGGAGTCTCCAGAGATCCGCTCGATCACCTCGGGTTGAAGAACAAAAAAGCCTCCGTTGATCCAGCCGCCGTCACCTGGCGGCTTTTCCTCGAAACCAACGACAGCATCGCCCTCACGCACCAGCGATCCAAAGCGTCCCGCAGGCTGAACAGCAGTTACCGTCGCCAGACAGCCATGGGCCTTATGAAAAGCAAATTGAGCAGCCATATCCAGATCGGCCACGCCATCGCCATAGGTAAAACAAAAGGGTTCTCCAGACGGTAGGTACTCCTGCACCCTGCGTAAGCGCCCCCCAGTCTGGGTGCTCTCTCCGGTATCCACCAACGTCACACGCCAGGGCTCGGCGTGGCGGTGGTGCACCTCCATGCGGTTATTTGCCATGTCAAAGGTCACATCGGACATGTGCAGAAAGTAGTTGGCAAAGTATTCCTTGATGACATAGCCGCGGTAGCCCAGGCAGATGATGAAATCGTTGACGCCATGGGCAGAGTACATCTTCATGATGTGCCAAAGAATGGGCCGCCCACCGATCTCGATCATGGGCTTGGGACGCAGGTGCGACTCTTCCGAGATGCGGGTGCCCAGCCCCCCCGCGAGCAGTACGGCTTTCATGCCCGCAGCATAGTGCAGCCCTTCGCGACCAAAAAGGTGCAGTCGTTGCTGAAATACCGCCCAAATAAGACATTTGCCTGCGGCGCGATCAACCAGCGAGTGCCGCCTCTCGGCATCCTCAGCATCAGATCGGTGCAAAATTGATAGCAATCCAGGCAGCAATTACGTTCACATCAGCGCATTGCAATGCGAATTCAGAGGAAATATCAGCCCCTGAATCAGCCCTGCCCCGGGTAGGCGCTCAACAGCCCTACCCCGCATGCGCACGCTCTTCAGCCATCTCGCGACTCAGTTGGCGCGCCCCAACTGCCGCAACTCATTAGCCCAAGAAGCCCCCTGTTGACCGTTCTCATGGGGCATTTCGCGTTCTGCAATCCGATACATTTGCAGTAACCTTCGGTTCATCCGCGGATTGCAGCCCTTGCCTGCAGTCGCCCCCTGCCGCCGCTCTACACGTCTAAAGCATGTTTGTCATCATCGGTTACGTCGTCTGCCTGGGCTGCATCTTTGGTGTGTACATCATGCACGGGGGCAACATCAGCGTGATCCTCAAGGCCCTGCCCTTCGAGATCATCACGATCCTGGGGGGCGCGCTGGGTGCTTTTGTGGTGAACAACCAGCCCAAGGTGATCAAGGCCACCATGGCAGCCCTCCCAATGGCGCTCAAGGGCTCCAAGTACACCAAAGAGCGCTATATGGAGCTGATGGCGATGCTCTATGACATCCTGCAGAAGGCCCGCAAGGAAGGCCTGATGGCCATTGAGAAGGATGTGGAAGCGCCCCACGAATCCGAGATATTCAAGAAATACCCAACGGTGGGCAGCGACCACCATGTGATCGAATTCACCACCGACTACCTGCGCATGATGGTGTCGGGCAACCTCAACTCCCACGAGATCGAGGCCCTGATGGACAGCGAAATCGACACCCACCACCAGGAGGCCCACGCCCCCGTGGCGGCACTGGCCCGCCTCGCCGGCGCCCTGCCCGCCTTCGGGATCGTGGCCGCCGTGCTGGGCGTGGTGAACACCATGGGCTCGGTGGGGCAGCCGCCCTCCGTGCTGGGCGGCATGATCGGCTCGGCGCTGGTGGGCACGTTCCTGGGCATTTTGCTGGCCTACGGTGTGGTGGAACCCCTGGGCGGGCTCGTGGAGCAAAAGACCGAGGACGCCGCCAAGGAACTGCAGTGCATCAAGTCCACCCTGCTCGCCAGCATGCAGGGCTACAACCCGGCCACGGCCATTGAGTTTGGCCGCAAGGTGCTGTTCTCCAACGTCCGCCCCAGCTTCTCAGAGCTGGAAGGGCATGTGAAGGGCAAGAAGTAGACGCCGCGAATGCAGTAGCTGCGCCACAACGTCCCCATCGCCATGGCAGAAAAGAAGCTCCAGCCCATCATCATCAAGCGCGTCAAGAAAGGCGGGCACGCGGTGCATGGAGGCGCCTGGAAGATCGCTTATGCCGACTTTGTGACGGCGATGATGGCGTTCTTCCTGCTGATGTGGCTTCTCGGCTCCACAGCTAAGGGAGAGTTGCAGGGCATTGCAGCGTATTTCGCGTCGCCGCTCAAAGTGGCGATGACCGGCGGCGACGGCGCGGGCAACAGCTCCAGCGTCATCCCAGGCGGCGGCAACGATCTCGCCAAGGTGCACGGCCAGGTGCGTCGCTCCGATGTGGAAGAGGCCAAGCAGCGCCGCATGAGCATCGATGCCGCGCGGGCGGAACGTGCCAAGCAGGACCAGGAACGCATCAAGGCCCTGGAGGCCAAGATCGATGCGCTGATCACCGAAAACCCGCGTCTGAACGAGTACAAATCGCAGATCCGCATCGACATCACGCCCGACGGGCTGCAGATCCAGATCATTGACGACCAGAACCGCCCCATGTTCGACAGCGGCAGCGCGTTGGTAAAACCCTACATGCGTGACATCCTGCGCGAAATTGGCTCGGCCCTCGGCGGCGTTGAAAACCGCATCAGCCTGGCTGGCCACACCGACGCCGTGCCCTATGGCAACAGCGAAAAGGGGTACAGCAACTGGGAGCTGTCGGCAGACCGTGCCAACGCCTCGCGCCGAGAGCTGGTCTCTGCCGGCATGCCAGACGCTAAACTGGGCCGCGTGGTGGGCTTGGCCGCCAGCGATCTGCTGGACCCCAAGAACCCACGCTCCCCCTCCAACCGGCGCATCACCATCACGGTGTTGACCCGGGAGGCCGAAGAACGGCTCATGGGCAAAGGGATTCCCGAAATCACGTCCACAGAACTGTTGACTGAAAAGCGGGAAAATCCCCCCCCAAGCAGGTAACAGTTACGACTTGTCACCAAACCTGCCGCCCATGACAATGCTTACAGTAAATCTCGACTGAAAGGGTCCCAAGTGACCACAGCCCTTCGTTTTTTGATCGTTGACGACTTCTCCACCATGCGACGCATCGTTCGCAACCTGCTCAAGGAGAGCGGGTTCTCAGACGCTGACGAGGCCGAGGATGGTGTCGCCGCACTCAACAAGCTGCGCAACAGCAAGTTTGATTTTGTGGTGACCGACATCAACATGCCCAACATGAACGGCTTCCAGCTGCTGGCCGAGATCAAGAAGGACGACAAGCTCAAGCATCTGCCCGTCCTGATGGTGACCGCCGAAGCGCGCAAGGAAGACATCGTTGCTGCCGCCCAGGGCGGCGCGGCGGGTTACATCGTCAAACCCTTCACCAAGGCGACTCTGGAAGAGAAAGTGACCTTGATTTTGAAGAAGATGGGGCTATGACACCATGGACGACACACCGGACAACAGCCAGCCGGCCGCCGAAGCCGATGTTCACCACAAGATTGGCCTGCTGACCCGCCAGCTTCACGATTCACTGAATGAACTGGGGTACGCCGACAAGCTGCGCGGCTCCATGGGCGAACTGCCCGACGCCCAGAGTCGGCTGTCATACATCGCCCGGCTGACGGGCGAGGCCGCCGAGAAGGTACTCAACCGCGTCGAGCAAGCCAAGGCGCAGCACGACTACATTGCGGCGGAAACACGCAGGGTCGTCAATTCGCTGGTCGCCGACCCGGTGGCTGCCGTGGCCAAGGGCGAGATCTTCAACTTCCTGACCGACGTGGAGCGTGTGACCAAAGAGGCCGACACGCACCTCACGGAAATCATGATGGCCCAGGATTTTCACGACCTCACCGGCCAGGTGATTGCGCGCGTGGTGAACCTGGCAGCCACCATTGAAGAGCAACTGGTGCAACTGCTCATCCAGACGGCCCCGCCCAACGCCCCGGTGCCTGCAGAGCCCGCCCGCCCCGCCCACCTGCAAGGCCCGGTGGTGGACCCGGAAAACACACCCGACGTGGTCACCGACCAGTCTCAGGTGGACGATCTGCTGGCGAGCCTGGGCTTCTGACACGCTGTTTTCAGCCCAATGTGCCTCAAGCGCTAGTGCAACATGCCCTAGCCGCTATCATTTTTGAGAATACTGATGGCCATCGGCAGTAGCGGGCAGACGCCGGCCCCCTATTGAACACCCCCGGGGCCTCGTCGAAAAGAGGGGGCGGCAGCCCCCTTATCCACCTTTAGATTTCCAGGTCGCTCACGACAATGGCATGACCCCAGCCGTCATGCCACCATGGAATCCAGCCAAGAAAAAAGCCTCCCCGCGTCAGAGCGCAAGCTGCAAAAAGCGCGCGAAGACGGCCAAGGGGCACGCTCGCGCGACCTGTCGCACCTGGCCATTCTGGGCGCGGGCGCCGCATGCATGCTGCTGCTGGCCCCGCAGCTGATGGACCGCATGCAGTGGGCCATGAGCCAGCAGCTGGCGTTCAATGCGGCCACGGTGATGGCGCCGGGCACCATGCTGTCGCGGCTGCAGGACATGGTCATCGTGGGCGTGATCGCCAGCACGGTGTTCGCCACGCTGACCAGCGCGGCAGCCCTGATCAGCGCCATCGGAGCGGGCGGCTGGATCCTCAGCGCCAAGCGCATCACCCCCCAGTTCAGCCGCCTCAACCCGATCTCGGGGCTGGCCAACCTGTTTTCCAAGCAGCAGATGGCCAACGTGGCCAAGATGGTGCTGATGACGGCCATCCTGACCTATGTGGCCTGGAAGTTCCTGGGCAACAGCATCGAAACCGTTGCCATGCTGGTGCTGCAACCCTCCCCCATGGCGCTTCGCCAGATTGCCGACTGGCTGACTTCGGGCATGAGCCTGTTGTTGCTGGTCGTGTTTCTGGCCGCTTTGGTGGATGTGCCTTTGCAGGCGTTCTTCTTCAAGGAGCGGCTGAAGATGTCGCACGAGGAAGTCAAGCAAGAGCACAAGGAGTCGGACGGCAACCCCCACATCAAGGGCCGCATCCGCCAGAAGCAGCGCGAAATCGCCGACCGCGCCAGCGTGAGCGCCGTGCCCAAGGCCGATTTTGTGGTGATGAACCCGACCCACTATGCGGTGGCCCTCAAGTACGACGAGAAGACCATGAGTGCGCCCCAGGTGATCTCGCGCGGCACCGACCTCATCGCCATGAAGATCCGCGATGTGGCCCGGGAGCACAACGTGCCCGTGCTGCAGTCGCCCATGCTGGCCCGCGCGCTGTATGCCCATGCCGAGCTGGACCAGGCCATCCCCGCCACGCTCTACACCGCCGTGGCCCAAGTGCTGGCGTATGTGTACCGCCTCAAGGCCGCGCTGCGTGGCGAAGGCCGCATGCCCGACAGCCTGGTGGAGCCTTTTGTGCCGCCTGAACTCGATCCGCTGAACCGCACCACGGTGCAAGGTGCTGCCGTATGAACACCTCCGTAAAGTCTTTGCAGCAATGGGCGGGCACCAACGCCAGCGCCCTGCAGGGCCTGTCGGCCCCCCTGCTGGTGGTGGCGATTCTGGCGTTGATGGTGCTGCCCATCCCGCCGTGGCTGCTGGATGCCTTCTTCACGCTCAACATCGCCGTTGCGCTGATGGTGATGATGGTTGCGGCCTACATGCTGCGCCCCCTGGACTTCGCAGCCTTCCCTTCGGTGCTGCTGCTGACCACCCTGATGCGCCTGTCGCTGAACGTGGCCTCCACGCGCGTGGTGCTGCTGGAGGGCCACACGGGCCCGGGCGCGGCGGGCGCGGTGATCGAGGCCTTCGGCCACTTCCTGATCGGCGGCAACTTCGCAGTTGGTCTGATCGTGTTTGCGATCCTCGTGGTGATCAACTTCGTGGTGATCACCAAGGGGGCCGAGCGCATTGCCGAAGTGTCGGCCCGCTTCACCCTGGACGCCATGCCCGGCAAACAGATGGCGGTGGATGCCGACCTGAACGCCGGCCTGATCGACGAGAAGGAAGCCAAGCGCCGCCGCGCCGAAGTGGCGGAAGAAGCCAACTTCTTCGGTTCCATGGACGGTGCCTCCAAGTTCGTGCGCGGAGACGCCGTGGCGGGCATTCTGATTCTGCTCATCAACATCATTGGCGGCTTCACGATTGGCGTGTTGCAGCACGACCTGTCGGCCAAGCAGGCGGCCGACAGCTACATCCTGCTG